>Ga0228650_1000439_pt1 | contig 15366 bp, 9 predicted proteins | sample 62DmetaG_FD_183171 | JGI IMG/M metagenome (GOLD analysis project Ga0228650, IMG submission 183171) | Seawater microbial communities from Monterey Bay, California, United States - 62D | ecosystem: Environmental > Aquatic > Marine > Coastal | place: USA: California | collected 2016-10-28
TGACTTAGCTTTTTGGATTTTTTTGGTGAAATTGAGATATTTCGCGTATTCGGGGTGCATTCGGGGGAATCGCGCCAGGGTGGCACCGCCCCGGATCGCGCGCGGAGATATTTTATCCTGGAGACCCGGAGCGAGACTGACGACAAACGCGCTCGCGATGTCTAGGCGTGGCGTGGACGGAGGAGGAACATAAAAACTTTTTGATTGGGTTGCAAAAGCTCGGGAAAGGAGATTGGCGCGGGATCTCGCGACATTTCGTGACGACGAGGACGCCGACGCAGGTGGCGTCGCACGCGCAAAAATACTTCATCAGACAAACCAACGTGAGCAAGCGTAAGCGACGCTCGAGCTTGTTTGACATCATCTCCACGCCGACGGATGATGGAGAAGGGATGACGATCGTGCACAGACCGGCGGCGAATAATAACGGAGTGGCGAGCAAGGCGACGACTGGCTCCAGCAAGGCGTCGAACGGCGTGCACAGGACGCACGGCGGCGTGCACAAGATGTCGCAAGTGTCCAGTCGAGCGTCCGCTCAAACGAACGTGTCGGTGGATCACAGTGCACATTATCATCACAACGCGGCGAACGGTAGCGCTTTGACGGCTTCGTTATCGAACTTGGCGGATATGGCGGCGCGCGAGGCGCACTACGTGGCGTCGATTCCGCAGCACCAGAGCACGAGCACGAGCACGAGTCAGGCGATTAAGATCGATGAGGAATCTCACAGATCGTTCCCTATGATGACTGCTGCATATCCAGGTCACTTCGCTGCACCCATGGCGGCGACACAGGCGCCAGTGTTTGATGCGTACAACCAAGCCATGGCGCAATACATGTTGCAGTTGCAGTCGCTCGCAGCGCAACAAGGGGACGGAATGAGTCACATCAACCAAATCAATCAGATGAATCAAATGGCGTGGATGGCGCAGCAAAATTTGGCTTACCAAATGGCGGCGCAAAACTACGCCGCAACTCCACTCTCGCCGCAGCAAAACGCCAACTTTTGCCGTCCGACGGCAATTTACGCGGCCAAGTCTATTGATGACAACGTCGGCGAGCAGCGTAATGCGGCCAGCGGAGGGGCCTAGACGCTCATCAAGAAACTCAACAAGACAAGCATTCGAATGGATGCCCAGTGTACAACAGGCTCGCAGAACACAACCAGCAGAATAAAATAATGTACTGTACTTTCAGCTTTCAGCTTTCAGCTTTCAGCAGTCGGGTGACTTTTTCCCTCCATCTTTATCACCACCGGAATTACACGCGAGGATAATTCCATCGGTTTGTTGTAAGCTTAACCGCACAACGCCCGACTCCTAAACCGTACTTTTAATAAACATGTGTATCAGGTTGACATGACTCTGTGTACTAAAGTACTTGACTCGACATCCGATGTCGTCGAGACGAGGCGCGCGCGCGCAGCAGAAGTACAGAACGCGGCGTGTCTTTGCCACCGATACGAACGATAATAGCACGTAACAGTAGGTATGACTCCAACATCTCTCGACGTGCGGCTACTCGTTCGCGAGTTCAAGTCGTTGAAGCGACGCGAAGCCGACGACCTGATACGCAACCTCAAGATGGTGGGTGACGACGTAACCAAATGGACGTTTGAGCTGCATACGTTTGACACGACGTGTCCTGGTGGCAAAATGCTTATGAAGGACTTGGGAAGACTCCAGAAACGTGGTTTGGATCACATCCTCATGGAGGCGAACATGACTGCGCACGGTGGGTCTTGGCCAACCGACCCACCCCTCTTGCGCGTCGTGAAGCCTCGGATGAAGCTCTATACCGGCCACGTGACAGCGGGCGGCTCGATTTGCAGCGAAATGCTGGTAAATACTGGAGGTTCGAACGGTTGGAATCCTCGGTTGTCGATGGAAGCGATCATCGAGACAATCAAGCTGAACATGGTGGATTGCGAAGTCGTCGAGATCGAAACTCCGTACAATGGCAGGCAGCGTGCGGGGCCGCTCCGAATAGATTTGAAGGGCGAGTATTCGTACGACTGCATGAATGAATACTCTGAATTCGCTGCAATGGCTGCTTTTGATCGCGCAGTTGCGCACCATCGTCGTCATGGCTGGTAACGATTGATTTCACTCCAGGCATCATTGATCGCTTGAGACACTCCCCGCACGCGTTCTTGGACTTGATCCGCATCCTTGGGATCGAGATATTTTCCAAACTTTGCTGCAAATTTGTCTGGATGCCAACGCAGTGAAGCTTTCCTAAACGCCCTCTTGTACGCCGCCAGTGCGGTTGTTTTGGTATCATTCCACTGCTCCATCGCAGCCATCTGCGCGAGCATCGATTCCTCATCCGGAGGCCAAGGAATGTCGTGCGCGTGAATGAACATCGTCTCATCGCATCGATTAGTGAGTGTTTCAGCGATGCGCTTCTCCAAAGTCAACCAAGACGACTCATACTCTGACCACAGATGCAATAAGACGTACGCTTTGTCGTCGTCTCCGATTTGCGCGTCCAAAGCATCAGCCATCGCTGCAGCCGCACGCTCGGCGATTTCTTCCGCCTCGAGCTGACGAGAGCTATACGCGTTATCAATCGTGTCCATTTCGGTCAGGCGACGCTTGATCTCTTCCATCTCAGCTTCCATCGTCGCTCTCGCCTCGCGTTCTTCTCTCACCGAGCGCAAGCGACGCATCTGTTCCTCCGCTTCTCTTTGAATCCCTCGATTCCGAACGAATCGCCCTCGAATCACCGCTCGCTCATTCGCCGCAAACTCGGCCGCTTTCGTTTCCTCATCATCCGTGTCACTTTCGCTCGACGACGACGAAGCGCGCGAGAGTCGACGACGAAGCGGATTGATGTACCGCCCCATGCGCTCCGACTCAACCGACCCCGCGCGCGTCCACGATCGGCGCGCGTTCACGAATGATTTTTTCCTGTCGTCTCGGTCGTCTTCACGCGCGCGCGCTCGACCGCGCGCGCGTCGCGGTGTGCGTTATTGACTTCTTTTCAATCCGTAACGCCTTCGAGCGGAAGCGTCGCTCGCGCGTCACTCTCGCGCTCGACGACGCGATGAACGGCGCGTACGAGGTGCGCCCGAACGCGCGCGCCGCGCGCATCGATGGCGAACGCTTGCCCGATCCTCCCGGCTACGTCCCGCGCGCGCTCGGCGCGAGCGACGGCGCGAGCGATCACGCCGCGCGCGCATCCTCCTCCTCCCGCGCGGCGTCGAGCGCGCCGACGACGACGATGGACGGCGCGGCGGTCGAGCTCGAACGAAGCAAACTCAGAGTGCGACGCGCGTACGCGTTCGCGCAGTCCAGCGTGTCGTCGATCGCGATGATGACGTTCATGATGTGGATGAGCGGCAACTCGGTGCAAGTCTTTAGCATCATGGTCGTCTTCGGCGGCGTCGCGCAGACGACGCGAGCGATCCTGAGCTCGCGAGCGACGTTCGATAGATTCGTCGATGGTGATGCGAGCGTGGACGTCACGGTGCCGAGGTTGATGTTTTGCGCGGTGCAGCTCGTGGGATTGTGCCTGGCGTTGCGCAAGCTCAACGTCATGGGTCTGTTGCCCACGCACGCGAGCGACTGGGCGAGCGGGATGAAGCCTCCGAGAGCGTTGGAGCGCGCGTTCGGCGACGTCGAGCTCGACCTTTAACGTCAAATGTAATAGATATTGTACTAGTCTCTATCGATAGAGCATTCGCGCGCGCGTCGCGCGTTCTCAATCGTCCGTCGTCGTCGCGCTTTCAAAAGTCGTTCCACGACACGACCGCATTCCTCGACGCGTTCGTACGCGAATCACACGAACGGGCGTCGCGCCGCTCGAACGAACGCGATCTATAGCGCGCGCGCGCGCGATGTCCTCCCTCATCACCGCGCGTCTAGCGCAAGAGCGCAAAGATTGGCGCAAAGACCACCCGCACGGCTTCATCGCGAAACCGTCGACGAAGAAGGATAAAAACGGTGACACCACCACCGATCTCACGGTGTGGAACTGCGCGATCCCTGGAAAGGCTGATACGCCCTGGGCGGGGGGATCGTACCCGCTGCGGTTGGAGTTTGGTAACGATTATCCGGCGAAGCCACCTCGAGTGGCGTTCCCAGCTGGATTCTTTCACCCAAACGTGTACCCGACGGGTAAGGTGTGCCTGTCGATTTTGAACGAGGATAAGGGATGGAAACCGTCGGTGTCGATCAAACAAATCTTGATCGGGGTGCAGGACTTGCTAGATTCGCCGAATATGAGCGATCCGGCGCAGCAAGAGGCGTACGATCAACTGCGAAGATCAAAGGCGACGTACCTGAAGAGAATCAAAGAGCAGGCGAAAAAGTTTGGAAGCGCATCTGGGGGGGCTGGGGATGAGATCATCGTGCTTTGATGCCCGAAACGAGAGAGGACGCCGAACTCTAAAAGTGCACGCGTTTACGTGAGCGATAGCGCCGATTTGCGAGAGCGAGAGGCTAATCAATAGACATAGAAGCGCCACGTGGGCACGCGCGTCGTCACAACGTATCTTCCTAATTTCGTTCGTCCGTTCGTTCGTTAATTCGTGCGTTCATTGTATCATTCGTTCGTCTCATCGTGTAGTCGTTTCAGAAACTGCATGATGTCCACGTACTGGGCAGTTTTAAAGGTCTCTTTGTGAGCCTCAAACAGCTGTAGAATCACGTGAAGACGAGCGCGATCGGCTTCTGGCGACCAACCTTTCTTTGAGCGCAGATACTGTCTCAAATCACGATATCGGCGCTCTAAGCCGATCGGGTCCTCGTATCGACGATCAGCCATCGCATCACTATGCTCCCAGGCATCGCGCAAACTCGTCAGGAGATCATCGATATCGTAAACCAGAGCCGCCTCATCTATGAGGTATTTTGTCATTGGGATGTCAAGATTTTCGCAAGCTTGAGAGACAAAGTACGGTTGTAACACGAGACCCATTTCATCGCGAAAGATCTTCAGTAAAGTGACGTTCGATCGAAGAACCGCGCACTCCATATGCGACGCGTCTGGCTGCACACCACCTTCGTTCTTCAACCAGCGAAGCAAATCAGCGCTTCGCGATTCGCGATCCGCCGATCCCCAAGAGTTGATAATAGTGTTCACATTCCTTAGCTCAGGCTTCGCGCCTTGATCTTTCAAAACCTTCAAGAAATCTATCACAGAGTGCTTGTGATATGATCCGTTCGAGATGATGTCGTTGAAAAAGTCGTTGAGAATGAAAGGTGAAGATTCTGGAAATGATTTCGCTGCACATTCCTCAAAAATGCATCGGAACGTTTCCAGCCGATTTAAGCGCACCGCCACTCGCATCGCTTGTTTTCCATCGTACGACACCGCGTGCTCGCGCATAAACTTCAGCAAATCTCGAAGCTTTTCCGCGTCGCTCTCATCTTCAAACAATCTAGATAGCAACGATTCATAAAAGTTGCGCTGCCAGTGCGTGTTTACCGATACACAGTGTCCGCATTTGACTCTTACGGCGTCGTAGAGGCACTTGCACGAGGGCAGCGGCGGTGGCGGCGCGGTGGTGTTCGTCGCGACTTCCTGTGCCGTACACGTCGTCGCGTTCGCCTTCGACGCGCTCTCCTCCGTCGTCGCTCGCACGCATCGGCTCTCGACAGCTTTCGCTTTCGGTGCCGGTGCCGGCTTCTTGGAACTGCTCGTCTTCGCTTTTTTACGCGACGCCGTCGTCTTCGCGCCGGCGGCGCCACCGGCGCGTCGCCATCGTCGAACCGGTGGCGTCGCCATCGTCGTCGCGCCGAACGTGAGTTTCCTTCGTATGAAGCGAAGAATGGTGAGTTCGAGCGCGCGCGAGCGCGCGTGACGCGTCGATGTGTGGAGTGCGGCGCGTCGTGCGTGATTTACAAGGCGTGATTCACAGGCAAACAGGCTGTTCGCCGCGGACAGGCTGTTCCGCTGTAGCCGCGGCTACAGGGGACGGAACAAGCCAGCGAATGGCATGTCGGCCATCAACATCGCGTTTCTTTCCGAGAGAATTCCGTCGATTTCGTTGCGCAGGAGGTGGTCTTTTGCATTCTCCGCAGCTTTGTCATGTTGGCGCTGAAGGTACTTCATGACGCCGATGAACACACCTTCGCTCAAAGATGTTTTGTGCTCTTCGACGATTTCGTACAGAGCGTTAATGTGTTTTTTGTCTTCGTTTGCGACGGTATCAAGAGTTTCAAAGTAAATGATGAACTTCTCAACCTCGGTAAATGCGTTCTCTTCGTCGTTCTCAAGCATCTCCATAATCATTTCACCGTTGTCAACGGCTTCGATTAATTGTTCCTTCATCAAGCGAACAATGTCTGGATACTCTTTATAACCATGCTCGACGACGTACTTGAGCATGTCCAGATTCAAATGATCTATGCAGCGATAGACGGTTTCCGGATAACCGGCGGGGGCGGCGGGGGTGAAAAACAAAAGACCCCAATCCTCGTGGAGGGGTTGCACGAAAAGTGATTCAGGCAAGTCAAGCTCGAGCGAGAGCTCGACTGCAGTGCTCATTACTGCAGTTCTCATCCTTGGATCCGGGTGGTTAAGTCCCAGCCTGTCTCTATGAAGATGAAGATAGCGAAACATGAACCATCTTTCGAGGATGTCGCGATCGAGATCATCGTAACTTTGTTTGTTAATGTAGATTGAATCGTGCAGTGCGCGCATCGATTCAAACAAATGAAACAGAAAGGCGTCACCATGAGTCGCCACTGGAGAGTCGACTCGTCCCCAATGCGTTCGTTCGCGCAACCAATCCAGAAATTTGATGCGCGGGTCTATCTTCATAAGTTGTGCAAACTTCTCCGCGAGATACGTCGGACTTCCTTCGAGTTTTAGAGCCCCTTCGAAAACAATGTTTCGTCGTTTGTTCATCGCTTGCATATTTGGTCGTGTGAGCACCATCATGAACAAAAGTTCCGCGTCGGCCCGCCGATATTGAGGTGCATGGTTCACAAGTTCATCATACAACACCTTGAACAACTCGAACCTATCGTACCAATACGCGAGCCAACACGCCTCGAGGCGCGTTACGTAACCAGGTGCAAAACTCTCAAGTCCACATTCTTTGATGGATGCTTCCAACCAAACAGGACGCCGCATATCTGCCTTGTTCTCGCCAACCCATGCCACTATTTTTCTCATCGTTTCATCGTCGACGTGACGTTTCTCATACATCAATCGCCGCAACGCACTAGCCCACATCTCTCGTTTCGTTAGCAACGGTTTGCCCTTCAACTTACGCTTCACACATGACGCGCACTCCGCGACCAGCGCCGCCGCGAGCGTCTTACATTTCGTCTTGCCCAACTTATCCGCGCCTTCCTTTGTCAGCCGCGTGCACGGCGGCCGCTGCTCCGTCGACGACGACGCTCCAGTCTGCTTTACACCCTTGGACGCAGACGTCGACGCTTTAGTCGTCTTCGCCGCGCCTTTACCTCGTCGTGCGTTCGATTTCTTCGGCGGCGGCACATTTAAGATCGGATCGTGGTCTACGCTGAGCCCGTTGAGTCCTCTTCGCGCCATCAAGGCTTGGATGACACGAAGCGTGCACTCCCTGCAGTCGCACATCGGCTGATACATGCCCTCGCCCGCGCCAGGTCGTCCGGACATCGACCTTGTTCGTTGCCACGAGCCACGGCGCGCGAGGCGCGAGACGCGAGGCGCGACGTGACGGGGGGGTGCACGAGCGTTTCTGAGGAGTTGGCGACGAGACTGGACGGCGTCGCCGCGGCGCGGCGACCTTTCGTGCGTCGTGCGATCGGTAGATTGGTGTTGGCTAATGAAATAATCTATATTTACATGTGCTACAGTGCTACAGGGTGATGACGAAGATCCGTCGAACGCGCACGCAGGGCGCGCGCTCAAGACGTCTTCGGACGCAGGGGCATCGCGCTGCCATCCGACGTTCGAGTAAACTCGAACAGCACGGCTGGAGAACGGTAGATACGGATGAGAAGCCAATAAAGACGCTCCTCGAGAACAAAATCTCTCACTTGACGCGCGCTGTAAATATCGCTGCACAGCGAGATGAGACGGTGCGTTGATGGCAAATCGACGTGCTGGATGCTGCCGACGAGATTGTTGGTGAAGCCTCGAACGATGGACGCCAAAGTTAAGATGTAGACGACGTACACGCCCGTCAGACCACCAACAAATTGACTGAACGTCGCAAAAACGCCGGTCGGTACTTCGGATGAGATCAACACGATCTCAGGACCGTTCTCAAACGCACTGCAGGGTCGCCACCAATCCAAACTCTGTCGATTCTCTTCCGAGGCTGCGAGGGGAACGACGTATGTTCCGCAATCGACGGACCACCACGGTGAGGTCGTGTTGTACCCATTCAGGGCAAGCGTGCAACTTATACTTTGTTGACTCGAATAATTCGGCACGGGCGAACCTTTGCCGTGCAAGTGCCAAACTCGCGGGTAAATGTTTTCCAAGAAGACATTGTTTTGTTCGCCGTTGAGCACTCTGATAAGCGCGGCGGCTTCGTCTTCTGCAAAGGTGTAGTCGACGCCTTCTGAATATAAAATAGGATTATCCAGCGGTAAATGACGTTTAAACATCCAACCCGTGGTTAGTTTTGCACCACTTGAGAGAGACTTCTTCAAAGCCTCGATAGAAGGTGGAGGGGGCGACCAGACGGTGTCGCTGTCTTTCGCCAAACACGCCTCCTGTATTTGTCCAGGCTTGTTTATCATTGGTATCGGTCCATCCGTGCGAAGAGTCGACCACGGCATCGTTTCAATCGTTTTTCTGAATCCGCCTTCAAAGATTGGATACTTGAAGGTGTTTTCTGCTCCAATCAAGCTCATGTTGAACCGAATATCGTAGACTGGATTGATGTCGACTTGTGGGTTTGATGTGCTGAATACGAAGAACGGCACGACCAACAGACTGAAAATGATCGTAAAAAGACCACCACCCTCGAGGAAAACTTTTTTCCACCATGGTTGGGGTTGACCGAACGGATGATACTTTCTATAAGTGTTATTCCGGACGTTGATTCTGAACAAGTCACGCGAGATGTTCTCAAGCTTCAACCAGTCGTAAAGATCCAGGGCGCTGTCCGTGCAAGCATATTCGAGCAACACGCGTAATTCGTACATGAACGGAATCGAAAAGTACGCCATGAAAGCTCCAAAAGAAATAATATCAGAACGCTGGAAGATCAAGCTGTTCGTGAATACTTCAGCTGGGAACCCACAGCGTATTTGTCGCGCTCCGAGAGTGAACGACAACGACTTAAGGAGGAAAAAGAATTGCAAATACGAGTGACGTGCCGTCGTGTTCTGGTGGAAAATCATCAACAAAAATCCAACAAATCCAGCATACGTCAAGTAGTGGTAGAAAACTTTGGCAATCTTTGCTTTTTTCATGTAAATCACTCCATCAACGACGATGAGTACCAAGCAAATGAAGACGGATACGACGTAGTCAATTTTGAACAAACCTTGATAGTATGTCTCCACCAATGCCTCTGCATCTGAGTCCACCGTGTTTTGATAGCAAATCGCCACGAAGAATGTTGCGAGGATGTCGAAACAAAGCGTCGCGGTGTAAAAGTCCTGACCTTCTTGGTGGAAACCACGAACAGACGTGAGGCCAAGCGGGGCTACATCCGAGCCGCCAGCAGCTTCTCTGAGTTGCATCGCCTCAAGCGCTTTACTCGCCTCCGCACTAGGACGAAGGACGGAAACTGGGGCTATAACGCGGAATATTGCGGCACGATGTCCCGGGCTCGTTCGTAGACTATCGGTGTCTACTTGCACAAACTCGAGCGTGTAGTACGAAAGCGGTAGTTTTGAGCCACCTTCAGAAATCGTCTGGTGATTAATGAGTGCGTCGTTCACTCGGGCGACAATTTCATCCCAATCTGGCTCTGCATCTTCCTGTGCGAGGACTGAAAGCGCTACGAATGACGGACCATACTCAGCTTCCGGAGTTAAGATTCGTTGGAAGAAATTATCCATTTCTGCTAGCAATCCTCGAGAGACTTCGATGTGGAAAGGTGAAGACTCAGAATCGTCTTGGCGCGCGAAATTCATTTCAAATTCCGCAAAATGGACATTTTTAAACCTGGAAAACAGGGCGTTCGCGGCGAACAAGTCGCCGTTATTGCCCTCGTCACGCTCTTCGCGACGATGAATTTCATCTCTTGGTGTTTGCTGAGCGCTGTGATGCACCGTGATGGCGATGTATGCCATGAACGCACCAATCATGGAAGGGACAAACGCACTACTGGCATCCTGGATACCGAACACGACTCCCGTATGAGCGCAGGCGGTCATACCCGAGCATTGCAAAGAACAAGGAATAGTAACAACGTACGCAACGGCGAGCGATAATTCGGCGTACAAGAGAATCAATCGCCAAAATCCGGCAGGCACCACTGGATACGTCATCAGTCCGTATGCGATGATTGACGTGGGAAAGACGAGAGCAGCGATGGAGAAATCGATGGCAAAAGCCAGTATCATGAAAAAATAGCACATTGAATACCGGGGTGCTGTCAACCACGGCCATGCTTTCAAAAAGGCGCCAAATAATAAGCCAATCGTGGAGCTGCGATCACCAAGCCAGGTATGAAGTAAGGCTGTCAAATCCTTCTTCGGGTCATCCACACTCGTGCGCATCTTCAGCTCGTGATCACGGAGTTGCGCTGCTCGCAAGTCCTGCCTTTCGGCGTTGTCTTCGTCTTCTCTGATCCATTCTTCATTGTTCTCATCGTCATCGCTGTCTCTGACGCCACGCCGACGGCGGATTGTATCACTTGGTGGCTTGCGGTCGCCCGTCGGTTTGCGACGAGTGCCTCGACTTTCCACAGCGAGAATCTCTCGAGACAGACTTGTGATTTCGTTCCTGATGTCCTCTACTCTTTGACGACGATTTTCTTTCTCGCTCACCTTGGTCAAACAAGTTGCCAAACTTTCATGAATCCATCCCCGCTTCAACGCATCGTCGACAATGCGCTCCGCTTCAATGGACTGGCGACGCATAATCATCGCGGCTTTGTATGTGGGCTGAGTGATGATGCTTCTCAACAAGTGAACGATGGCAAAAATGACCAAATCCGGTGAAAGTTGACCAGACTGCCATCCGAGCACCGTGGGAAGCTTGTAAAATCCAAAGCCTTGAAGTAGCGAACATTCAGACTCAACAGATACGTACCAGTCACCTAGTAAGCCTTCAAGCGGAGCTTGGTAAAGGAGAATCGCGCCGATGACGGATACGTTGTACAGTTGCAAAATTCTCAAGCCCATCAGACTGTCCATACTCAAAGAATCGCGCGTACGGAGAAAATAGAATGGCAAAATCAAATAGCCAACGTGCATGAGATCTCGCGAAAAAGTGCCAAAGAAAATCACCATGACCAATGCCCAGTCAACTGCGTATCGCAAGTAAAAGTATCGCATCCATTCAAGGATGGTCCAATTTGTACTTGCTTCCCAGGTAAGCGGTGCGAATAAGATGTCAAAGTACGACGTCTCCTGCGTTTCCGGCGGGAGCAAAGCAACTTGTGTCGGTGTTTGCCTCGGTACCATCGTGGCGATCAACTCTGAAATCATAGCTTCATCTAACTCCGCGCCTTCTGCTTGCGTCGCCTCTATCGTCATTCGCGCGCGCTCTTCCAGAGCTGCTAAAATGGCATCCATCCTCAGTTGGCAAGCGGCGATAAAGAAAGCGCTAAAATAGCCAAACAGCATCATTTTGCTGCATGGGTAAACGGCAAGCCACTGTCTAGTCTCTCGTGAAAGCCGCATTTGTTCGCTCGCAGTGGAGAGGAGTGCCCGTGCAAACGACGGCGATGGTGGAGGAGACGGCGGAACGTCATCCACGCGGTTTTGCACGATATCAATCGAGACAACGTACTGCCATAGGACTATCAAGGCGCAGATCGCCGTAGTAAAGCGCCATAAGAGCAAGCGGTCACGCGGCGTGGACCCAAGCTTACTGTTAATCAACTTGAAAGTTACCCCTAAGTAGACGAGAGACAGCATGTTTGTAGACGCGATTCCGACAATCGCAAAGACTACGTACAACAAACCTGGCATGAGATTCGCCATCATGCCTTCAATCATTTCAGGAACGATGGAAAGGAGCATAATCATCTGTCCCAGATTCGTTTGTGCATTTTCTCTCACTCGCTTAGTGAATTCGCGACGTGCCTCATCGCTCGCCGCACTTTCGCCTTCATCCGCGATGTCGGACGTGCTCTCCGAGATTTCAGACATTGCTTTGTCATCTAAGTCGTCCATTTCCTTGCTTGCATCGGTGTTTTCCGTTTTTCGTTGAACAAGCATCGCTCGTGCGTCGCGTTGCGGCCAGAAGAGGTGACAAGGTTCAGGAGAACATCCAGATTTCAACGCCGGTGGTAGTTTCCTCAACCAGAAGCGTGTCGCCTTGGTCAACTCAACGGACAGTATCACCAGCACCGGATAGCGAAGCATGGATTCATTCTCTGGTATGAAATCACTCGGCGATTCTGGCCACTTGTGCGCACCCAAGAGAGTCAAAATACCCCAATGTTGTCCCGCTTGAGTGTATTGAATCTTATAGGCGTAATCGATGATGGCAGAAATGAGTGCAACTGTACCAACCAGTTCGGTGGGACCATCGCTCGTTTTCATCGCCAACGTCGCCGCGATGAGTGCTGCGAGCATCAATAATCCGAGCAAATCTCGGCGCTCGAGACTAAACAAGATTGCACAGAGGGTAACGATTTTATTTGTGTGCAAAATGATGGCTCGCTTCACAAGTGGCAGAAAGCCAAGCTCGGTTGCGGCCAACGGCAGACTTCGTCTCGCATCCACTGCATTGCTCATCGTGAGCAATCCAATCTCGTGGAAATATGTTACGACGAGGAGAGTGCTCGGTCCGATCAATTCAGCCATGAGCTTGCCTGGCTCGACATTTTGCGCCAACCCTACCGCGTTTGAGAGGAACGCCTTGAACTCGGTGGAGAATCCAAAAATTTCGTCGAGCGGGAAAGCGCCAAAGGCGTAACGACTCGCGAGATTGAATAAACAGAACAACAGAACAGCGCGCCATCGACCGGACTCGGTTTCTTCTGAGTGCCGTTTAGCGATGCAATTCAATCCAAGGAGTACGAGAAGTGTCAAGTTTATCAGCGAACACTGCGACGTTTCGAGCGTCACCAGACCAACCAAGAGCACTAAATAAGCGCCAAAGCGCGTCATCAACTTCATGAGCACCAACGAGCACTCGTACACTACGGCTTTACCCAAAGACACCAATGAGTTCAAGGTTCCCTGGCCAGGCGCACTATCTTCCTCAGTTTCCGGCGTCAGCGCGTTAAGGACCTTCTGCAGGTACAGCACGATGCAAATTACCACCAAAACGCAGGCGAAAGGTCCAGTCGTGTGAATCATGTTTGATTGCTCAAGGCCTAAAACACGCAATGTCGTCGCCCACTTCGTGTGGTACACATTGAATATATTAACGTGTTCATTCATCGCCCACAGATACAACGCCGCAACAAAGCCAGCGAGTGTTTGTGCCGTCAGATGCAATACCGTCCGGTCTCCCGGTTTGAGGATATTGAACAAGAATGCCAATAGCAATGCGGCGTGGAGTAAATCGGCTCGCGATAGAGCCACAATCCACAGTGCGAAGGGCACCAAGAGGTGTGAGATCAACTGAACTAAAGGCAAATCCCACATCAAGCGACTGTCGTCGACGGCCGGGTTATGCTCAATCTCAAGGTCATCTAATGGTACAAAATCCACAATGACACCATCCTGCACTCTTTGTTCCAGAACGTCATCCGTCGGGGTACTCTTGGCGTTCTTTGTGAGCCAACCGACAAAGGTGAGCGTGGCTACTAAACTGCCCATATAACACGCGTTAATGCCCGATTGCTCGCCGTTGTGCGCTGGCGATGCACCGAATATTTGTAGCAAAACTCTTACTTTGCCGTTCATGGATGACATCATCACTGGTGGAATGCAAAGCAGGGCGTACTCTCCAACGCTCCAAAGCGCGACGTAGGCGAAAATCACCGGACCGTGCACGTTCGCAAACGTCGTGTGACGCGTTGGGTTCACGACGAGAATCAATCCTAGCAAAAGCATGGGGTACGCAATTACGTTAACGACGAGTAATGACGTCGCGAGTAACGTAAAGCCAGCCAAGACGCCGCCAAATCGAGCCAGCAAGCGGGCGACTGTTCCCGCGTCATCGTAGGTGTCCACGACGTCTGCATCTGAAGCTGACTCCCCCTCCATCAAAGGCGCTCTAATACCTTCACCGTCTGCGGTATCGTAATCGCTGTCGTGTGACTCCACCGCACACAGCGCCATGAATAGCCCGCCGATAGCGATGATTTGCGTCAAACGCAACAATCGCGCCACCGGCCCTTCCGTCCTATCCATCGAATACAACCCAAGCAACTGCGCCGAAGACTCTCGCGCCGCGTCTTGCAACTCCGGTAACTGATACATGTAAATTGCCATGAAATGAATCGCGGTGTAGCACAAGCACGCCACCGTGGCCCTTCGCGGAAGATTTAATAAACTCTCGCGCGCACCTTGAAATTTGCCACCGACGCCGCGCCGCATCTCAGTTGCGAAATACGACACCACGAATAATAAATACATCATCGACGACAGTGAAGGCACTGTCACCGCCGCTAACGCCGCCGTACACACCGTCACGCGCATCACCGTCTCCTTATCGCTCACTGTCGTCGCAAACGCCCCTTCCGCGTCGCCGCCGTCGAGCGCGCTCGCGCGCTCGCTCGCCCCATCCACGTACAGCTTACTTCCTCCCGCGAGCGCGATCCCGAAATAAGGCACAAAGAACAGCACGTAGTCTATGATGCCATCCAATCTTCCGAACCCTAAATACCGCAGCGCGTCCGCTTGCCATGGATTCCTCGGCCACGCCGCTCCGAAACCGACGTAACACGCCTGCGTCGCGCAATTCCCCAACAGCACGAACGCACACAGCCCCATCACCCCCCACCACACGTCTCTCTGCACCCGCGTCAGCGCGTGCGTATTCTTTCGTCCCTCGTGCACGCGTTCGATCGCGAACGCCGTCAAGAATCCAAAACTCTGTAATCGACATGGTGTTCACGATGATGGATTCGTCAGTCCGTCGTTTCGTCCGGTTTTCTCTCTCGCGCGCGCGTCGATTCGCGTCGGCGCGTCCACGCGCGCACCATGATCGACGGTCGCTGTTCCGCGGCGTGTATGCTCACGGCGACGACGAGCATGACGCTCGACATCGCCGCCATCGGGTCGACGCCCATGGCGCGTTGTGACGCGCTCGGCGCACACGCGCGCGCGCTCGACGGACACGCGCCGTTCGCGCGCGGCGAAGCGGTCGACGCGAGGCGCGCGCCGATGCGCG
>Ga0228650_1000442_pt1 | contig 15340 bp, 8 predicted proteins | sample 62DmetaG_FD_183171 | JGI IMG/M metagenome (GOLD analysis project Ga0228650, IMG submission 183171) | Seawater microbial communities from Monterey Bay, California, United States - 62D | ecosystem: Environmental > Aquatic > Marine > Coastal | place: USA: California | collected 2016-10-28
TGCCGGATACCCGCTGCCGCCATCGCTCACATAAAGCGGTGGCTCCGGAGAGCTCGCCTTAAGCCCACTGCCGCTCCAGTCCGACCAACCCGAGCTCAGCGCTGCCCCATCGCTCAGGCCGCTCAGCGTGCCCGCATCCAGATGCAGGGCTAGGCCGTCGGTCAACAACTCGGACGGCTCCGGTAGTGCGACGGTGTAATCAATCGAAAGACTACCGATTTGAAAATCCGTCAGAATGCCTGAGGCCGCACGGGCCGTGGCTTGCAGACTCCAACTACCCGTACCCAAGCCATCCACATTGGCCAGCGACAGGGGCGCCAAGCCATCCAAGGCTTGGCCACTGCCGTAGCGCTGCGCCGCAGAACCCGGATTCTGGACCTGCACCTGACTTCCCTGCCCGTCGCTGAATTCAATCAAGTCGCCCTCACTCGCCAGGAGCAAGGACACGCCGCCCAGACTCAGCGAACTCAAATCCGCGGCACCTGCACCGCTGACCGCCAGTTCAAAACGAATCCATTCATCATCCCCGCTATTGCTGGCGGAACGACTATCAATGCGCCAACCTTTGCTGCCCGCGCGGACTCCTAGTAAGTTGTTTACCACCTTCATCCGGGACGAACTATTCACCGTCAGTGTAAATACAATGTCCCCTAAAGGGCTGGATAGACTGTCACGGTAAATCGCCGTTTGCGGACTATTCGCACCATCCACCAGACCCTGATCCAACCAACCGTTTGAAGTGTCAACATCACCGAAGGTAGCCGTCTGCGCGCAGATGGATGGGCCGGCGCAGCTCAGTAGAATTGCAATCAGCCAGACAGGACGAAGCTTCGAGGGAAGAGTCATTAAAGAGCGCTGAGTTTTTTGTCCTGGGATCATTGCGGGGCATTGGCAGCTTGCAGCCATTCCTGCGCCTGTTGTCGGTAACTGTCGGCATCCGGCACCTGACCGGTTTGTTGGACGGACGACGCGACCGCACGGCGTCCCGCATTGAAATAATCAGTCAAGGCATGAAAAAGCGGTTGTTCTTCTCCCTTATCATTGATCAGCCAGAAGCCATTATACGCGCCGTCCTTAAACTCGTTGTCATACAGCTGCCAGTGAAGCACAAAGGGACAACCCCACTGAATGGCGAGTTCGGCAAACTCGAGACTACGAGCTTGCTGAGCCGCGGGGCTGTGGCTTTTTGCTTTGAAACCAAATTCCCCGATCCAGACACGCTTGCCACTCAGTTCCGGCTTTGCCGGTAAGTGTTTTTCGATGAAATCCAATGCAGCCGGCAGATTCGTTGCCGCGTTTTGCTGGGCATCGTAGGCAGAGTATGAAACGTAATCCACACTGACATGCGGTAACACTTCTGTCGTCAAACACTTCTGCCCCTTCAGGCCTTTCATGACTTGGTTAACCTCGCAGTAGTGAAACACCTGCACGTCCGTGTCTGGGTTATCCCGCTTCGCGTCATCCACTGCTTTTTGGCGGACGATCAGCCACTTAATCATATTTTCGACGCGGTGTGGAATCGGGTCCATTTGAGCATCGTAGTCGCGAACCAAGAGCCAATCACCCTCCCAATGCCCTAAATAGAAGTGCTTCCCGCTGCCACGGTAGGTCTTCAATAAATAGGTCACGAGATCATAAATCTCCCGATATGTGATGAGGGCATCCTTACGCGTGAAGCCGTCTGCATCCCCCCACTTCGCAGGCTGCATCGGCGCGACCCACATAAAGTAGTAGTAAAACGGCATCTCAAAAACAGCGCGAAAGGACGGCTCGTGTGCTGCCAGATCAACCAGACGGTCGTACTGCCCCGGATTAGGCCCGGCATAATTGCGTTTGGAAAAACTCGGGCCGAAGCGGAACTTCAAGATATTCGAACCCATGCCCTGAATAACCTCGGCCGTTTCGACGAGGCGCGTCTTATCCGTAAACTGATAATGCGCCCCGATGGTATGTGTGCCCAAGATGTAGTTGTATCGATCCACCGACTCATTCGCCGGCGCAATCGCTACCAAGCCACTCAAGAGTAGACCGAGTCCGCCAAATCGTACTGCGCGTCTCATTCTGCGGTGCTATTCTGCGGTCGTACTGCCACTGCTATCGCCGCTTGCTTGGTTCAACTCACGCATCGCAAGCTCAAGCTCTGCTTCAACTTTGTGATTGATCGGATAGAAGGCCGTGACGGCCGCCGTGAGTACCGCAAAGCCAGCGGGAATAATACTCATCATCCAGTGCAGCGCTTGTTGCGTTTCAGCGGTCTGCTCTTGATTGGCCACATATCCAACCGTACTCAAGATCATCATCGCCAAAGCCGGACCCACCGTCCAACCGATCTTTTGCGAAGCGGTACCCGCCGAGAAGATGATCCCGGTCGAGCGATGGCCAAACTTTGCGGCCCCATAGTCCGCGGTATCGGCAATCATCGACCAGAACAGCGGCATCATCGGTGCAGCGACCAAGGCAATCAGCAGTTGGTTTACAATCATTAAGTTGAAATTGTCGATTGGGATGAAATAGAACCACACCAGGATCGCCGCGAAGAGAAGATTCAAGATAATGTACGCACGTTTCTTACAACCAAACAGCGACACGATCCATTTACTCAGTAGCACAGCGACCACGGCAGCCATTGAATTATACAGGAGCAGCTTCGTGCCCCAGTCCTCATTACCGACGACATATTTAAAGAAGTGCAGAATCGGCGTACCCCGCACGGCTTGCGCTAAAACCGTCAGAATACTCAAGCAGATCACAATCAACCAGGGGCCGTTTTTGAGCAACTGCTTGATCTCTTGTCGAATGGGCTCGTGCTTCTTATGCATCGGACGAATCCGCTCTGTGCTGGTCTTGAAGGTGACGAAGAACAGCGCACCCGCCATGCAAGCAATCACAACCATCGCACCGCCATAGCCGAACTGCTCGTTGCCGCCGCCAATGGTTTTGACCAAGATCGGCAACAGCAAGGTAACCGTAAAGATACCCGCATTCGCACCGACAAAGCGGAAGGAGGCCAAGACCGTACGCTGGTCCGAGCGCGCCGTCATCACGCCCATCAAGGCGCCATAGGGAACATTGATCGCCGTATACACCATCATCAGTAAGGTATAGGTGACATACGCGTAGACGATCTTCATCGTGCCATCCAAATCAAAGGTGGTAAACGTGAGGACGCCCAAAATCATGTAGGGAGGAATCATCCACAGAATCCATGGGCGGAACTTACCCATTTTCGTATGCGTCCGGTCGGCAATGGCACCCATGATCGGGTCATTGATCCAGTCCCAGGTCCGCGTGAACAAGAGCATGGTCGCCAGGACCGCAGGTGTAATTCCAAACACATCGGTGTAGAAGATGGCCATGAAGTTCATGAAGATACCGAAGTACAGGCAGGAGGCCATGTCCCCTGCCGCGTACCCTAACTTCTCGCCCCACCCAAGCTTCGCCGATGGATCGGCTGACGTTTCATTCTGTTTTTCCATAATTGCTATCGATTCACGGTATCGCTGCCGTCTGTTGTTGTCTTAAAGGAGTGATGTCGGCTATTGTTGCTGGAGTTGCAAGCGGTAGAACATTTGCTCGGCATCCGCCTCAATCGCGTCGGCGTTCAGCTCCACAAAGCCATCCACTATCGTCAGCCCTTCGTTGCTCAACTCTCGTCGCTTGATGCTCACATTATCATACGCAAAGGCGGTATTGTAAGATCCAAACACCAGGATGAGTGCGTCCCCTGCAGTGTAATTAAAGTTCGTTGAATAGGACCCGTTTGCCGTTTCGTCCGGAATGTCATAATTGAAGATTTCACCGACTTCCGTCGCTCCCGACCCCCAGGCCGGCACGAAGGTCGACAAGCCTCCTTGCGCGGCATCGACAAATAAGTCGTTGCTTCCGCTGGTATCAAAATTACGCGCGTACCATAAGTAGATCTTGGACGTACCGGAGTCGGCTCCGATCAAATCGACGTCGAAGACATAGTTACCTGAGCCCGTCGCCGCAAACAATGTTGGGTCCAGTATGACACCCCACATTTTTGCATTGTTTTTGCCAGAGAGGTTGGGTCGGATTTCGTTATCCCCATCGCCATCCACATCGCTCACACCCGAAGTGCTACCGGACTTATACCAAGTGCCGAAATCGACTGCTGCATAGGTCCCTCCACTGGGATCCTTATCATAGCCATAAGAATAGTTCCCGGAGCCTACCACATAGTCAATGGCCTCAAAGTCCTCGCTATAAGCTTCGGTTTCGATATAGGACTGCGAATCAAACAGTGTACTCCACTGGCCAAGGGTGCTGCCGGCCTGCACCGTCCAACGCAAATCCGTCTTGCTCGTATCGAAAGGAATCGCGTAAACCATCGAGTCCGTATATTGCCGCAGGTGCGGCATACGCGACGGCGCTGCACCAAACTTGGGCACACCCAGACCGTAGCGCAATAAATTCGGCAGCCCGGACTGATACGGGTCCGCGCTGGGGCCGGAAACTGCGCTGTCCTGCAATTCAGTGGGGTCGACAAAATAATAATCCCGCCAGTCACTGTAGGATGCAAATGCGTACACGGGTTCATACTCCTGCAGCGCTACGTTACTGAGAACGAGATCTGCATGGTCCGCATAGGCACGCTCGCTGGGCAATTCACCGGTGCGCGTGTAGTAGTCGTCCACCCAGCGACGCATCGTGCGCAAACTGTTTTCATGCATGTAGTAGAGCGGCCGCAGGTCGTTGCTCGGACCAATCAGGCTCATTTCCTTGGGGTCTCCATTCGTCTTAGCAGCTTGGTTATAGAACTGCCACTGGAAGATGAAACGCAAGGTACCGCCCTGCCATTTGAAGTAGGAGCGCGCGGTGGTGACATGGCGATCGGCAAAATCCGTTAAATTGGAGTAGGTGGTGCTACTGTATTGCCAGCCATATTCACCAATCATCAGACGACTGCCGGGGATGGACGCATCCGGCTTGGCATCCAACAGAGCTTGCACCTGATCCAGATCAGCGTGCATGGCCGCATCGGAACGAGGATTCCCATTATCCTTGTGCAGCGTATACGAGGAAATGGAAACCATATCCAACTTCGGCATCGCCGGAATCACGCTATTGGCGACGCAGGGAAGCCCCTGGCGCATCCAATCCGCCTTATTCATCTCAAGATAATACCAGACATCCACATCACTGTGCGCGGTGTTGGCCTTAGCGTCATCCACCGCTTGCTGACGAATGTTGGCCCAGTCAATCATGCCCTGAATTCGATTTTGCGGGATCGTGTTCGGGTCATCCTTGTAATTCCCGGCAAGCTTCCAGTCACCTTCCCAATTACCAATGTAGAAGCGTTTACCGCTGCCACTGTAAGTCTCCAGCAGGTAGGAAACCAGTGCATACACTTCCGAATAGATTTGCGCTTCCTTGGTCGGGTTCAAGCCATTGTCATCCAAGTGGTAGGTCCAATCAGAGACGGAAAAGCTCGAGACCCAGAAAACATAATCGGTTAATGGCATATCCAAGATCTCCTTTATCTCCGGCTGGTCACGCACCAACTCGGTTAAGGTGTTGATCCCGGAGACTGCTGTAAAGCCATCGGTATTGCTGTACTTGTTCGACAAGCGGAATTTAACCACGGGCGTACCCATTCGCAGGGTCGCTTTGGCATAATCGAGGGTCCGAATGCCATCCTGACCAAAGGAGTATTGCGTGCCAAACTGTTGCGAGCCGAGCGGATGCGGGTACGACTCAACCGGATGATCCATCGAACGTTGCACGACTTCGATGTCGTATTTGGAGCCGAGGTAAGCATGCACCTGATGGCGTTCGGCTTCATTGAGGGCTCGGTTGTAAATGAGAATTTCCAGAATATCATTCTGCCCGGCATACGTCCCGCTCAATGAACTGCTGCCAATTAAGAGGTTCGTGCTGCTGCTTAAATCTGCGTAAACGGCCGAGCCCACATAAATACGGTCGGCGAAGAGATCCCCTGTGGTCGCGTCGGTATGGTGACCATTCACCCAAGAGCCCACCACACTTCCTGTAGACTGAACATCGAGCGAGGGATAATCGGGTACACTTGAGGCGGAGCGACTGGAAGCCAGCGAGCTGCCGCCGCCACTAACGGGCCACGCCAGCAGAGTCTCGCGATCATTTGCCTGTGGTGTCGCGCGATTGGCAAAAACGACAAACACACTCACATCGGAACCTAACGCGAGACTATCCACTCGCAGGTATTGATTCACCCCATCAAAGCGCACCGCCGGATAACTGCTGCTGCCCCCTCCCTCGACATAAGTGGGATAAGTACCGGAGCTGTTAACGGCATTCAGATTGTTCTCAGATTGGTCCTCCCAGGCAGTCGTCAGCAGTGCACCGTGGGTCACCCCCTCGATCGAGGCCGCGTCCAGATGCAAGGCCAGTCCTGATTGCGGGAGCTCGATAGCAATACAGGTACAGGCAGAAGCGCTCAATAAAGCGAGCAGGTGGGCTGTTTTTCTACGGATAAGGGGTCGTATCGTTTTCATAATAGGAGAGTGTGTGTATTAAAGTGGCTTGGCTAACTGCCGACGCGGCACGGTGGTGCGCTGAATATGCTCGGTTAATTGATTGAACAAAAAGGAATACGTCGCGCCTGTGAGCTGAAGCGGCGCGCGCTCGTAGGGGTCAGCTGCAAGGTCATAGTACTGGTACGGCTCCCATGGGGAATTTTGCAGCAATTTGTGATTTTTATAACGGGCTGCGTAATAGGTATGACCGCCAAAGCGCGGATTGCCCTCTTGGCGAACCCAGAACAGCACGCGATCGTTGGTCACTTGCTCATGCCCCATCAGTGTCGGCAGCAGTGACAACCCGTCCAGCAGATCCGGCTGTTGCGCAGCGGCCAACTCACACAGAGTCGGCAGCAGATCCATCAACAGCGCCACATTTTGGCTGCGTGAATCCGATGGAATATGCCCCGGCCATGTGGCGGCCATCGGCACCCGTATACCACCTTCAAAATGATCGCCCTTGCCGCCACGCAAGCGCCCGTTGTTGGCTCCAAAACGAAGCGCCCCGCCATTGTCCGAAGCAAACACAACCAAAGTATCCTGCGCCAAACCACTGCGTTCCAACTGTTGCAGCACCTTACCGATTCCTGCATCCATGTGCTCGACAAAGGCTACCAGTCGCGCCCGTTTCGGCGTCAGGCCCGGCTCTCTTTCCCGTACTCGCTGTAGCCAGTCGCGCGGCGGTTGCACCGGATCGTGTGGCGCATTTAGGGAGAGAAACAGAAAGAACGGCTCGGTAGTTTCGACCCGCGATTGCAGATACTCCACAGCCCACTCCGCAAACAGGTCGGTGGCATGCCCCGCGGGTTCGATCACCTCCCCATTGTGGCGCATCCAGTTGATCCCACCGCGCAGGTGGCTCCAATAGTCATCCATCATATCGCCGAGGAAGCCTCGAAAATACTCGAAGCCACGTTCATTCGGAAGATTGGGTGACTCGAGGCCGAGATGCCACTTCCCGATCAGGGCCGTCGCATAGCCTGCCGCTGCCAATACATCCGCCACGGTCTCGACTTCTGGATCCAGAAAGCCCCAGGTGTCGTTTGGATCCTGCCGTACCACCCCCGGGACTCCCACTGCGTCTGGATACCGACCCGTCAAGAAGGCCGCTCTGGACGGCGAGCAAACGGTGCAGTTGGCATAAAAATTCTCAAAGGTCATGCCGCTGGCAAAGAGCCGATCAATCGCAGGGGTTTGCAGATCCCCTGCCCCTTGGCAGGACAGATCACCGTAGCCAAGATCATCCACCAGGATCATCAGGATATTCGGTTGCGCCACTTGCCCGACAGCAAAAAGCCCGGCAGCAGAAAGCAGCCAGAGGCAAAGCAGGGTTGGGTTAAAGCGGGGCATGGGAAGTAAAAATGGAGACCGGATTAACGGAGCGAGCGTCGTAAAGGCATGGCGTACGCTCCGGCGAGCGGGGCAAACGCTAGCGCGCTCATTCGCTCCGCCGGTTATCGATGCGGATGTCGTAGGTCATGAAATCTTCGATCCAGTCAGCTGCCGCAGCATTATAGGTTTGCTGCGTAGGCAGGCGGCCATGCGTCTTCTCATAGTCGCGCACATAGGTATTCGCTTTGCTGAGAAATTCCTTGTGGAAAAACCAGACCGGCTGCTTGTCGCCCTTGTCATCAATTAACCAGTAACCGCGATGTTCGCCGGTGGCAGGGTCGATCTCATTACAATAAAGTTCCCAATACAGAATAAAGGGGCAGCCCCACTCGAGGGACCACTTCATAATCGACGCCGTGTACTTGCGTTGCAAGTCCGGGTCCGGAAAGGAATTCAACTCAAAGCCATACTCCCCGATAAAGACCCGCTTGCCGGGTAGATCACTTGCAGGCAGGTGTGCTTCGATATAATCGAGCGCCTGATGAACACGTGCTCGGCCCTTTTCGCCACCCATGCGGGCCGCTGGCTTGGTAATATCGTAACTCGACCACGACACATAGTCTGTTTTGATGTGCGGCAAGATCCGATTGACGATTGCCGGCTTGTCGTGATCCATCGCCTTAGCCACGTGGTTCAATTCAATGTAGTAATACACCGTCACATCTTCGTGAGGCGTATCCCTGCGCGCATCTGCGATCGCCTGCTCCCGAATCCGAAACCACTCGATCGACGCGGCGATCACCTCAGGCTCCGGATCGAAATTATAATCATACCGCTCCGCTTGGACGTGCCAGTCCCCTTCCCAATTGCCGAAGAAGAAAGTTTTTCCACTGCCGGAATAGCGCTTCAGGATGTAGGCCGTAAATTCGTAGATCTCCTTGTATATCGCTTGAGACTCTGCCTCGCTGAGCTCTCCCTTAAAAAAAGCTGCCTGCGAATCCGCAAAGGGATAGACCCACAACATAATATTGCGGAAGGGCATGTCCATGACCTCGAGGTAATCAGGCTTGCGGTCCAGCAAATCCGACAGCGAACGAATCTGCGGATCTGCCTGCAACCGATAATCATCCGTATATTTGGGCGTGCAGGCAATTTTGAGCGTATCTGAACCCAGCGCGGCGATCGCTTGTGCACTCTCGACTAAGGCAGTTTCCTCAGTAAATTGATAACGCACACCAATACTTTGCGCTCCCGCTGACAAACTGAAGATCGTGGGGGAATCGGCTTTGAGTCCGCAGACCGAAAGCGCATAACATGTGAAACCGATAATGATGCCTTTCATGGGCTACTCGTAGAAATTACTGACAAGATGGGGAAATAGGCAAGGACGCCTCAGAAAATAACTGACGTCAAATAAAATGACAGCATTGCTAACATTTACTCAATAATAAAACCAATTCGCGCGCAAAGCTTGACACACATTTTACAACTAACTGCTGTCAAAGGAGTTCTATGAGTCAGTTCAACGCTAAGCAGACGGGTCGCCCACGCGTAAAACGCATCGCGCTCTTACTCGAGTCGGATATGGCCTTTGACCGTGCCATCGCACGCGGTGTGGGTGATTACATCCGCAGCCACTCGGACTGGATCATCCTGATGGACCCGATGACCGAACCAACATTGGAAAGCCTACAGCACTGGCAACCCGATGGCATCATTACCAGTATTCATATTTCCGGGATCGAGCAAATTGGGCAACTCGAAGGCATACCAACCATCGGCTTTGGCAGTTATTCGGAAGCTGCGGAGGCTCATTTAAACTTCCCGATCGTCACCTCAGACCAACAGGCTATCGGACAAATGGCTGCGCAGCACTTCATCAGTAGTGGCCTGCGCCATTTTGCTTTCTGCGGTGGCAACGAACGTGCGCCATGGTGCCAGCAGCGCTGTGATGGCTACGTTGCAGAATTAAAAAAGAACAAGTTTGAGTGTCACATCTTCGAAGGCCGTCTGCCGACCGGTAGTAACATGGCGGAGGCGATACAAGCACTGGGAGAATGGCTCAAACAACTCCCCCAGCCCTGCGGTGTTTTTGTGTTCTTCGACGGCTGGGCCCGCTGGGTGCTGGATGCATGTGTCGTCAACCACATAAGCGTTCCACAAGAACTCTCGGTATTAGGTGTGGATAATGACCGCTGGCTGTGCGAATTATCACAACCCAAGCTCAGCAGTATTAACGTAAATGCCAGTAATGCCGGCTATACCGCCGCCAAACTGCTCGATCAGCTACTTGCGGGAGAAGCGACGCCGCCGAAACTGAATTACATCCTACCCTCAGGCGTCGTCACGCGTGACTCGAGTAACTACATGCGCTTTGATGATCCTGAAGTCGCCTTTGCCCTACGCTATATTCAAGAACACGCCTGCGACCCCATTACGCCGACGGATGTCCTCAACATCACCGGCATGTCCAATTCGACCGGGTACCGCAAATTCATGAAAGCCATTGGGCGCTCGATCCACAGTGAAATACAGCGCACCCAAATCAACCGCATCAAGGAATTACTGACGAGCACCAACCTCAGCATCAAAAGTATTGCCGGTCGATCGGGGTATGAAAACGTGCGCTACCTCACGCAGGTCTTTCGCGAGCAAACCGGCCAAACACCGACCGAGTACCGGCGCACCCAGAGTTCACCGGAAGTCGCACGCTAATCACGCACCCCACGTGCACTGACGTAGCAATCGATGTCTCGGCTGCGCATCTGCGTGGCGAGCCGTACCTGGAATACCCCGAAACCCATGCACAAAAAAAGCCCTCCGATACAGGAGGGCTTCGTGTGAGCGGGCCCATGGACCAGCTCAAGAGCTTCCGATGCTAGTTTTGCGGGATAGCAAAGCGGAGGTAATCCTCGCCGCCTGAAACGCTGATGTCAGCATTTACCACGTCGCTGGCGTCTGCAGACCAGTTGGTCAAGTCGCTGCTGCGCTCGACTTGTAACTGCACGCTTGCAGTGCCGCTCGAAGTGGCAACGACTACAGCATCGTCACCGGCCTCAGGAGTACCTCCTGAACCACCACCCGTGCTAAAGCCGAGCGGGTTGAGGACGGCATCGGTTAAGATCGCACTGTAATCAGTTCCCGGGCTGTAACCCGCGGCATTGATGTCACCATCATGGAGGCCGTCACCATGCGTGTCGGTGCTGGTCGGATCACTCTTGTGCAGTGAAATCTCCTCCTGATCGCTCAAGGTATCGCCATCAGTATCTGCCTTGGTTGGATCGGTACCATAACTGTTGACTTCATCACCGTCCGACAAGCCATCGCCATCGCTATCAACACTGTTTGGATCCGTACCGGTGTTCGACGCATCCACGTAGGTGCCCGTGTTGGTTTCCACACTATCGTCGAGGCCATCACCGTCGGTGTCAGTGCCCACATAGGTGGTAATCGATAGATTGTCGTAGGCATAAGCCGTATTGTAAGAGCCAAAGGCGATCGCAATGGCATCGCCTGCCGTATAATTGAAGTTCGTGGTATAGGTCGTCGTCGTGGCATCCGTTTCATCGGTAATTTCATACACGAGGAAGTTATTCACAACAGTGCTACCCGTGCCGGACAACGGCGCATAGGTCGTCATGCCACCCTCAGCAAGGTCCAAAATCAAGTCATTCGAACCAGACGCATCGTAACCATTGGCGCTCGACAGGTAGATGCGCGCTGCACCCTCGTCAGCAGCGATTAGATCCACACTTAAGGTGTAAGTCCCGGAGCCAGTCGCAGCAAAGTTGCTCGGATCGAGGATCACGGCCCAAAACTTTGCATTGTTTGCGCCATCTTTGTTCGGTTGTAGCTCGAGGTCACCATCGCCATCGATGTCTGTTGTAATGGAATTGGCCCCTTGGCGCGCCCACTGATCGTAGGCAACCGCCTTCGTGGCGCCGCCACTGGGAGTGGAATCGTAACCATAAGAGACGGCACCGCTGCCACTGATAAAATCAGTACCGGCGGTAGTTAAGGATTCAAAGTTATTGGTATAAACTACGTCCTGTGCTGAAGCAGTCGACGCAGCGAACAACGTGCCGATAAGAGCGGCCGATGTGGTTAGTGAGGATAAGGGTTTCATAGAGTACATTTGTTTGAGGGGTGAGTAGAGGGGTGACCTTGTAGCCAGGGACTGGCCCTGACTACAAGGCAACTAAGTGTAATTGATCTTTACTTATCTAGTGTAACGACAGGTCTTAATCTTGTGGGAGCGCAATTCGGAAGAACTCCTTGCTGCTATCCATATTAACTTGTACCTCAATCGGGTCACTGGAAGTCCAGGTAGTGCCATCTGTACTACGCTCAACTTCGAGCTGTAAGGTCGCCGTAGCGCCACTGGTTTGAATACCGAGGGCAACCGCACGTGCATCCGCAACGGTGGCGGGCTGTGAAGTACTCGAGTAGCCAACTGCGTTCAGAACCGCATCCGTAAGGAAGTCCGTGAAGTCTACATTCGGATTGAACCCGTTGGTGATGATGAAGTCGTCCGACAATCCATCATTGTGCGTGTCTGCAGTTGTAGGATCGGTGCCGTGGGTGTTGAGCTCCGCGTCGTCCGTATAACCGTCGCCATCGCTATCCGTATTGTTCGGGTCGGTACCATGCGTGTTGACCTCGTCACCATCACTCAGTCCGTCACCATCACTGTCCGTATTGTTTGGATCCGAACCCGTATCACTTGCATCCACGAAGGTGCCGGTGTTGGTTTCAACCACATCATCCAAACCGTCGCCATCGCTATCGGTGATGGGTCCTTTATAGACGATACTCAGGTTGTCGTACGCATAGGAAGTGTTGTAGGAACCGAAGGAAACTGCCAACGCATCTCCAGCGGTGTAGTTGAAGTCCACGGTGTAAGTGCCGCCTTCAGTCTCGTCCGGAATCTCGTATTCAAAGATTTCGGTGACTGAAGTACTGCCACTACCGGTCAGCACCGAGTAAGTACCCATACCACCCTCTGCAGTATCCAGAATGAGATCGTTACTGCCGCTGGCATCATAACCATTGGCGGAAGCCAACCAGATCCGTGAGTTACCTGCATCGGCGCCAATTAGCTCAACCGTGAAGGTGTATACACCGGTACCGGTGGCAGCAAAGGTCGCAGGATCGATCAGTGTCGCCCACATCTTGGCGTTGTTCTTGGTATCCTCGTTGGGACGCAGCTCCAAGTCGCCGTCGCTATCGACGTCGCTGACGACAGAGGATGCCGACTGGCGTACCCATGTGCCATAATCCAACTGCTTGTAGCCAAAGGCCGCATCATCCTTGTCGTAGCCGAAGGAGTATTGACCCGCACCGGAATTTTCAGTGATCGCTTCGAAGTCTTCGACATAGCTACCCGCAGCACGCGTGTAGGTAATGCTCAGGTTGTCGTAGGCGAAGGACGTGTTATAGGAACCGAAGGCAACTGCCAGTGCATCCCCTGCGATGTAAGTGAACTCCACCGTATAAGTGCCGCTGGTTAACTCATCCACTTGGTATTCGAGAATCTCAGTGATCGAAGTCGTACCGGTACCACTCAGCGGTGTGTAGGCGTCCATACCCGAGGCAGCTGCAGCAGCTAGGACGAGATCGTTACTGCCGCTGGCATCATAACCATTGGCGGAAGCCAACCAGATCCGTGAGTTACCCTCATCGGCCGCGATCATATCGACGGACAGAGTGTACACTCCCGTACCGTTGGCAGCGAAGGTCGCGGGATCGATCAGCGTCGCCCACATCTTACCGTTGTTCTTGGTGTCTTCGTTGGGGCGCAGCTCCAAGTCGCCGTCGCTATCGACGTCGCTGACGACAGAGGATGCCGACTGGCGTACCCATGTGCCGTAATCCAGCTGCTTGTACACACTAGAGGCCCCATCCTTATCGTAACCGTAGGAATAATTGCCCGCACCGGCGACTTCAGTGATCGCTTCAAAGCTTTCCGTGTAGCTGCCGGGGGCTGCGATTGCGCGGGTGTAGGAAATACTCAGGTTGTCGTAAGCGAAGGAGGTGTTGTAACCACCAAAGGCAACTGAGAGTGCATCGCCTGCAGTATATTCAAACTCCAAGGTGTAGGTGCCACTGGCTGTCTCGTCATCAATCTCGTAATCGACAATCTCAGTAACCGAGGTCGTACCGGTACCACTCAGCGGTACGTAATTTGCAATATCGGCTGATGTAGCATGCACGTACAAATCGTTGCTGCCACTGGCATCGTAACCATTCGCGGAAGCCACCCAAATACGTGCAGCACCATCGTCCGCGCCGATCAAGTCGACGGTCAGAGTGTACACACCTGAACCGTTTTCAGCGAAGGTCGCGGGATCGATCAGCGTCGCCCACATCTTGTGATTGTTCTTGCTGTCTTCGCTGGGGCGCAGCTCCAGATCACCGTCACTATCGACATCAGCTGTAACTGAGAAAGACGCCTGGCGCACCCATTCGCCATAATTCACCTGCTTGTAGGCATTCGGCGCAGTGTCTTGGTCTTTGTCGTAACCGTAGGAATAAGTTCCCACTCCGCCGACTTCAGTGATCGCTTCAAAGCTTTCCGTGTAGCTGCCGGGGGCTGCGATTGCGCGGGTGTAGGAAATGCTCAGATTGTCATAAGCGAAGGCGGTGTTGTAACCACCAAAGGCAACTGAGAGTGCATCGCCTGCAGTATATTCAAACTCCAAGGTGTAGGTGCCACCGGCTGTCTCGTCTGGAATTTCGTATTCAGCAATCTCAGTGACTGCGGTCGCGCCGGTACCACTCAACGGTACGTACGCGTCCATGCTGGTTCCTGAACCATGGACATATAAGTCGTTGCTGCCGCTGGCGTCATAACCATTCGCAGAAGCCACCCAAATGCGTGCATTACCGGTGTCCGCACCGATCAAGTCGACGGTCAGAGTGTACACACCCGAACCGTTGGCAGCGAAGGTCGCGGGGTCGATCAGCGTCGCCCACATCTTGCTATTGTTCTTGGTGTCTGCACTGGGGACCAGCTCCAGATCGCCGTCGCTATCGACGTCGCTGACAACTGAGAAGGCTGCCTGGCGCACCCATTCGCCATAATTCACCTGCTTGTAGGCATTCGGCGCAGTGTCTTGGTCTTTGTCGTAACCGTAGGAATAAGTTCCCACTCCGCCGACTTCAGTGATCGCTTCGAAGTCTTCCGAGTACTCCTGCGCGTGGGTTAGATTGGAAATAACCGCACCTAAAGCGATTATGTAGGGTAATACAGTAGGGTTTTTATTCATAAAAGCAATAATGATTAGAAAGTGTACTTTTCATCAGTGATATATTCAGGTCAACCCTAAATTCCATCGAATTACTTAGTAAATTTCATATAAAAATGCCCGCAGCACGCGCCTGCAGTCGATTCTACAGCCTGCGAAAATAAGCGCCAAGCCCCTGCACAGGAATGACTTAAAAAACCAAGAGGCAGCCGAATCGACTGGCTACGGGAACTAGAGATG
>Ga0228650_1000449_pt1 | contig 15207 bp, 10 predicted proteins | sample 62DmetaG_FD_183171 | JGI IMG/M metagenome (GOLD analysis project Ga0228650, IMG submission 183171) | Seawater microbial communities from Monterey Bay, California, United States - 62D | ecosystem: Environmental > Aquatic > Marine > Coastal | place: USA: California | collected 2016-10-28
GACGCGGGCGCGGCGCGCGCGGGCGCGGGCGCGGGCGCGGGCGCGGCGACGCGAAGAGCGTCTTGCCCGATTGGGCGCGCGGTGGGAAAGGATTCTGTTCGTGCGTCGACGCCGGGTGCGCGCGACGCCACGAAGACGACGACGACGACGACGACGACGCGTCGAGCGCGCCGACGCGGTTCCCGGTGCCGCTGGCGATGTGGGACCTGGCGCAGTGCGATCCGAAGCGGTGCAGCGGAAGGAAGCTGGCGAGGCTCGGGTGCCTGCGCGAGCTGCGCGTGCAGCAGCGGTGGGCGGGCGTGGCGCTGACGCCGAACGCGACGGAGACGATCTCGCCGAAAGATTACGAGGTTTTGAACGCAAACGGGTTGGCGGTCGTGGATTGTTCGTGGAATCGATTGGATGACGTGCCGTTTCAGCGATTGCACAGCGCGGCGCCGAGACTGTTGCCTTGGTTGGTGGCGGCGAATCCGGTGAATTACGGCAAGCCGTGTAAGCTGACGTGCGCCGAGGCGCTGGCGGGCGGACTGTACATCGCGGGGTATCGCGATGCCGCGGAAGCGCTGATGAATAAGTTCAAATGGGGACACGGATTCATTTCTCTCAATCGCGAGCTGTTGGAGTCGTACATGCAGTGCCGCACGAGCGAGGAAGTCATCGAGACGCAAAACAAGTGGTTAACGCTCGGGGGACCGGAGGCGGCGCCGAGACGGGACATGATGCCACCGAGCGAGAGTGAGAGCGATGGTGAGGACGACGATGAGAGCGAAGACGATTTACCACCGCTCGAAAGGAATTTCAATCGGTCCAGAAACGCGATCGAGCGCTCGGGAAACAACTTTCGCAATAAACTCGCCGAAGAAGAGGATGAATCATCCGAAGAATCTGAAGACAGCGATGACGAGGAAACGGAAGAGTTGACGAAACGAGTGGCTGAGTTGTAGATTAACGTAGTAGTCAGTAGCGTGCCAGTAGTGTTTGTACAGTTCGTATTTCACATAGTTCAGTATTCGGGCGATTCAGCATTCAGGCGACTCGGTCATTCGGCATTCGGGCGACAGGACGATAATAGGCAACGAGAGCGTAATTTGGTCGCCTGCGAGTCGCCGAGTGTCCTCAAGAATGTCAATTGTGTCCTCAAGAATGTCAATTGTGTTAGCATGTCGTGCTCGTGCTTCTTCTTGTTCTTGTTGTTCCGACGCCGCCTCGTCGGGCGAGGGCGTCGGCGTCGGCTCGTCCCCGTGTCGGCGGCGGCATGCGCGAAGATGATTCGCGAATCCGGCGGCACGCTTCCCGATAAAACCACAATGCGGGCACACCAACGATTGCGATTTCTTGTGCGTCGACGCGAGGGGCTGATTTGCCGACAACGTCTTCAACTTTTTCATCTTTCGTGCTCTGTAAATTCGACTGTATTCATTCTTTTTCAACCGCTTTCGCTCTTTTCGTTCTGTATCGTCGCTTCCCTCCGTCGTGCTCGCGCTCTCGTAATATTTCACGTCTGCGCGACTACGGCGACGTTCGTCGATCTCTGGCGGAGGATACCCAGGTTCCAAGGCTTCGAGAATGGTGTCGATCTGAACGATGTCGTCGTCGACATCCTTGGGACTCAGGCACAAATCAAATCGTGGCACGCGTGCGGTGACGCTGTAGAGAGCGTTTTGTTTTTTGATCGATCCTACGGCACCGCAGTACTGTGGTTGGTCAGTTCCTGAACGTTTGTGTGTGCGCGCGCACTACCTTGCCAGCACCCTGTTGTATCGAGCCGTCCTCTTTAAACACCGTCAATTGCGAGCGAATGAAACCGGGATAGATGGTTCTATCGATCAAGCGCTCGAGCTCGCGGCCGACGGTGCGACGGCGGGTCGCCATGAAGAGATGAAGAGAAAGAGAGAGAGTCGAAGTATGAAGATTGCGCGGTTTGGACGATTCTCGTTACACGTGGGTTTCTTCTAAATCAAGTCGGCCACGTTCATGGGCATTTCGTCGATTTGCGTGGAATAGTACTGTTCGATATCTCTGAGCGCACGCACGTCGTCTGCCTTGACGAAGTTGATAGCGACGCCCTTGCGTCCGTATCGCCCCGAGCGACCGATGCGATGGATGTAGTTTTCACGGTTGCCCGGAAGATCATAGTTGATGACTAAAGACACTTGTTGAACGTCGATACCGCGCGCCCAGACGTCGGTTGTGATCAATACGCGCGTCGTACCGCCTCGGAACTCGTTCATGATTTCCTCGCGCTCCTTTTGAGGCATGTCGCCGTGCATGGCGGAGACTGTGAAGTTGTTCTGTCGCATTTTCTCCGTGAGCCAATCCACCTTCTTCTTCGTGTTGCAAAAGATCACCGCTTGCGTGATCGTCAGCGTGTCGTACAAATCGCAAAGCGTGTCGAACTTCCATTCCTCGCGTTCGACGGCGACGAAGAACTGCTTAATACCTTCAAGCGTTAATTCGTCGCGCTTGACCAAGATGCGCATCGGATCCGTCATAAACTTGCTCGTCATCTCCAACACTTCGTTCGGCAGCGTGGCGCTCACCAACACCACCTGCGTTTCCGGCGGCAAGTATCTATACACATCGTAAATCTGTTCCTTGAACCCTTTATTCAACATTTCATCCGCCTCGTCGAGGACCAAAATCTTAATCCCGCGCGTGCGTAAATTCCGCCGCTTTATCATATCGAACACCCGTCCCGGCGTCCCACTGACGATGTGACAGCCGTAATCTAATTTACGAATGTCATCCCCGATCGACCGTCCCCCGATGCACGCGTGCACTTGCACGTTCATAAAATTCCCCAGCGACAGCGCCGTCTTCTCCGTCTGCACCGCCAACTCTCGCGTCGGCGACAGCACCAATCCCTGCACCTCCCTCGATGTCGTGTCCAACATCTGACACAGCGCCAGCGATATCATCGACGTCTTCCCCGTCCCGCTCTGCGCCTGCGCGATCACGTCCCGTCCGGATATTATCGGCACCACCGCTCGCTGTTGAATCGCGCTCGGCTTTTCGAACCCGTACGAGTACAGCCCGCGCAGCAAATCCTCACGAATTCCCATCGCGTCGAACGTCGCGCGCGGTTCGATCCCTTCCGACGTCTCGAACGATATCTTTTCATCCGCGTCGTAGCTCGTCGCGGTTCGCTTGCCCGCGTCTTTCGCCATCGCGCGCGCTCGCCGCCGTCGATTCGCCGCCGCCGACGCCGCCGTCGACGGAACGATTCGCGCGCGGTCCGACCGCGCGCGCGCGACGGCGACGACGCGACGACGCGACGACGACGACGACGACGACGGTTCGCGTCGGTCGCGACGCTCGAGCACGCGAGCGCGAATGCGGCGCGCGATGCGCGCGAATGCGCGACCTCGAGGTCTTCGGCGATGTCGACGCATTGAGACGCGCGCGCGAGTCGGTGCGCGACGCGCTCGAGCGGCGCGCGCGCCGTCGACGCGCGCGCGCAGCGCCTATCGGTCGTCATGGCGCCCGCGTGGCACGGGCCGTACTGCGTGAGCGTCGTCGCCGTCATGTTCATCGCGCTGCTGAAAAATGTCGCGGGGCCGGACGTGTTGATGCTCGGCGCGCTCGCGCTCGAGCTCGCGGCTTCGATCGTGGACCTGGGCGAGGGATTGAAGGGGTTCAGCAATAAAGGCTTGCTCACCGTCGCGTGCTTGTTCGTCGTGGCGGCGGGGATATCGAACACGGGCGCGCTGGACTATTACATGAGCAAAGCCTTGGGGACGCCGAAGAGCGCGGCGGACGCGCAGCTGCGGTTGATGGTGCCGATCGCGGTGGTGAGCGCGTTTTTGAATAATACGCCGGTGGTGGCGATCATGATACCGATCGTGCAGAAGTGGTCGCGGAAGTGTAAGATTTCGTCGGCGCAGTTGTTCATACCGCTGTCGTTTAGCTCGATTTTAGGCGGCACGTGCACGCTGATCGGGACGTCGACGAATTTGGTCGTCGATGGCATGCGACGGGAGCGATATCCCAATGAACGCGCGCTCGGGTTGTTTGAGCTGTCGAAGTTTGGCGTGCCGGTGTTGCTGAGCGGGTTGGCGTACATGCTCATCGCGGCGCCGGCATTGCTGCCGGGCGGCGCGCGAGACGGCAATCGCGCGGGGGGGCAAGACATGGATATGGACGATTTAACCGTAGGTGCAGTCGTTCCGCGTGGTTCACCTGTCGTGGACGCCGAAGTCGCTGTCTTGCGCGGGTTGAATGGGTTGTATCTCGTCAGCGTGCAGCGAGGCGACATGCTGATGCGCGCAGTACAACCAGATTTCATTCTCGAGGTTGGTGACATCTTGATCTTCACCGGTCTCGTCGATCGCATAGGGGAAGTGTGTAAAACACACGGCTTGGTGCCGCTCACGCACGAAGTGGAGGAGAAAATGTTAGAAGAGAAGAGGAATTCGTTCGACGATTATCGCAAGACCAATGAACGCTCAGGTGAAAACGCCGAAAGCACGGTGACGTTTCCTCCGCGCGCGAGGACGCCCTCGCTCACTGGTCAGTCGCAGGACGACAGTGGTATTCGAGGCGTTGCGTGGATGCATCGGGAGTCGAGAAAAGATGGGCGAGCGAGTATAGAGTTGCACACGTACGAAAAGATGCTTCGCAAGTTCAAGTCGAGCGGCAACGACGAAGACGCCGACGGGAGCGCGAGCGATAAAGCCGCCGCATCACCGCCGAGCGAGCAGAGAACGCAAAGTGGACGCGCAAGTTTAGATTACAACTTCAAGCACGGTGAGCGTCGACGACAATTAAGCGACGATATGCGTGAGCATGACTATTTCACTCAGTCGGTTGAGGTCATTCGCGCTCGCATACTCGAAAACTCTCCGCTCGTCGGCACAACGCCATCGGAGTGCAAGTTTAGGCACAAATTTAAAGCGTCCATAATGGCGGTGCAGAGTATGGGCGAGAAATCAGGGACAGGGAACGACGTCCGCCGAGGGCATCTCGGGACGACGATTTTCCGAGCCAACGATATTCTTATGCTTCATGTCTCTCAAGAGAGCCCACTTCTGGTGCAAAAGCAAGAACGTGAAGCTGCGTCAGCGGAAAACTCGCGACGTGGACTTCCTTCGCCAGGTTCGCGACGGAATTTGTCCTTGGATGCCATCGAGGCGTCGACGTACACGTGCGGGAACGATTTGGAGGTTTTGCTCACCGACGCGAAGACCGAACTTAACTTTAACGAGTTTGCCATTCCCATGCGCGTCGTGAGTGGAGGGGCGTTGGATGGCAAAACCATCAGAGGCGTTGATCTGGCGAACGTGCCGGGTTTATTTTGCACGGCAATTCAATCGAACGCGAGCAGCGAAATGCGCATACCGGACGCCGAGACAATTCTTAATGGTGAAGATATTTTGTGGTTTGCGGGCGATATGAACGGTATGCAGACGCTTCGACGCATTCCTGGGTTAGTTTCGCAAGAAAATCAAGTGGAAAAGCTCAAGCACGTCCGTAAAACTGATCGAAGATTAGTGCAAGCCGTGATATCACAAGGGAGCTCGCTCGTGGGGAGATGCGTCCGTGACACGCACTTCAGAACGCGTTACGACGCCGTCATCATCGCTGTCCAACGCAGTGGAGGGCGTATACAGGCGAGAATCGGCGATATCGTACTCGAAGCGGGCGACGTTTTGCTCCTGGACACGTCGACGAGTTTTTTGCTTGATCATAAGTCGGATCCGACGTTTGCGCTCATCTCTGAAATCGAAGACTCCGCTCCGCCGCAATTCGACAAGCTTCTTCCTTCTCTCGGCACAGCAGTAGTGATGATAGCTGTTTTTGTCGCCGGTGCGCTCGATCTCTTCGTCGCCGCGTTACTGGCTTCGGGCGTCATGCTCGCCACGGGATGTCTGACACAGGAGCAGGCGCGCGCGGCGGTCAAATGGGACGTCATTGTCACGATAGCTGCCGCGTTCGGAATTTCCGCGGCGATGGAGCAAAGTGGTGTCGCTGCCGGGATTGCATCGACGCTCGTGAGCGCCGGCAACGGCATGGGTACTGGGAAGCCGGGAATTCTCGTCGCCGTCTACCTCGCCACAGTTGTGTTGTGCAACATCGTCGGTAACAACGCCGCCGCCGCGCTCATGTACCCCATCGCCGCTGGCGCTGCGGAAAAGCAAGGGATTGATAACGTTCAGATGAGCTACTTGCTCATGCTCGCCGCTTCGGCATCGTTCATGTCTCCATTTGGTTACCAAACCAACTTGATGGTGTACGGTCCAGGCGGCTACGTTTTCGCCAATTTCCTCAAGTTCGGCGCACCGATGCAAGTAGTTCAGCTGATCGTCTCTGTTTCTGTTGTTCTACTCGACAGCAAGTGGTGGATCGGGTGGATCGTGGGTTTCGGCGCCATCCTCACGATTTACCTCACGCGTCTCGTCGTGCCAATTATACGCAAACGGCGAGACGCCGCGCGCGGCGGCTCGACCGATTCGCGGCTCGACCCCATTCAGGAAGTTCTGTGACCGACGCGAACAGCGACACCACCCACTCGTAGAGCGTCCGTCGCGATATTTAAGAACGATAAACGACTGTACAATAACCACATCCGCACGCTCTTTCTACCGACGAATCGCATCCGCGCATCGTTTCGCGAGCGTCACGGGCGACGCGCGTCTCCGTCCTCACCCACCGCACCTCGAGGCCTCACTCACCCTCGCGCGTTTCTCGCAGCGGATTCCCGCCATGACGGATAGCGCAGTCATTCTCCATCGCGTCGCTCTGAACGCGGCGTTCATCGCCGTCGGCTACGCGCTGCGCGCGCTGAAAATACTTACCCTCGAAGATGGCAAAACCGTCTTTCGCTTTGCCACGAACGTGACGCTTCCAGCGCTGTTACTGTACGTCATGACGCGCGCGAGCGCGGTGGGCGCGTCCAGTGGATTGAGTGCGACCGTATCCACGGTGAGCGCGATCATTCCCGCGTGCTCGTTGCTCGTGGGCGTGGGATGTTCGTTCGGGGCGTACCTCGCGTATCGCAAGTCGCCGGCGCGCGCGAGAGGGTTAGCCGTCGGGAGCGCGACGGGGGTGAATTTAGGAATGTTTGCGTACCCGTTCGTGGAAGCGATATGGGGGGTGCCTGGTCTGGCGCTATGCGCGATGTGGGACGCTCCGAACGCGGTGGTGGTGTTCGGCGCGGCGAAGGCTATTTTCGCCGCCGAGCAAAAGCACGGCGACGCGTCTCGAGCCGTGCACGACGACGGTGGGATTTACGACGGGGAGTGGTTAGATAAGAAAAAGCACGGGTACGGGTGTTACAAGTACCCGAGCGGGGCGACGTACGAAGGGCAGTGGAAGAATAACGTCAAGGATGGCTTGGGGGTGTACACGTACGGCAAGGGCGGTTCGTACGCCGGCGAGTTCAAGCGCGGTCGGTTCGACGGGACGGGGATTCGCGTGCTGCGCACGGGCGCTGTCAAGGCGGGATTATGGGAAGACAACGAGTTTGTCGAGGCTACGACGGTAAAGGATTGCGAAGGGACGATTGCGGCGACGAACGCGGCGGTATCGACGGCTCGCAAAGCCGCCGAGGCGAGCAACCTCACGATGAAGGATTTATTTTGGAAGGTGGCGAAATTTCCACCGGTGATCGCGGTGACATTGGCCAGTATGATGAACTTCACTGGTATTGCACTCCCTCAGACTGCTTCGCAGCTCGTCGTGCCGCTGGCGAACGCGAATAACCCGATCGTGTTGCTCACGCTCGGCGTCCTTTTCAAGCCAGCGATGGACCGAATGCAAGTGCAAGCGGTGGCTAAATTTATCGGCGTGAAATACGGTCTTGGGTTGCTATCGGCGGCGGTATGTACATTATTCATTCCACAAAGTTTCGCGCTCGCGCGAGGCGTCATAGCCGCGCTGTGCGTGATGCCTGTGCCGTCCATCGTCATGCAATACTCGGCCGAGCACGAAAACGACGGCCAACTTGCGGCGGCGATTGTCTTGAGCTCGCAAGCCATGACGCTCGTTTTGATCTGTTGTTTCGCCGTCGTCGCGCCGTACATCGTGAGTATTGATAAATTCGTGTTTTCGGGCGCCCTTCTTGCTGGCGCCGTTGCCGTGGGCGTAGCGAGCGCCGTCGGCGTCCTGGCGTTGAAGCCGTCTCGGGTAGACAAGGCGAAGAGTCCGGGCGTGGCGGTGGCACCGACGGCGAGCATGCGATCGACATCCCCACGAAACATCGCTCATCGGCGACAACGGCGCGATGTTACGGTAAACATCGCCGTTAATGCCCCTCTTCGTGCGCTGACTGCTCGAGGTTCTTCCTTTACGTCGGCGAAGCGGTCGGCGCCGCAAGCGCCTTTGCGAGCGGCTCTGAGCGGCGGTGTAAAATTAGTAGGATTGTGATCGCGCACTCGAAGTATAAATAGATTGATTGTTCTTTTTATTGACATCACACGTTACGTAAGTTCGTGGGATTTTCAAAACTGCTATTGGAAAACTCGCGCGCCTTTACTCAACTTTCTGCAGTCATGGTTTCGGCTTCCTCGCGAATCGTGCTGTACAGCGCGGAAGACAAGTAACGCTCGCCAAAGGACGGGAACACCGTCGTGATGAGCTTACCAGCGTTCTCCGGGCGCTTGGCGAGCTGAATCGCCGCCGCGGCCGCGGCACCGGAGGAGATACCGACCATCAAACCTTCTTGCAACGCGAGCTCCTTGGCCATCGATATGGCGTCGTCGCTCGCGATTTGCACAACTTCGTCGATGACGTCCATGTCCAAAATACCCGGGATAAAGCCCGCACCGATGCCTTGAATCTTATGCGGACCCGGTCCACCGCCCGAGAGCACGGGAGACTCCGTCGGCTCGACGGCGACAATCTTAATGTTCGGGTTCTTGCTCTTCAAGTAGCGACCGGTGCCGGTGATGGTGCCGCCAGTCCCGACGCCCGCGACAAAGATATCGATCTGTCCCGCGGTGTCTTCCCAAATCTCCGGTCCCGTGGTTTCAAAGTGTACCTTCGGGTTAGCCGGGTTTTCAAACTGTTGCAGCACGTACGAGTTCGGCGTCTTGGCGGCGATTTCCTCCGCCTTTTGCACCGCTCCCTTCATCCCTTTCGCCGGGTCCGTCAACACCAAATTCGCCCCAAACGCCTTCAACAGAATCCGTCGCTCGAGGCTCATCGATGCCGGCATCGTAAGCGTAAGCTTATACCCCTTCGCCGCCGCGATGAAGGCCAATCCGATGCCGGTGTTCCCGCTCGTCGGTTCCACGAGCGTCGTCTTCCCCGGCGTAATCTTCCCCTCTTCCTCCGCCGCCGCGATCATGCTCCATCCGATGCGATCCTTCACGCTGCAGCACGGTTCCATTATCTCGAGTTTCGCCGCAATCTCCGCCCCGCATCCCTCCGACGTCTTATTCAAGTACACCATCGGCGTGCATCCCACGAGTTGCGTCACGTTGTCCGCGATGTTTACGTTTCCCGCTCGCGTCGTCGTTCGCGTTCGCGTCTTCCGCGTCGTCCGCGTCGTCTTCCGCGTCGTCGTCGTCGTCGTCGTCGTCGTCGTCGTCATCGTCATCGCGCGCACCATCGAGATGGCCATCGCGGCGTTCGATCCGTGTCGAGGTCCTGCGAGACGATCGCCGAATCGTCGCGGCTTTCGTCAGTCGTCGCTCGCTCGGCGCGCGTCGGTGCTCCGCGGTGCGTCGTCCGCGTCGTCCGCGTCGACGATCCGATCGACGTCGCGCACGCACCGTCGCGCGTCGGCGTGTGCGAACGACGGAATCGTCGCGCGAGAGACGCCGACCCGGCGGCGACCGCGCGCGAGGACGCGCTCAACCCTAGTCTAAGGTTTTCCTTGGAAGGTTTTCTTGCGAATGCGCGGCGGCGCGAAGGGCGCGGCGACCGAGGCGCGTGACGATGAAAACGGACCTACGAGCGCGGACGCGCGGCGGTGCGAACGCAGATGCGGGTGTGGTCGTCGTACGCGATGACGCGATGGGCGTGGTCGGGGAGGGGTGGCGAGGCGCGGACGGCGAACTCGGCGACGCGACGACGACGCTCGAGGCGAAGCGCCAAGTACGCGCGCTCGGCGGGGGATTGGCAGTCGGTGTACACGACGTGGAGGGATGAGGCCGGGATATCGCGAGCGCGGATGGTTTCGCACGCGTCGGCGGCGGTGAGGAGGCGGGAAATGAGATCCGGGGGGGCGTCGGGAAGCCTGGCGCGCGCGGACGCCGCGCGAAACGTCGCGCGCTCGGCGACTTGGAGCGAGGCGAAGACGAAATCGTACTCGTCCAGCGTCAACGGCTCAGTGCGCGCGAAAAAGTGCGAGCACGTGTCGATTGCTGTTTTGATCGATTCGTGCGTCTCCGCCGGTGCTCGCGCTGATGCTTCCTCCGACGACGTGAGCCACCACGACGACAAAATAGCCGCCGTCGCCGCGCACGCGCATCGCGCGGCGACGTCGAAGAGCGCGGTGGCTGGGATCGTCTCGAGATAATGCATCGCTTTCTCGCCCTCAACGATCGGATCAAACAGAGGGTGCTGTTTATGCGCCGGCACGCGCGGCGCGCGCGTCCATAGCTCGAGCCACGTGTTTCCGTCGCGGCGCATTCTGTCGCTCAAGCGTCCGCTCGATTCGTCTGTTTGTTCTTCTCCGGCGCCGGAGACGATCCAATCTTTGGGAGAGTGCCAACGCACGAAATCTTCAAACACCGCGCGTGGATTCGCGGCTTTGAACGCGGACATATCGGACACGAGCGAATCGCTTTGAATGCGTTGTCGCGCGGCGCGACCCTCGTCGTCGTCTCCGAACGCTCGAAGCGCCGCTTCGCGCTCCGCCAACGCGTCCTCCGTCATGCACGGTGCTTCTTGCGTGATCGGCGCGCGAATGAACGCATGCGGTGCGTTCAACAAACGAATTTTCAGTGTCTCTGAGACCCCTTCCGCGCGGCTGTCGTCGCCGTCTTCGGGCGACAAATCTTCCTCGGCGCTCGCGTACTCGTCCGACTTCGCCGTCGTCGCGCTCTCGCTCCCGCTCATCGCTCTCTCGAGCGCTGCGCTCGAAAGCTCAACGTCGCCACTCAACAGCGCGTTTAAATCTAATTCATCGTCCACGGGATGACGCATTCTCGTCGACGTCGAGCTCGTGGTTTTGAGCAAACGATCGAACTCGTCACCACGTGGCGAGTCGGCGGATCTCGGCTGCGCGCCGTCGCTCGCTCGCGTCGACGCGTGCAACTCGGCGTCGCTCTTCGCGTTCCTTCGCGCGATGCATTGATTAAGCATCTGCAATTTTTGGTAAACTATGCATGCGCCGTGATCGATGCCTAGAATTTCATCGCGCACGACGCCTGGAACGAGTCGTCCCCGTTCCCAGTATTCGCGTCGCAACTCGCGAGCGAAAGCGTTCCACGAATGCGCCACCGCGCGCGGATTTTTCAACGAGCAGCACGCGTGAAGGGCGAAACGGGCAAGGATAGAATTGGCAGGCGCCGTTTTGTACGGTTCACGAAACGACTCTTGCGTCACCAACGCCGTCGTCGCGAAGGACGTAAAGATATCACGCGTCACCCCTCGAGCCGTTTCGTCGTTCGGTATGTGAGGCGTCTGGTATCCGCGCTCGACCCAAAACTCCGCGCTCGCCAAAGTCATCGTGTCCAATGCCCCCGTCACATCTTCGACATCTTCTCCACGAATGATCTCCGCGCTCTCGATGAGCGAGAATATCGCCTCGCTCATCGATGACGTGTCGCTCGAAATGACGGCGTCGTCCTCCTCGCCTCGATCTCGCGCCGCTTGCGTGAGGTCGCCCCGCAAACGCCAAATCGGCGCGTCTTCGACGTCGAGATCGGAGAATGTGACGCAATCTAAGCGCACATCGAGCCAGAGCGCGTCCACCTCTAACGTCCGCCACGGATCCTCCGCGTGTACCCATGCAGCCCAAGGACAATCGTCGTCCCACTCGTCGACGCGCAAACCGAAATCGTCGTCGTCGCTCTCGTCTTCAATTTCAGACGTCATCGGCGATGTCGTAGCCTTTGCGCGCGTGAACTCGCGCGTGATGCGCGCTGAAACAATCGAACTTTCCAAGGCTTTCGTTTCCGCGTCGATATCTGCCGTAGATGGGTTCGAGCGACGCGTCTCGCGAACGCTTCTGTAAAACGCGTTCACGCACCCCGCGAAAGTTCGCGCCGTTACCTCCTCGCGCGAACTAAAACGCGTGAACCTTGTGACGTCGGTTTCACAAACCGCATCGTCGTTATCATCACCCGCGCACACGTCCGCGGAAAAATCGCGCTCGTAAAAACCTCGCGGGGTCGCCACCGCCACGGCGCCGCCGACGCGAAGCGCCGACATCGCCAACGCGAACGCGGATCGCACCGTCAGGGCCTCGTCCTCGTCCACGAACTGCCCCGCCCCGCTCGCGCTCATCGGACGGACTAAAATCACGCACGCACAATCGAAAAACGTGACGTAATCGAACCCATCCACCGTTCGTTTCCTCGCGTCGTACTCGGACGAAGCGCGCGCGCCGTCGCGTCCGGCGTCGCGCGCGAGCTCGAGCAAACTCTTCCCTCGCAGCGTCTCCCACGCGCGTCCGCGTCTGAGCCGTTCGACATCAACGTACATCTCGCACCCGTACGCCTCTTTCCGCCAGTGCAAGCCGTGTTCGCGAAACTCGCGTCGAAACGCCGCCGCCGCGCTCGCGCGCGTCGAAACCGTCGCCGCGTCCTCGTCCAACCACTCCCGCAGCGTCGTCTCCGCGTCCCGCGCCAGCGTCTCGAACGGCGTCGCGCACGAGTAATCCTCGTGCGCGACGACGCGACCGTCGTCCGAGCCATCGTCGTCGTCGCGCGGCGCGTCGTCGTCGTCGCGCGCGCGTCCCTCGCGCAAAGTCTCGCGCGCATCCTTCGAGCGTCGCGTCGCGTCGTCGACGTTCGCGCGTCGCGCGTCGACGTCGACGCCGGTCGCGCGCGCGTCGCTCGCCATCGCGCGCCGCGCCGCGCGCGCGGACGCGCGACGCGACGTCGCGCGCGACGGCGTGACGATTTGTGTCGCGTCACTCGCCGTCGCGCATGCGCGGCGTCGTCGCCGCCCTCCTGGACCGCGTCCCGGACCGCGTCCCGCGAACGCACGCGCGCTTTTTCGACGTCGCGAACGCGTGCGCGTGCGCGGCGTGGATCGTCCTCGCGCGCGACGCGCTGCGCGAGAAGAGATCGGCGCGCGCGAGACGTTTCGTCGTCGACGGCGCGGTCGCGACGCTGTGCGCGGCGTACGCGTGGTTGCTCGTCGCGTGCGTCGCGAAGGGAGTCGACGCGCGCGCGTCGTTCGGCTCGCTCGCGGGCGTGCGCGCGCTGTTCGAGCGCGACGACGCGTTGCTCGCGGGGTGGTTGCACTTTTTAGCCTTTGACGCGCGCGTGGCGGATTGGTTGATTGACGAAGAACGCGCGCGGGGGGTGCCGCGAATGTGCACGGCGTGCGTCACGCTGCCGTTGACGTTCGCGTGCGGGCCCGTGGGGTACGCGTGGAGCGCGTGCGCGCGAAAAGTGTTGGCGCGCGAAACGCGAAGACGATGACGGCGCGCGCGAGCGCGCTCGGCGCGGCGTACGCGTGCGCGGCGGCGCTTTGCGGGATGATGATCGTGTGGATCGCGCGCGCGCCGGGGAGCTGCGCGCCGGCGTACCTGAGCGCGATGAAGGATGCGTCGTTTCGCGAGGCGAGCGACCGCGCGGTGCCGAGAACGTTGTTGACAAAGTATCAGACGAATTTCGCGGTGTGCGCGACGCACGTGCTGCCGGCGAGCGCGTGGTGCGCGATCGCGCCGTTTCAAATTCACCCGACGGCGCGAAAGCGGTTTCCGAAGGCACACCGAATCGCGGGGCGAGTGTTCTTCGCGTTGTCGGCGGCGATGACGTACGGGTACGGCGTCATTCACGCGCGAGATTTACACTTTCACGCGAACGATTTCCCATCGCTCAAACGCGAGGAATGCGTGTCATTTTGGTTTGATTACGGCAAGATTCCAGGATTGTCGTTCGTGCGCATCGAGCATCTCGGTGCGGCGTGGTTCGCGTTCACCGCGTGCGCGGCGTACGCCGCCGTCGCGTTTCCGCCGCGAAATTTCGCCGCGCACCGCGCGTGGACGTGGCGTCACGTCGCCGCCGGTCTCTCCGTCGCCCTCCAGCGCGTCTTCATCGCGCTCCACCACGTCTACTTCAACGCCGCGCACGGATTCGGCCACGCCCACGGCGTGCCAGAGCTCCAGAAGCCCATCTTCGCGGACTCTTTAATCTTCGGCGTCGTCGTCGCCGTCGTCGCGTGCGAATCGTGCGTCGCGCTCGCGCGTCCGCCGCGCGACCGGGCGAAAAAGTCTTGACGCGTGTATTACGATTACGAAAAAGTCTTGACGCGTAAACATTACGATGACGATTACGAAAAAGTCTTGACGCGTAAACATTACGATTACGAAAAAGTCTTGACGCGTAAACATTACGATGACGATTACGATGACGTTCGCGACGCGCGCGCGTCCGCGCGTCCGCGCTCGAACTCGAATCCGAGGCGGACGTCCAACCTCCGCGGTGCCCGGTGCCCGGTTTCACGTCCCCGACGATTTCCCGACGCACCAGCACGCCGACGCCGCGACCGCCATCGCCGCGCTTTTGAGCGCCGAGACCGCCGACATCGTCGCCCCCCACGACTGCAACAGCGCGAACGCGCCGCCCGCCGGTACGAGGCCGCCGTAGAACGCGGACTGCGCCGTCGCCGCGAGCGATCCCGCGGCGACGCCCGCCTGCGTGAATCCCACGAGCGCGAGCGCGGATTTCAACGCCGCGCCGGCGCTCGCGGCACCGACGGCGACGGCGACGAGCGCGTGTAACATCGAGCGATCGCACGCGAGGCGCGCCTTCCGTGAAATCGTCGCGCGCGCGCGTCTTCCGTAAAACCGTCGTCGCCCGCGTCGCGCGCGCCGATCGCGCGACGCGGGCGACAAAAATTCACCCCCGATTGGCGACATCAAAAATCACCCCCGATTGGCGACATCGCGACGGCCCCGCGCGGTGCTCGACCTCGAGCCGCGCACTCGTCGACGCTCGGCCCATGCCCGTGCGCATGCGCCTCGCGCGCGTCGGCGCGAGGAACGCGCCGCGCTACCGCGTCTTCGTCGCGGACTCGCGCGCGCCCAGAGACGGGAAACACATCGAAATCGTCGGACACTACGACCCGATCGCGCAGAGGGAT
>Ga0228650_1000453_pt1 | contig 15169 bp, 10 predicted proteins | sample 62DmetaG_FD_183171 | JGI IMG/M metagenome (GOLD analysis project Ga0228650, IMG submission 183171) | Seawater microbial communities from Monterey Bay, California, United States - 62D | ecosystem: Environmental > Aquatic > Marine > Coastal | place: USA: California | collected 2016-10-28
CCAACTGGATAAACTTTTAGTCGGTACTACTCCAAATTATAAAACGAATTATTTACTTGGGAAGCTAAGGGTAAAATCAAAGAACACCTATTCTTTCAAAAAATTGAAAGAAGGCATGGCAAACCTTGCCGCTACTCAAAACTTTGACGCCTTTCGGTATAGCCTAAAAACAGAAAACGGCAAAGAAGTACTTAAAATGACACCCCCCGAAACAAAGTACACGACTCTTTTTCGTGGTAGTTTACATTACGACAAATTATTAGGGGCATTGGCATTAGTAAACCTTACGAAAAAGCACACATTTTTAAAAAATGATGAGGTTTCTTTAGACATCATGTTAGGCGCATATTTCCAGTATGCCTTTTCATACTTTATAGACAAAGGTGAGTTTTGGTCAGTAGGCTTAAGCGCCATCCAGCATCAATTTGACACCGCAGCCCCCGTATCATTCAGCACAGATCAGTTTGCCACGAACAAATCAACACGCACACGTGTTTTGGTTCAGAAAAACACATGGTATGTACAAACCCTTTTTAAAGAAGAAGTGGTATTGGGAGCTGGACTAGCACATCAACATAATGTGTTTAAAACAAATTTATTTGACACACAAACAGCTCGTTTTTTGTATGCCGACAAGGCCGACTATTACAGCGCACTAGGGTATTTGAAGGTAGACACCAGAGACGATAAATTTTATCCGAACAAAGGCGGTTTTTTTGAAGGGGATATCAATTATTATTTTAGTGAAAAATCTTCTAGAGAAGACATTACTTTCGCTCCTTTTTTGATTGCAAAAGCCAACATGGGAGCCACGGTATCATTGGATTCAAAATGGGCACTCCTTCTTAATACATCTGGAGGCTTCACTGTTGGAGATACCACATCTTCTGCTTTTGATTTTACTTTTGGCGGATATGGAAATACTCCTGTTATGAACTATCAAACCTTCATCGGGTTACCCCAACAGCACGTTGCGGGCAATAGTTTTGTTAAAGCAGAGACTACAATTGACTATGAGTTTTCGCCAAAACATCACCTAAAAATGCTATTAAATGGAGGGATTGTTAGCACAGATATATTCAAGACGGGGCAGTGGAAAAGAGGCATTGACTATTATAGTGCAGGGATTGCATATGGATTGGAAACTTTTGCCGGGCCTATAGAGCTTACAGCTGCATATAGCCCACAGTTTAGCAAGCTTTTATTTCATGTTAATATTGGTTGGCAATTTTAAATTTAAGATAAATGCTTTTACGTATTTTTGCAGTTATGAAGTTTCAGATATGGCTATGGGTGGGGTTTTTCATTTACGCGCCGCCTCTTTTCGCACAAGAAACACCACCGCCTCAAAGCAGCCACAGCATTATAGCTAAAAGTCCAACTAAGCCAGCGTTCAAAGCGGGCGAATGGTTTAAATTTAGAATCCATTACGGAATTTTTAATGCCAGTTATGCAACCTTAGAGTTAACGGACTCAGTATGGGATGGTCAGCCTGCATTTTACGCCAAGGGCATTGGTCGAACAACAGGCTTAGCTCGTTTGTTTTTCAAGGTTGATGATTATTATAGTTCTTATTTTACAAAAGAGGACAATCGACCACTCCATTTCATTCGCGACATCAATGAAGGAGGGTATAAAAAACACCTTACTATTGATTTTGATCACAAGAAAAAACAGGCTACAGTAATTGATCTTAAAAAAGAAACAACAGGGATTTTCACTACTGATTTTGAAATTCAGGATTTAATTTCTTTTGTTTATTATTTAAGAAAGCACCTGGACATTGATGCCATCAAAAAAGATGAGTTTGTAGTTGTGAACTTGTTTTTTGACTCAGAAAATTATGCATTTAAATTCAAGTTTTTAGGCAGAGAAACCATTAAGACTAAATTCGGCAAGGTTAAAACATTAAAATTTCGTCCTTATGTACAATCTGGGCGTGTGTTTAGAAGTAGCGAAAGCATTACACTATGGGTTAGCAGCGACGACAATAAAATCCCCTTGCGTCTGCAAGCAGATTTGAGCGTTGGAAGCATCACCGCAGATCTAGATGCCTTTAAAGGATTAAAAAACCCATTTGAAATTGTTGTTGAGAAATAGTTTTCTTTTTGTTTTTATTGCCGCCTTAACTGTTGGCTGTAGCTGTTCTTCGGATAAGGCCGATGAAACACCAGTTGCGCCCCCCGATCCAGATGTTTTTGCATATGGATATAAATTAAACAATCTTGAAGTAGTTCGAGATACGGTTCAAAGCGGGGACACTTTCGCGGATATATTTTTAGAAAACGGCTTTAGTTATACCGACATTTATAACATCAATAGAAAGGTTAAAAAAACGTATAACTTTAGAAAAATAAAGCCCAAAAGACCTTACACGTTTTTATTTTCAAAAGATTCTTTGGCCTCTCCAGTAGCGTTTATTTATCAACCCTCCATGCTAGACTATGTGGTGGTAAACCTAAAAGATTCAGTCTATGCGAAAAAGAACAAAAAGGAGGTTACACTACGAACTTTTGAAGCACAAGGGGTTATCACGAGCTCATTATCGGAGACCTTAGAAGCACAGAGGTTAAGCCCGTTACTGGCCTACGACTTGTCAGATATTTATGCGTGGAGCATCGATTTTTTTCGTTTGGAAAAAGGGGATCGCTTTAAGATCGTATACACTCAAAAATATGTTGATGACTCTATCTATGTGGGACTAAATCGCATTCATGCTGCATATTTTGAGCACAGAAAAAAACCGTACTACGCCATTGAATTTGAATCTGATGCAGCACGCGGAATCACAGAGTTTTTCGACGAAAAAGGGAAGAACTTACGCCGTGCGTTTTTACAAGCACCCGTACAGTTTTCACGTATTTCCTCAAGGTATAATAAGCGTCGTCGCATTTCATATTACGGGCGTACCAAGCCTCATTATGGCACTGACTTTGCCGCTCCTGTAGGAACCCCTATTCGTGCTACGGCTAGTGGAACAATTGTGGCTTCAGGCTATACACGAGGCAACGGAAATTATGTTACCATTCGCCATAACGGCACTTACAAAACGCAGTACTTGCACATGAAAAAACGCAAGGTGCGTAAAGGCCAACAAGTCAAGCAAGGCGACCTTATCGGAACGGTCGGCATGACAGGATACACCTCAGGCCCCCATGTTTGTTATCGCTTTTGGAAGAATGGCAAACAAGTAGATCCGTTTAGACAAAAACTCCCCGAAGCAAAGCCTATTGAACCCAAACTGAAAGAAAAGTATATGGTTTATATGCAACCTTTGAAAGAAACCTTAGATTGCATTACGTTTTATAATTCAGAAACTTCAATAACATATGTTACTCCCGAAAATCAATCCAACGTCAACTAGTAGTTGGAACAAGCTTGCGCAGCTCGCAAAAGATGCCAAAACACTGCAAAAGTATTTTACAGATGACACAAACCGCGCCCAACAATTTTCTATTGCATGGGAGTCCTTTTTTGTGGATTATTCAAAAAATCACATTGATAAAGATATCCAAGCAGCCTTATTAGGCTTGGCTAAAGAGACGGGCTTAGAAGACGCTCGCAAGGCTTATTTTTCTGGGGAGACAATCAACCAAACAGAAGGCAGAGCTGTTTTACATACCGCACTTAGAGCAAAAGATGACGCAGATATCCGCGTAAACGGCGAAAATGTGGTGCCTGAAGTCTATGCGGTCAGGGCAAAAATTAACTCATTTACCAATGCGATTATTGCTGGAGAGCAAAAAAGCAGTACAGGACAAGCATTTACAGATGTGGTTAATATTGGTATAGGGGGGTCAGATTTGGGACCTGCCATGATTACTGAGGCCTTGACATATTATAAAAATCATCTCAACGTACACTTTATGTCTAATGTTGATGGCGATCATGTTATGGAAGTACTTAAAAAGGTTAATCCAGCCACGACATTGTTTGTAGTAGTGTCAAAAACATTTACCACGCAAGAAACCCTATCAAATGCTACTACTGCCAAAAAATGGCTTGTTGAAGCACTAGGCGAGAATGCTGTTGCAGACCATTTTGTAGCGGTATCGACAAATCTTGCTGCAATAGATGCTTTTGGTATCCAGTCCAAAAATGTATTTCCTATGAATGATTGGGTAGGAGGTCGTTTTTCACTCTGGAGTGCGGTTGGACTTTCCATTGCTTTGGCTGTTGGTCCTGACAATTTTGAAGCCCTGCTTGATGGTGCTAATCAAATGGACGAACATTTTGCCTCGGCTCCCTTTGAAGATAATATCCCTGTTATGTTGGCGCTGCTTACTGTCTGGTATAACAATTTCTTAGGCGCACAATCAGAGGCTATAATCCCATATACCCAATATTTGAACCGCTTACCGGCATATTTACAACAGGGCATTATGGAGAGCAACGGAAAATCAGTAGACAGGAAAGGAAAGGCTGTTAGCTACAACACAGGAAACATTATTTGGGGCGAACCGGGCACAAATTCACAGCACGCCTTTTTTCAATTGATGCACCAAGGGACTAAGTTGATACCAGCACATTTTATTGGCTTTTCGACAGCACTTCACGGAAATAAAGACCACCATGATAAATTGATGGCAAACTTCTTTGCACAAACAGAAGCTTTGATGAGCGGCAAAACGGAAGAGCAGGTACGTGAAGAGCTCATTCAAAAAGGAATGGATAAAGCGGAAATGGAGCAATTGGTTCCATTTAAAATATTTACTGGCAATAAGCCTACCACCACGCTTTTAATTGATAAGCTTACCCCTAAAACAGTGGGTGCTTTAGTGACCATGTACGAGCATAAGATTTTTGTGGAAGGGGTGGTTTGGAATATCTACAGCTATGACCAGTGGGGCGTTGAACTGGGCAAGCAATTGGCATCCGTTATTTTAGATGAAATGGACAATTCAACCTCAGTAAAACACGACAGCTCTACTGCCCAGCTCCTTGCCCGCTATAAAAGTTAATAAAATGTTAAAATTGTTTAACATGTTTATAACGCCCGATGCGTAAATACTTTGGATATTAGCGTAAACTTTAAAACTAAAACAATGAAAAAACTACTAGCATTGGCTGCTGTTTTAGCAACCACACTTATGTTTGGTCAGCAAACACAGGAAAGGACTCTATTTTAGTTACCGATCTCGATGAAGTTGTAGTGGTAGCAGGAGGAGTTATTGACCTGGCAGCTGACAGAGTTACACCTGTAGCAGCCAGTACAATTACCGCAGAAGATATTGCTGCATTTGGTGTAGGCAATGTTGAACTGGGAGAATCTCTGAAAATGGTTCCTGGAATCTATTTTGCCAGTAATGCTGGATTTGGAGATGCAGAAATGTTTCTTCGTGGATTTGGCATGGAAAATACGGCAGTTATGATTAACGGTCAACCAGTTAATGCTGTTGAGGATGGATTAGTATATTGGTCCAACTGGTCAGGAATGGCAGATGTTTCTCAAGGTATTGAAGTTCAACGTGGTTTGGGAGCATCTAAACTGGCAATTTCTTCAGTGGGTGGAACTATTAATATTATAACCAAAACAACTGAATCTAAGAAAGGTGGTTTTTTTAGGACAATGGCTGGGTCAAATGGCTATTTCAAAAATACCTTTTCTTATAATACGGGCCTTAAAGATAATGGGCTTTCTTTTTCAATGCTGATTGATCATTGGCAGGCTGATAAAAAGTTCAGAAAATGGACTAAAGGTCAAGGACAGACATACTTTTTTTCTGTGGGATACCTTAAAGGTAATCACAATGCAAACCTTATGTTAACAGGCTCACCTCAAACACATAACCAGTCCTGGTCTGAATCAGCTAGCAAATATGAACAGTATGGGATTGATTATAATGGAAGAGGGGGAACATTAAATGGCAAGGAATATACTGAGAGAAAAAACTTTTACCATAAACCTGTTCTAAACCTTTCATGGGATTGGGATATTAATGATGAGATGACACTATCTACTGTTGGCTATGCATCATGGGGCCGAGGTGGAGGTACCGGCGATTTTGGAAACGACGTAATTTTTGAAGACGCCAGACAACCAAATGGAGATATTAATTTTGACCAAATTGTTTCTTTAAATAAATCTAATGCAGATGCAGACGGATACATAAACAGCTTTAAAGACGCTTATATGATTAGAGGCTCGATGAACCTACATGATTGGTATGGAACAGTGTCTAATTTAACAATTGAAAAAGGAAATATTACTTATAATGTTGGTTTTGATTGGAGGACATATAAAGGATTACACTTCAGACAAGTTGTTGACTTTTTAGGAGTAAAAGGATATAGGGATAATTTTAGATGGGATAATAGACCTAGTGATTATTTAGTGTCAAAAACGTATCCAGCTGACCCTTGGGCAGTTATGTTTGGCGACTATGCTCCCGAAGATCAAAGACTAATTTATGACCATGAAGAAAACATAAATTATTTTGGCGGCTTTGCTCAGGCTGAATATGTCAATGATAACTTTTCAGCATTTATACAACTAGCTCTTAACTCTCAAGACATGCAAAGAACGGGTAGAAATACAGGTTACGGAGATGGATTAGGGACTAATGAAAAACAGCAGTTTGATGGACATAGCTATAAAGCAGGTTTTTCATATACATTTTCTGATGATCACCAAGTCTTTTTTAATGGAGGATTTAATTCCAGGCAGCCTTGGTACGCAAGTATGTTTTCTGACGATCACTACAGCGGAACATGGGATATTCAACCAAATCAAGAAATTACTGGTTTAGAAGCTGGTTATAGATATGAGAGTAACAATATGAGAATACTGGTTGATTTATACTCAACAAGGTGGGGTAATAGGGCTTTTGATTATTTCGAAGAGGCACCTAATGGCGAGGAGCAAGATTATAACTTTAGAGGAGTAGATCAATTGCATCAAGGAATTGAATTTCAAATGGCATTTAAGGCTGGCTCTTCAACAAATATTAATTTAATGGGCTCTATTGGAGATTGGATATATGAAGGAGAGGCCTCTTACTCCCTTACAACTGAAACTTAAGTGGCGGTATATCAACATCTTCCGGTAATTTAACTCTAAGTGAAGTAAAAGTAGATAGAGCACCGCAGACAACATTTGGTATTAGCTTTGACACTAAAGTATCTGACGACCTATCGGTAGATATGCGTTATAATTACTTTGCTGACCAGTACGGCTTTATAGATATTGATAATGTTTTTGAGGCATCTATTTCAAATACTCAATACGAAGGAGAGAAATTAGACAACTATGGCCTTATGGATATTGGAGTTACATATGATTTTGATGCAGGATCAAACGATGTTAGATTAAGGTTAAATGTTTACAACCTTTTAGATGAGGTTTATTATTCTACTCGTCAGAAATATGGATATTATTATGGACCACCAAGAAACTTCAACTTAAGTTTACAGTACTTATTTTAAAAAATAAAGTTGTTTAATTATGAAAAAACCCTCAGCTAGGCTGAGGGTTTTTTTATTCAATGTCTTTAAGCCGAAGTTGAACGCTAACATTGCCTTGCCATACATTTTCTTCTAGGGCGTATGCAATGCGAAGGGGCGTTCCTTTTTTGAGCAAATTCATTTTTTTGCCCAGACCAAAGCCTATAGCGTCTATGGGTGAACTAGCACCTTGAACAAATCTAGCTTTAATATGACTTTTATCTTGGCCTACCAGTTTGGCATACCCGCTGTCCACAACTCCATCGGTATAAAAAACAGGACTTCTGTTTTCAGGGCCAAAGGGCTCCATTTGCTTTAAGATCCGCAATAGTTTTGGTGTAATTGAGGTAAAGGGCAATGCAACATCAACATCAAGCGTTTGTTCCTTTTGTGTCGCCGTTATTGTTTGAGCAACCTGTGCTTTAAATGCCGTTTTAAAGGCTTGGTAGTTTTCTTCCTTAAGGGTAACCCCTGCGGCGTATTTATGCCCGCCAAATTGAATGATATGTCTACTACAAGCATCGATTGCCTTATACACATCAAAGCCTCGAACAGAACGTGCAGATGCAGCTAGAATTCCTTCCTCAGACTTGGTAAACACCAAGGTTGGGCGATAGTGGGATTCAATAAGTCTTGAAGCAACAATACCGATTACCCCTTTATGCCAATGGGGAGCATAAACTACGCTAACCGCACTATTTTCCTCCTGATTTTCTGTTATTTGCGCCAAGGCCTCTTTGGTAATTTCTTGTTCCACTTCACGACGAGAAGTGTTGTATATTTCGACTTCTTGGGCTCGTTTTTGGGCTTCCTCATCTGTTGCTGAAAGCAGCAATTCAACGGCATGCAACCCATGTTTCATACGCCCGGCAGCATTGATACGTGGCGCCATACCAAAGACAACATCTGAAATAATTTGCGAAGTAGGCTTATCTCGCATAAGTGCTTTTAAGCCCGGTCTCGGTTGGGCGTTGAGCTGCTGAAGGCCCAAAAATGCCAAGGCCCTATTTTCACCGACCATAGGAACGATATCTGCTGCAATTGCAACAGCAACAAAATCCAAATAGGCAATAATATCACTTGCGTCTTTGCCTTGTTGCTGTAACAACGCCTGCATTAGCTTAAACCCTACACCACAACCACAAAGTTCTTTAAAAGGGTAGGCACAATCGCTTCGTTTTGGATCCAAAACGGCCAAAGCATTTGGGAGCACATCACCAGGAGTGTGATGATCGCAAATAATTAGGTCAATACCCAATGTGTTTGCATAAGCCACCTGATCGATGGCTTTAACGCCACAATCCAAGGCGATCATAAACGTTATATGAGCAGCTTTCGCCATGTCTATTCCCTTTTTGGATAATCCATATCCCTCGGCATAGCGGTCTGGAATATATGGCGTGACGTTAAGACCTTGACTGCGCAAAAAATGCGTCAGTAAGCTCACCGAGGTAGTCCCGTCTACGTCATAATCGCCATAAACCATAACGGTCTCTTTTTGGTCTATTGCCCGTTGTAGTCTTGAAACAGCCTTTCCCATGTCTTGCATCAAAAAGGGATCGTGAAGCTGCCCAATATGAGGTCTAAAAAATGCTTTTGCCGACTCAAAAGAGGTGATATTTCGCTGTGCGAGTAGTTGTGCTACAACAGCGTCAATACCCAAGCAATCGATTAGATGCGTTATGGTTTCTTTGTTGGGCGTATCCTTTATATTCCAATGCATTACGATAATCCTTCTACCACAATCACAAACTCTCCTTTGGGCGGGGTTTTTGTAAAATGGTCAATGAGTGTTTTTAACGAACCACGAACGGTTTCTTCAAACTTTTTCGTCAGCTCTCTAGAAGCTGTCGCCTCTCGATTTTCTCCTAAGTGCTCGGCAAGTTGGCCAAGGGTTTTTAGAATTCGATGAGGGGATTCATACAGTACTATGGTGCGTGTTTCTTGGGCCAAAGCCGAAAGGCGTTTTAGACGTCCTTTTTTAGGAGGTAAAAATCCTTCAAATACAAAGCGCTCACTTGGGAGCCCACTTAGTGTTAATGCAGGGATTAAGGCTGTAGCACCAGGGAGTGCCTGAACGTGGATTTTGGCAGCTACACAGGCGCGTACCAACAAAAATCCGGGGTCTGAAACCCCTGGACTGCCCGCATCAGAAACCAATGCAATACATCCGCCAGCGGATAACTCTGAAACAATTCTAGGGACTGATTTGTGCTCATTATGCATATGAAAAGACCGCATAGGAGTGTCTATGTCGTAGTGCTTAAGCAGCTTGGCAGTGGTCCGAGTATCTTCAGCCAAAATAAGGTCGGCTACCCCCAACACTTCTAATGCACGTAAGGTAATATCGCCTAGATTTCCTATCGGCGTCGGAACCAACCAGAGGCCCTCAATTTTATGCTGTATTGTGTTTTTTTCCAAATCGTATTTTTTAGTAAAAGCGATCTAAGCTTCGTAAAGCTTTGAAATATGAGCTATAAATGCAGCAACATCACGTTCTTTATCGCTCCAATCGTAATCGGGTTGCACTTGCTGCTCAATAAAGGCTATTGCGTCTGCTTTGTTTTCTTTTGAGTTTAGCATGGACATGATGCGTTGAAAATCGGCATTGCTTCCTTCAAAAAGCCTTTCGGCAAAATCTATACGTACGGTTTCAAAAGCAACTTCAGCAACGGGTTGTTGCAAAACATCTTCAAGGGCAGGCTGCGCTTTCGGTTCTTCTTCAGTAGGTGCTTGCTGGGCTTCTGTTTTTGATTCAGCGATGGCCATGATAGCCGCCGCGTTATCACGAATTTCTGAAAGCGACATACGATTTCGCTTGCGCAAGATTTCATGCGCAAGGCTCATTAAGGCCTTTTCGGCAGTACTTTTTAAAACTTTTTCTTCTTCCATAATTTTGGCTGCCTAAATTTAATACTTTTGAATGGTACTTACGCACTAATGCGTTTGAAAACAATAGGTTAATATGTTTCTCGAAAACACAGGGCATAAAAATGAATCGTATGGCTGGATTGAAGTCATCACGGGCTCAATGTTTTCAGGTAAAACAGAAGAACTTATACGCAGATTAAAGCGCGCAAAGTTTGCAAATTTAAATGTTGAAATTTTCAAGCCTGAAGTTGATAACCGCTATGCAACGGACAAGGTTATCTCACATGACGCAAACGAAATTATTTCCACCGCCGTGCCTGCCGCTGCAAACATCAGCCTATTGGCAGATAACTGTGATGTTGTAGGCATAGACGAAGCCCAATTTTTTGATGATGAGATTGTTCGTGTTTGCAACGATTTAGCGAACCGTGGAGTTCGTGTAATTGTTGCAGGCCTAGATATGGATTTTAAAGGAAATCCTTTTGGGCCCATGCCAAATTTGATGGCTACTGCTGAATACGTAACTAAAGTACATGCGATATGCACGCGAACAGGGCAATTGGCCCATCACAGTTTCCGAAAAGGCGAAAATGACAGTCTAGTAATGCTAGGTGAAACGGAAGAATACGAACCATTGAGTAGGGCTGCATTTCACAAAATAAGGGTACGTGAAAAAGTACGTAAAATGAATGTCACTTCTCAAACGGTGACACCAAAAAAAAGCAAAAACGCCTAAGGCAATATGAGTGAAACTGTTCTTGAAATTCACCTGCCCAACCTAAGGCACAATTATACTTTCATAAGGAAACAATTGTCAGCTACTACCAAGCTGCTGGCTGTAGTTAAAGCTTTTGGCTATGGTAGTGATGCCGTTGAAGTTGCAAAATGTTTGGTAGCACAAGGAGTTGATTATTTAGGTGTTGCTTATGTACATGAGGGCGTAGCGTTACGCAAGGCAGGCATAACCACCCCAATTCTGGTACTCCACCCACAGCAACCAAATCTAGACGCATTGATAGAGTACAAGCTTGAGCCAAGTGTTTATGGACAGCGAATTTTGGACGCGTTGCTTTTAAGGCTAAAGAAAACAAATCAAAAACCTTATCCCATTCATTTGAAGTTCAATACTGGGCTTAATCGCTTGGGCTTTGATCCAAAAAATGCCTTGGAATTGGGAACATTACTGAAGCAAAATGCACAGCGGTTGGTGCTTCAAGGAGTGTACTCTCACTTGGCTGCATCTGACGATGTAGGAGAAGATGCCTTTACCAGAACCCAGCTAAAGACCTTTGCAGAGATTGTCAATGTTTTTAAACCCAATTTTCCAAACACAAGCTTTCATGTGTTAAACACTTCTGGGGTTTTACATTTTCCTGAGGCACAATACAATATGGTGCGTACGGGCATTAGCCTCTATGGCTATGGGAACCACCCAAGTGTTGACGCCCAACTCAAACCAGTACTTACTTTAAAGACTGTGATTTCCCAAATACATACACTTAAAGAAGGGGACACCCTAGGCTACAATCGTGCTTTCGTAGCAAAGGATAGAACCCTAACGGCAACACTGCCCTTGGGTCACGCAGATGGTATTGGTAGAATTTACGGGAACGGTAGGGGTTATGTTATGATTAACGGACAACAAGCAAGCATCCTTGGAAATGTTTGTATGGACATGATTATGGTAGACGTTACTGATATTGATTGCCAAGCGGGCGATACGGTTATTGTTATTGGGCCTAATGCCAGCGCTGAAAAACTAGCCAATGCTGCAGGAACCATTTCTTATGAATTAATTACGGGACTTTCACAACGGATCAAGCGTAAGGTCATATCTTAAAATGTTACAAAAAAAACAAATTGTTATTTTTTTGATAAACAGCCGTTAGCTTCCTTTTTTATTGTAGATATGCCGTACATTCGCAGCAAAAATAAACACATGCGCGTAGCAGTAGTAGGCGCCACCGGTATGGTTGGCCATGTAATGTTAGAAGTATTGGCAGAACGCCAATTTCCTATCACTGAATTAATCCCTGTAGCTTCGGCCCGTTCTGCTGGCAAACAGTTGGCCTATAATGGTAAGCATTATACGGTTGTTACCCTAGAAGAAGCCCTTGTTTTAAAGCCAGATGTTGCTTTGTTTTCTGCAGGGGGCGATACCTCACTTGCTTGGGCTCCAAAGTTTGCAGCCATAGGTTGTACCGTAATTGACAACTCTTCGGCTTGGCGTATGCATCCCGATCATAAACTGATAGTTCCTGAAATCAACGCCAATGAACTGACGGCTGCAGATAAAATTATTGCAAACCCAAACTGTTCTACTATTCAGATGGTGATGGCACTTGCGCCCATACACCGCGCATTTGGGATTAAGAGAGTAGTTGTATCTACGTATCAGTCTATTACTGGAACAGGTGTTAAGGCAGTACAACAATTGGAAAACGAATACGAAGGGAAAGATGGCGAAATGGCCTATCCACATGCCATTCACCGCAACGCTATTCCTCATTGTGATGTTTTCTTGGACAACAATTACACCAAAGAGGAGATGAAATTAGTTAATGAAACGCATAAAATTTTAGACCCCAATATTCGTGTAACTGCTACGGCAGTACGCATTCCGGTTGTGGGGGGGCATAGTGAATCGGTAAACTTAACGCTTAGTGAGCCTGCTGAACTAGACGAGGTTCGTCGAGTACTTGCCGCAACGCCAGGCGTAGTAGTACAGGATAATATTCATAATAATGATTATCCCATGCCACTTCAAGCACATGGGAAAGATGAGGTTTTTGTTGGGCGTATTCGAAAAGACACTTCACAAGAAAACGGCTTAAACTTGTGGATTGTTGCAGACAACTTGCGCAAAGGTGCTGCCACCAACACTGTTCAAATTGCAGAATATCTAGCAGAAAACGGCTTAATTTAAATTTTTCTACATTTAGGAAAAATTAACAATATGCGCCCCTATATATTCCTAATTTTCGTAGCGCTGGTTACTTCTTGCGCTAAAAAATCACCCATTATGTATCCTGAAACCAAAAAGGAAATAGTCATTGATAGCTTTTTTGGACAAGCTGTAGAAGACCCATACCGTTGGCTAGAAGATGATCGCTCAGCCGAAACAGAAGATTGGGTGGCACGCCAAAATGCAGTTACATTTGACTATTTGGACCAGATCGATTACAGGAGTGCATTAGAAGAATCGTTGACAGCGCTTTGGAACTACGAAAAGCGGTCAAGCCCTTTTGTTGAGGGTGACTACACCTATTTTTATAAAAATGATGGTTTGCAAAACCACTATGTTTTGTATCGCCAAAAAGACACAGAAACGCCAGAAGTTTTCATAGATCCAAACAAATTCTTAGAGGATGGAACGACTTCTTTAGCAGGTGTTCGCTTTACTAAAGACGGCAGTCGCTTAGCATACCTTATTTCTGAGGGAGGCTCTGATTGGCGTAAGATTATTGTCATGGAGGCTGCATCAAAGAAGATCATAGAGGACACCCTAGTTAATGTCAAGTTTAGCTCGGTTTCTTGGCATGGAAACAAAGGTTTTTATTATTCGTCATATGACAAGCCTGAAGGCTCTGAGCTCTCTGCCAAAACAGATCAGCATAAGTTGTATTATCACAAGTTAGGAACACCTCAAGCGCAAGATAAGGTTGTTTTTGGCGGCACGGATAAACAAAAGCACCGCTATATAGGCGGTGCTGTTTCTGAAGATCAGCGTTATTTATTTATCAGTGCGTCAAACACCACGTCAGGGAATAAATTATTTATGCTGGATCTTGAAAACCCCAATGCAGATTTAAAGCCCATTGTTGATCACGAAGATTCGGACACCTATGTATTAGAAACAGAAGAAGACAAATTATTTATTGTAACCAACTTAAATGCGCCCAACAAAAAACTAGTAACGGCCTATGCCGATCGCCCTTCCCCAAATTACTGGAGAGATTTAATTCCTGAAACCGAAAATGTTTTGAGTATAAGCAGCGGTAGTAATTATTTCTTTGCCGAGTATATGATTGATGCGCTTTCTAAAGTATTCCAGTACGATTATAACGGCAATATGATACGAGAAATTAAATTACCAGCCGACGGAAGTGCAGGCGGATTTAGCGGTAAAATTGACCAAGAAACCCTTTATTATAGCTTTTCAAATTACCACACGCCATCTTCCACTTTTGCACTAGATCCAAAAACGGGAGAAACGCATCAATATTGGACACCGGAAATTGCCTTTGATACTAATGAATTTGAGTCCAAGCAAGTCTTCTATACTTCTAAAGATGACACACAAGTACCCATGATGATTACCTATAGAAAAGGGCTTGAGCTGACTGGAGACCATCCAACTATTTTATACGGATATGGCGGATTTAACATAAGCCTTACGCCTTCGTTTAGCATCACCAATGCTGTTTGGTTAATGCAAGGCGGGATTTATGCTGTTCCTAATTTACGAGGAGGAGGAGAATATGGAAAGGAGTGGCATGATGCGGGGACACAAATGAAAAAGCAAAATGTGTTTGATGATTTTATTGCAGCAGCAGAATACCTTATAGAAAACAAGTACACAAACCCAGAATACCTTGCCATTCGTGGCGGTTCAAATGGAGGGTTGCTGGTGGGCGCATGTATGACGCAACGCCCAGAACTGTTTAAAGTCGCATTACCTGCTGTTGGAGTTTTGGATATGTTGCGCTATCATACATTTACTGCAGGCGCTGGCTGGTCCTATGATTACGGTACTGCTGAGCAGTCTGAAGAAATGTTTACATATTTAAAAGGCTATTCACCCGTGCATAACGTTGATCCAAATACCCCTTATCCCGCTACTTTGGTTACTACG
>Ga0228650_1000460_pt1 | contig 15068 bp, 9 predicted proteins | sample 62DmetaG_FD_183171 | JGI IMG/M metagenome (GOLD analysis project Ga0228650, IMG submission 183171) | Seawater microbial communities from Monterey Bay, California, United States - 62D | ecosystem: Environmental > Aquatic > Marine > Coastal | place: USA: California | collected 2016-10-28
ATTTGGATAATCAAATTCTGGATCATTTAATGATTCAAAAATTACTTTAATTTGGTCTGGTGTTATTTTTAAATCCATTTTGTTTAGTTGTTTCTCTGCAAAAAGAGATTTATCTCCTGAACTTTGATGTTCTGGTATTAATTTATCAAACTGATTTAAATCAAAATATTTATTTATTATAAACTCAACAAGTTCATAAATTGAAGCATAATCTTCTGTGTTACTTAAAATCTTATTTATTTTAACTATTTCATTAGTATTATCATTATCAGTATTAAATCCAATTTGAGCATTTTTTATATAAAACTCATATAAAATTTTTTTAAATTTATTACTCCAGATATCTAACTTCGAATCAAAATTACCACCTTTTTTTCTTTTATTTATTTTTCTATTCTTAAAATATCTCTTTCTTTTTGAAACTTTATAATTATTATTTTTTATAGTTCCTCCACTAGTTAGATTATCTGCATCTGCAAATTCTTTAGCTGCACTTACATTATCTAAAAATTGAAGTGTAGATAAATTATCATTATGATAAAATTTACCTGCACGCAAACAACCAAATACCATATAAATTGTTGATTCTGTTTTTCCAATTGATGTGAAAAGTTGTGATAAACTAGTTCCTACTTTTTTATTATCTTCATCTGTAGTAGTTTCTTTATTTAAATATTCTGGAACAATATCTGGTTCATAATGTTGTGCGTCTATTATGTCTGCTCTTTTTGTTGAAATGTTTCCATCACTATGAAATGTATTTGGTTTAGTCCAACCATTATTTTGCCATATATCTTGAGAATCACCTTTCAATAATTTTTCCAATGCTTCTTTTGTTTTTGTTCTATCTCTTTTTAGTACTTTTTTTTGATTTTCTGAACTGGGAAAAATTTGTGTAACATTATTAGCTGAATTTTTATTAAAAACTGGTTTTTTATTTACAATTTTATTAACATAATTATTATATCTATCACCATCGTTTTCTGTTGGAATTGAATTAAATGAATTTTTTAATAAATCATTTATTGTATCATTAATAAAAAATCCTTGTTTAATAGATTTTTTAAATTTTTTTAAAAAATACTCCTGGTTAGGATTAAATTTGATATTTAAAGCCGTGTTATTTAAAAAAGGATTATCATTTTCGGTAAGCGAAAGATAATCTGAAATTAAATATTGAATTGCAAATATACTTGCAATATTATTACTATTTTTGTTTAATACTTTTTGTATTAAACCTGGATATTTTACACTATATTTATTAATTGTTTTAAGATAGAAATTATTGAATGTTGCAATATTTACGTTTTTATTTACTGTTTTACTTTTATAATTTTTTTCATCTTTTTCTATCTCATAAGAATGTAATGTGCTTTTATCTCTTGAAACAATCAAAAACTGCTTTTCAGGTTCTATATTTTCAGTCTCATAAAGTTTAGTTTCTAAAAGTAAATCATTTGGATTTTCACGTCCACCCATGTCACATATAATTAAGTGTCCAGTATAATTATTATTTTCTGTATTATTACTTATTTTTAAATCAATAAATAAATGTCCTCTTGATGAAACTGGATTATTTTGTGTTGGTAATATGCGATCATTTCTAATTCTATATATGTCAATTTTCTCTAATAATTTCTTGAATTCATCTTCATTATCAATTATATAATTATTATTTTCTGTTATTTTATCATAATTTATTACAGGTTCTGAGTCTATAAAGCCATTTTTTTTTATATTATATTTATACAAACTATCACTTTTATGATATTTAATTTTATTAAAGTTTTTATCTTCAACTGTATAACTATCATTATATAATTCATATACTCTAGAAAGTTCAATAGTAGCGTTTTTTTCTTTAAAGTACTTTATAGTTCTGAGTGCTAATGCATCCATAGTATTATGACTATTAAGTAATGCATATGTTTTTCCAGAACCAGAATAACCATATCCAAAAATTAATACTTTGATATTAGTTTCTATTTTTTCAAAAATTTCTGTCTTATACATATCGCTTGTATCGGGACTTGTTAAGTTTTTGATAATTTTATTAAAAGGTCCATAAGTTTTTAAAACTCCACCAGAATTGTCTATACTTTTGACTTTTTTATCTTCTGATTTACTATCGAAACTATTTTCATAATAATCATCACTACTTGGTTTAAATAATACAAATGTACTTAATTTTGAACCAGTAAGTAGTTCCAGATCTACTATTATTTTTTTGCTTTTTTTAATTGATCTGCATCTAATTTATCTGAATTTGCATTTTGTATTAAATGGTCCAATTTATTTGTATATTCATTAATATTATTATCAGTCTCAATAGACTTACTGATTTTAAGCGTTTGTAATAGTTCTCGTATCTTATTATTTATTTTTATAAAAGTAGGAATTGACATCAAATTTTCTTTGTCTTTATATTTTTCTTGCAGATTAGGAATAATTTTTGTATTGATATTAGAATTAATTTGTTTAAGATTATTTTTTTTAGTTTGGTTGCTAAGTTGTCTTTGTTCTGCTTCTTTTCTTTGTCTTTCTTCTTCTTCTTGTTTTCTTTGTCTTTCTTTTTCTTCTTTTTGTCTTTCTTCTTCTTCTTGTTTTCTTTGTCTTTCTTCTTCTTGTTTTCTTTGTCTTTCTTCTTCTTGTTTTCTTTGTCTTTCTTTTTCTTCTTCTTCATTTCTTTGTCTTTCTTCTTTTACTTTTCTTTGTCTTTCTTCTTCTTCTTTTCTTTCTGCTTCTTCTGCTTTGTATGTTTCGTCTGCTTCTTTTTGTTTAATTAAATTATGTATAGGTCTTATTTCTTTATCAATTGATAAATCTAAATTTTTTAATTCATCCATTAAATTATCAATTTTACTTTTGTATTCTGTAAATTCTTTTTCTTTTTCTTCAAACTTTTCTGAATTTATTTTTATTATTTTTTTATTTATTTCTTCTAAATCTACACGAAATTTACTAATGTTATCAGACAAATTATTAATTTCATTTCTGTATTCTGTAATATTAAATTTTATTTTTTTTTCATTTATTTCATCCATCCATGAAGTATATACGTTTAGATGATGTTGATAAACTGCTATTTTTTTTTTATAATCCTTATCTTGTTTTTCAATATTACCTATTAATTCTGTTAATAATTGTTTAGAATAATTACTTATCATTTTATCATTTTCTTCTTTAATTTTATCAGAACTTAAACTAGTGTTAGTTTCATTAAATTCTGTTAATGTCCCGAGTTTTATTTGTTCTATTTCAAAATTTAACTGCTGGATAAATACTGATTTAATATCTGAATAGTCAGTTTTATTTGATTTATCTGTAAATTTTGTTATCTTGTCTTTTATGAAATTATTTAAATATAATTTTAGGTATATTTCAATTGTGTTTTCAAAGTAATCAAAAAAAGGTTTTGAATTTTTTTGAATAATATTTATTTCCATACTACCACCTTTTTTTTTATATTTACCACCTTTTTTTTTACCACCATATACTTGTTGATGAACATTCACACTCTTCATATTTTCTTTTTTTTCTTTTTTTTCTTTAAAAATGGATGTCAAATATATATGTAAAATAAATATTATATCTTTATTAAACAAATTGGAACTAATTTGTTCTAACTTATTAAAAAAATCGTCAGATTCATTTATTTGAGTACTATAAAAATCATCATCTAAACTAGCTTTATTCTGTTTGAAATATTTATAAAAATATAATTCTTGTTTATTATCAAAAGATAAATTATCTATTTTTTCAACTTTGGATATAACATATATTTGTTCATAAAATTTAATTGTTTTTAATATATTCAAATCAAAAAATGTATTAAATATATCTGAAATAATTACATACATCAAGTTTTTAAGTTCTGTATGTTTAGGGATACTTGAACTGCCTTCTACTGAAATATTTTCATCAATGTTCCAGTCATAAATTTGAATAAATTTTTCTAAACATTCTTTTAATCTATTTTTGCTACTAATTTCAGTTAATTTTATAGTTTTATTAATAAAATTATCATAAATATATATATATCTCTGCAGTAAATATTCATAATTTATAACTTTTAGCTTTTTTGAATTAATTTCTGCAATGGTATAAATTTTAAGTTTTTTGCTATTTTTTTCCAATAATTTTATTTCATCCTCTAGTATCTCTTTAATATCTGTCATTTTCTTATCCTTAAGTAGTTCAGTACTATTTAGTTCAGTACTATTTAAATTTGTCAATAAATTTCTTATCATAATATCTTCTTTTACACCTTCATTATAAGCTCCACCTTTTAATTTAAATGTTGGAATACTAACTGTTTTTTTTTTTAAAGAATCAAAAACATTAGATGATGTTTCTGTTTTTTTATCTTCATTAAATATATCTGATTGAATTGTAGATTGAGCTGATACATTATAATTATCATCCATTAATTTATCTAAGTCAAAAACAGCTGTTTCAAGTTGTTTTATTATTTTAGATTTAATTTTTTCATAAATTACAGTCTCAATATTTGTTTTGAAATAATCATGATCAACGAACAAAACACTTTTAATATCATTAAGTTTATCATTAGAATCACTAGAACTATTGTCTAATTTTAAGTTATCAATAAATTGTTTATATTGATCTTCAAACTTTCTAAATAAAACTAATAATATATAAATTTTATTTATAAAATTATTATTAATATCATATATTTTTTTTATAGTATCTACATATTCTTTACTAAATAAAAATTTATAAAAATCTGGTTTATCTTTTTTTAACCATTCTATAAATCCTTCGATTTCTGTTGTATTATTTTTAATAGTGGATCTTTGATTTAATTTAATCCAACTTGTAAATTCTGGAAAGTCTAAACTTCTTTTTATATTAACACTATATATCCAACCACTATATATATCTTTATAAAAATCTATTGATGGGTTGTTATCTTTAAATTCTATATCGTTATAGTTTTCTTCAAATAATCTTAATAAATCTGTCTTTTTTTGTTCATATACTTTTTTAAAACTATCTTTTAAGTCAGATGTATTTTGAGTCTTACTTAAAGTTTGATTAATTTTTATTTCATAATATTTTTCTATGAGTAAATATAAACTTTCATGTATATTAGTTTTAATTTGAGATATTATAAAATCACCACTCTTTAATAACTTATCAAGTTCAGTTTTTAATGTATTTAATCGAAAACTATAAAGATTTCCACCAAATCCTAAATATGGATTATCTTTTTTAAATTTTTGTGTTTCGTATGTATTTATATTGTCTTCATTAGACTTCATTTTAAATTTATAAGAACTTATAAGAGTCAATTTGTTTTTTTTATCTTGTTCAAGTTTTTCTTTTAGTTTATCAGTACCTTTATGACTTGCCACTTCTATCTGGTAGTTCAGTTTTAATATATTATTATCTTCTTTTGTAATAAGAGCATCCATATATTCATTATCTTTTTTTAGAGTTGAAATGAATTGTTCCATATGACTATTATAAATATCTTCTAATTCTTTAATATCAGCATTATTAGCTTTTATAGCTTGACGACGTTTTATTCCTTCTTCATCTTCTTCACCTTCTTTACCTCCACCTCTTTTTCTTTTACATTTAAATTTATCTTTTTTAGCTTTACCCGTATCATCATCACTATCTATTAATAAAAATTTTTTTTTATAGATAGGATTAATTAAATTTGTGTTTTTTTGAAAACATTTAGTTATGTTATAATTCTCATTATTAATTTTTATATAAAATTTTTTATTTTTATAATAAACTACTTTTTTTTGATTTTCATACAAAAATAAATAATTAGTTTTCATTATTTAATATTAAAAAATATAAAAAAAATAAAAATATTTATTTACGAAAATTAATATTATTTTTTAGATTTACATTTTTTTCCATTTAAGAGCTGTAACTCAAAAAATTTATTGAAATTATTATGTTTATTTTTAAAATTATTATGTTTATTTTTAAAATCATTTTCAGAATTTATAGATTTTTTTAATTCATCTAATATTTTTTTTAATTTAATTAATTTATTTTTAATATCATTAGACTTATTATTAAAACAACTATAAGTGTTTAGTTGATTTAATTTTTTTCTATAATATTTTAAATAAGAATTCCATTTTAGGCTTGGTTCATTTTTATATTTAATTTCTATAGCTTCAATAAGTTCAATTAAATTTGTGCGTGATAATGGTTCATTTGTAACTAGTTCTTGTGGTTCTTGTGGTTCTTGTGGTTTTTGTGGTTTTTGTGGTTCTGGTGTTTCTGGTGTTTCTGGGGTTTCTGGTGTTTCTGGTGTTTCTGGTGTTTCTGGTGTTTCTGGTGTTTCTGGTGTTGATTTTGATGTATATGCTAAAAAAATAAGTTCTTTAATGAACTTGATATCATGTTCTTCATATTCTTCATAATTTTTCAGTGGAATAAAATATTTCTCAATAACTGTATTCGTATCAATTTTCGTATCAATATTATCTTCTGTAATATTATCATGAGTTATTTTATAATCTAAAAAAATATCTAATAAATTTTGAAACAATTTATTGAGTTCATCATTAGATGTAATTTTAATATTATTTTCAGAACCACCATGATTAATAAAATATTTTTCGCCCTTAATTAAAACATATGATTTATTATTTTTATTTTTATAAATATTTAAATATTTATTATTTATAATTAATTTATCTTTATTATTCATTATTTATATTATAATTTACAATTTAAAATTAAATCATTATATTGATTATTAATATCAGATTGAGAAATATTTGGTTCAGAATTAACTTTATGATGAAATAAACTTAATAAAACAAATTTTAGAATAGAATTATAATTTGGTAATTGTTCAATTGGTAATTGTTCAATATTATATTGACCAGTATTAATTAATAATTTTTCAAGAATTATTTGTTTTAATGGTTCTAATATTTGGCATTTTTCATTTTCGTTTAAACTAGTATCATTAAATTTTTTTAAAATATCATCTATAGTAATAGAACTTTTTAACAAATCTTCTTTAATTATTGAATATATTTTAACTAAAATATAATCTAGAGAGTTTTTAATATTTGCGTTAAAATTATCAAATAATATATTTGTTCCACCTTTAATATATTTTTTTTTTAAAGAACCATTTTTTTTAAGAATTAATTCATTAACAAGTATAAATCTATTATTTTTTTTTATATAATAATTTGGTGGATCTAAATAAACAATATTTTTTTTATTTAATATTATATCAGTAACTATCATTTATTATAAACTTAGTTAATTTATATGTATAAAAAAGAATTATTATATTTTAATTTATAAAATCTAAAATTATGGTTATTATTCTTATTGAGTTTAAACTAAAGTCACATTTATTATGTCTGTTTTTGTTGAAAAACTGTTATAGTTATTAATTACTATTTGCTTTTCTGGATCATTTGCAGTTTCATATTTAATAAAAAAATAGTATAATATATACATTTTATAAAAATTTAGAATATCATTTTTGATATTTGTAGAATAATCAATACTTTCATTTATAATAATTGGTGTTCCCACATTTTCGTCATTTGTTTTTACATTATATGAGTTAATAGGGGTACCTTGTGAATCTTGATTTATATAAAAATTTTTAATAATATGAATTAATATATCTTTTAAATAATTTGTAACTGAAACGTCGTTTATAGTCGTATTAAAATTTATAGTTGGTAATAATTCATTACCAACTATTTCAATAGAATCAATAAATGCTATAACAGCATTTTGAAGATTTTTGTTATTTGTTATTAAAGATATAGGATAACCACCAGTTATTTTTTTTTTATTTTTACCTTTACTTGAATTTTTATTTTTATTTTTATTTTTATTTTTTCTTCCTCCTCCCCCAAATTGATCTTCGGGGCTGCTCTCTGATGATGTTGTTTTGTATTTTAATTTTAATCCACCACCATTTTTCAAAAAATACTCATTTACATCTAAATTTCCACCATTCATTTTAACAAAAAAACCACCACTGTTTTTATAAACTTTTCGTAATTTTCCACCGATTGTTAATTCATAATCAGTTTTCCAGTTCATTTTAATTATGAAAAAGAAAAAAAATCATTTTAATTATTAAAATTTAACACAACTTATTTTTTTGACTTTGTTTTTAATATTTTTTAACTTTAGATTTCTTTTTACTTTTTCACCTTAAGATTATTCAAAATTAACTATCAGTTATTATTGTTTCATTATTTATTACATTGAACAAATCATCAATTAATTCTTTATGTTTTTCATCATTGAAGAATGTTTTATTCTTTTTCATTATTTCATTTATATCTGAACTTAATTTTATCATTGAATTTATTAAATTTATTAAATTTATTAAATTTTCTAGTTTATATTTTCTTAGATTTTCAATTATTTTTAATAATTTTGCTAATTCTGTTGATTTTGCTGATTTTGCTAATTCTGCTAATTCTGTTGATTTTGCTGATTTTGCTAATTCTGCTAATTCTGCTAATTTTGCTAATTTTCTTATTATTATATCATAATGATATGCATTATCCTTCGAATTATTATATACAGTATTATCTGGAGAATTAAAAAAATCTATTTGTTTTCTAATTATACTAATTATTTTAGAAAAATTAGTATTAGTATTAGTATTAGTATCATTACCAATAATACGTTCTCTTAGTTCAGTTCCAGGTTCAGGTTCAGGTTCAGGTTCAGCTTCTTCCAATTCTTTTTCTAAAAGTTCACTTAGTTCAGTTTCAGGATCAGGTTCAGCATCTTTCAATTCTTTTTCTAAACTTCTTTTAACAGTATTAATTGTTATTGGTTTAATAATTTCTTTTTTATAACTAAATCTGCTTTCGTTTTCCACTAATTTATTTATTCTTATACGTAATTCTTTTGAAGTTACAATTTTAATATTAGTAATTTCATAAGCTTCATTTAGATTATGGATTATTTTTTCTAGTATTTTTTTCTGTTTATTCCAGATTACTATAAATGGAGCTTGATATTTTTTAAACTCCAGTTCCAGTTTCTTAAATTCCTGTTCCAGATTATATAGCAAGATTATCATGTTTGTTGTTATTACAAATGCATGTCCAAAATCAATTGAGTATTTACATTCTACTTCTATTATTTTTTCTGATGTTGATGCTGTTATTGCTGATGTTGTTGATGGTGTTATTGCTGATGTTGTTGATGGTTTTACTGATTCTGCTGGTGTTGATGGTGTTGATGTTGATGCTGTTATTGCTGATGGTATTGATGGTGTTATTGCTGATGTTGTTGATGGTGTTATTGCTGATGTTGTTGATGGTTTTACTGATTCTGCAGGTGTTGATGGTGTTGATGTTGATGCTGTTATTGCTGATGGTATTGATGGTGTTATTGCTGATGTTGTTGATGGTGTTATTGCTGATGTTGTTGATGGTTTTACTGATTCTGCAGGTGTTGATGGTGTTGATGTTGATGCTGTTATTGCTGATGGTATTGATGGTGTTATTGCTGATGTTGTTGGTGAGAAATATATATTAATATATAACTTAATTTCATCAAAAATATTAGTATTACAATTTTTTAGAAATGTTTGTATATCTCTTTGTAAATTTAAATATATTTGTAGATTATTATAATAAAGCTTACTATCAGTTTTTGTTGGTTTTATTAATTTAATTAATTTAATTATTTCTGGAAGATAATTACTATTATTATTATCTAACATTTTTGATATAAATGTATTTAAATCTGTCACAGGATTATTAATACCACCAGTTCTTTTATTTCTATATTTATTTTTTGATTTACCGCCATTTTTCAAAAAAACCTCATTTACATTTTTATTATTCATTTTAATAGAAAAATCACCACCATTTATATCACTAAATTTATCTTTTAATTTAAATAAATTATTATAATCCAAGTGATTCTTTAAATCAACAAAATTATTTTGATATTCCCTTAGTGATAAATAGTTTTGTATAAGTTTATTCATTTTTGGAATTTCTGGAATTTCCTTTTGCAGTTCTTTTAATTCCGTATCTATGTCATTTTTGTATTCTAAAAGTTTAACATTACTCTTATGATAGTTCTCTTTATCTTTATCTTTATTATCTTTTGATATTAATATTGATAAAATTATTTCATATACAAAAAATAAATGATCATTATCCACCATCGTTCCTCCATATATTTTATTTTTATTTATGTATTTACTTTTTAATCCAGCGCCATTTTTTAAAAAATAATTATTTACATCTAAATTTTTACTATTCATTTTAACAAAAAAACCATTACTGTTTTTATAAACTTTTCGTAATTTTCCACCAATTGTTAATTCATAATTAGTTTTCGTCATTTTAATTATTAAAAAGAAAAAAAATTTAATTTAAATTGTTTTAAAATATAGGAACCATTATTTGTTTTCCAGTGTTATAGTCCCATTTTTTTATTGCATCTTTTCTATTAGAATTTTCCAATCTTTGAGTAATTTTTCCGAAAAACTTTTTGATATTTTCCATAATATGGTCATTATCTAGTATTTGTTGAACACTCCAGTCATGAAAATCATAATTCAAAAGAATGTTGAATTCATTATTAAAATTTTCACTTAAATCCTCCATTAATTCAATAAAATAATTAAAATCTTGAAAATTTTGTTTTTGATAATTAATCAATTTTAAATTTATTGTATTCAGACTTTGTGATTCTGCTAATTCTGCTAATTTTGCTAATTCTTGTGTTAATTTATGATACTGATATGGAAAATAATTACTATTATAATTTATATTACTATAAAAATCTCTGAAACTGAAACGAGTTTCAGAATCTAATTTTTCAATAACGTTTGATAAGTCCTGTTGTTTTAAGTAAAGAGCAGGAACATTTTCCGATGAAGTATTTCTAAAGTGTATTCTCCACTCATCAACAGTCATTTTTTTAAAATGAAATGTTAAAACTTTCTTTGAAGATTTAACACCAGTTTCTGATTTAACATCAGTTTCTGATTTAACATCAGTTTCTCCATAAAGAAAAAAGTTACAATTAAAAATAAGTATTCTTATGTGTTCTTTTATTTTTTGTTTAGTTTCATTTAACGATTCATTAGAAATTTGTTCAAGTGCTTTATTCAGTGATTTTAGACATCCATATATGTCTATTAAGTTCCGGTAATAGTTATCATTCATTTTTGAAAATTTAGATATTTCACTATCTATAAATTTTAAGAAATCTTGTATTTTTTTATCTTCTTCATTTGACTCTAGATACTTAAATTTAATAAAATTCAATTGATATAATATAACAAATGAAAATTGTAATTTTATATAAAAACTACTATACATATATTCTATATTTGATTCTTCTATTTGGAATTGTTGTCTTTCAATTAGTCTTTTTTGTGCTGCTTCTTGTCTTTTTTTTGCTGCTGCGTTTGCTGCTTCTATTTCTTTTTTTCTTTTTTTTTCTGCTTTATCTTTATTCTCTTGTTTTATTATATTATATAGATCATCTAATTTTATTTCTGATGGCGTTGATGGCGTTGATGGCGTTGGTGTTTTTGGTGTTTTTGGTGTTTTTGGTGGTGGTTTTGCTGGTGGTTTTGTTGTTTTTTTTATAACTTCTCATGTTGATGGTGATAGTTTTGCTGATTGATTAAAAATTTCTAATTCTGATTCAATTTCATTATAAATATTGTTAATAATTTTATCACTAATTAAATTATTGTTTTGTAAATGCTTTAATTCTATTATCATTAATACATAATATATACTTATTATTTTAATAATATCTATATCTATAGCTGTATTTGGTATTATTATATTAAGATATGTAGTTTTATTAGTTGATACATTTTCATTCAAAAATGTAATAAGATCTTCAAGTTTTTTATTATTATTTTCTTCTTCTTCTTTATCCATTGATTTACTTCTGTATTTACTTGTTAATTCACTTGTTGATTCACTTGTTCTAGAAAGACTTTTCACAAACTTTTTATTTTCAGGTTTATTATTTCGTAATTTAAAATTACTTAATGGAACATTGTTTATAACTGATACATCCAGATTATCTATACGTTTCCAGAACTCATAAAGATGATCAAAATACGATAAAAGTCTATTTTTTGAATATTCTAAATTTTTTAATTGTAAATTTTTTATTACTATAGGTAAAACTATCAATTGTATATAAAAAGTATTATCATTATCATAACAATTCCCACCATATATTTTTTTTTTGTATTTACTTTTTAATCCACCTCCATTTTTCAAAAAATACTCATTTACATCTAAATTTTTACTATTCATTTTAACAAAAAAACCATTATTAGTTTTATAAACTTTTCGTAATTTTCCACCAATTGTTAATTCATAATCAGTTTTTGTCATTTTAATTATGAAAAAGAAAAAAAATTTAACACAACTTATTTTTTGAAACATTATAATAATTTTTAACTATTTTTTGTTATTTGATAACTTTTTTTTTAAATAATTTTTACTGGAACTTTTATTTTTATTTTTATTTTTTCCACCTCTTGGTGATACTGTTTGATTTTCTGCTGATGCTGGTGATGGTGCTGATGCTAGTGCTGGTGCTTCTTTTGCTGCTAGTTCTTCTGATGCTGATGCTGATGCTGGTGATGGTGCTGATGCTAGTGCTGGTGCTTCTTTTGCTGCTGCTTCTATAATATTTCCATCTTCATCAAATAATTCATTAATCCAATTTATATTACTTTTATTTTTGAAATTATCTTCATTCTTTATTGCTACTTCAATTACTTTATCGATTCCACTATAATTTTTCATTTTATTTTGTAAATCTTTTTCATTTTCTTTACTTTTTATGTCTAGAGAAGTATAACCGTCATGAAAACTAAATAAAACATACTCTATTAATGTTTTTAGTTCATCTATGTCATTTTTTTTAGCTTCATTAAATAACTTACAATAAATATACAGTATAATTTTTTCTGCTGAAATAGTGCCTTTCAGATTTTGAATATCATTATTAAGATGATCAATAATAGAATTAACCATAACTGTGACTGGATTTCCTTTTTCAATAAATTTGATATCTACTAGATTATTAAATATACCTTTACCGTCTGCATCTCCGCCTTTAGTTTTGTATTTTGATTTTAATCCACTACCATTTTTTAGAAAATAATTATTAACATTTAAATTTCCACCATTCATTTTAACAAAAAAACCACCACTGTTTTTATAAACTTTTCGTAACTTTCCACCAATTGTTAATTCATAATTAGTGTTCGTCATTTTTAGTTATAAAAAAGAAAAAATAATTTAAGTATAATAAAATGAAAAAATATAGTGAAAAGAAATGTATTCATAATAAAAGAAAATATGAATGTAAAGATTGCAATAAAAAATTAATTTGTATTCATAATAAAAATAAAAAATATTGTAAAGAATGTGGTGGAAGTCGAATATGTATTCACAATAAAATAAAACAATCTTGTAAAATATGTTGTCCTAATAATTTTTGTAAGCATAATAAACGTAAATATCGTTGTCTAGTTTGTAAAAAAATAAAGAATTCAGAGTTATGTTCAAATGAAGAGTGGAATAAAATTATAGGTATAAATAATGATTTTGATTTTTTTTATAATTGAGTGTAAATTTCTTTTAATATAGAAATTTCATTTAAATTAAATATATTATAGTAATCATTAATAACTGTATTGAAATTATTATTAATTTTTAAAGCTAATATTTGATAGGGATTCCAATTAATATTATTTAAAAAATAGATTGTATTAGAATATTTATTATTTTCTAAATTCAAAAAATATAATTTAATAATATTTTTAATGGAAACAGTACTTATGTAACAAGTAATGTTGAAAAAACTACTAAACTTAAGAGTAATAATTTCAATTGGATAACTTCTAATAATTACATAAGTAGAATTATTTAATTTAATAGATTTTTGTATTGGAATATTATATTCAAAAAACGATATATATTGAGGTGTAATAGAAATTGTATTTTTGTATTGTTTATAAAGTAAATTAAATTTATCAAATGGTAATAATTTAATTGGAATATTAAATTTTTGAATTGAATCAATTAATTGATATTTTTTAGCATTATATATTTTTTTTTTATATTTATTGAAAAGATATGTATCAATATTGTTATTAAAATTATAATCGATAATATATGTTTTTAAATCAAAATTAGTATATCCGTTAAGATCAACAGCTAATTTTAGATAATACATAATAATTTCAATTGCTAAATCTGGGAATGGTAATATATTATATAAATATTGTTTAAATTTAATAGAATGTAAAATATGATACATATTCTGAGAGGTTTTCTTGTAATAAAAATACATGTTATATATACTCATGTATAAGTAATCATTTTTTATTTTGAAAAGATTATTTTATAAAGATATTTTTTTTCTACCTTAAAAATAATCCTAATTTATAAAAAGATCTTTTTAAAAGTGATTATTTTTAACAGAAAGATCTTTTTAAGGAGTGATCATTTTACAGAAAGATCTTTTTACAGAAAGATCTTTTTAGAGAGTGATCATTTTACAGAAAGATCTTTTTAAAAGTGATCTTTTTTCACAGAAAGATTTTTTTAAGGAGTGATCATTTTACAGTAAGATCTTTTTACAGAAAGATCTTTTTTCACAGAAAGTAATCATTTTACAGAAAGATCTTTTTACAGAAAGATCTTTTTAAGAGTGATCTTTTTTAAGATTTAAAAAGATTTTTATATTTTAAAAAATATTTTATAAAGATAATTTTATATTTAAAAAAAAGATCTTTTTATAAGTGATCATTTTTAACAGAAAGATCTTTTTTCACAGAAAGATCTTTTTAAGGAGTGATCATTTTACAGAAAGATCTTTTTACAGAAAGATCTTTTTAGAGAGTGATCATTTTACAGAAAGATCTTTTTAAAAGTGATCTTTTTTCACAGAAAGATCTTTTTTCACAGAATGATTTTTTTTGTTTAAGAAATTTCCAGAAAAGTTCTTATGTAAAAATAAAAATGATTTAAAATTAAATAAAATAATAAAATGGATAA
>Ga0228650_1000466_pt1 | contig 15052 bp, 11 predicted proteins | sample 62DmetaG_FD_183171 | JGI IMG/M metagenome (GOLD analysis project Ga0228650, IMG submission 183171) | Seawater microbial communities from Monterey Bay, California, United States - 62D | ecosystem: Environmental > Aquatic > Marine > Coastal | place: USA: California | collected 2016-10-28
TGAGATCATACCAGGCGCTATGTCAGCAATCATCTTGGGTATAAAAAAAGGATTAAAGCGAGGTGTACCATCTCCGTCAGCGAAGTTTAGTACCTCGTTTTGAAACGTTTCTAAACCGCCAATCCCAGATCCCCAAATAACACCAACTCTAGCTTTGTCTACTTTTTCAAGGTCCAGTCCTGCGTCGTGTACTGCTTCATCTGAAGCCACTAGAGCATATTGTGTAAAGCGGTCCATTTTACGGGCTTCCTTACGGTCAAAATGTTCCAGGGGATCAAAGTTTTTTATCTCACAAGCGAATTGTGTTTTAAACTTTGAAGCATCAAAATAGGTAATAGGTGCTGCTCCGCTAGTTCCAGACACAAGGCCGTTCCAGAACGCATCTTTTGTATTTCCAATTGGAGTTAAAGCCCCAATCCCAGTCACGACAACTCGCCGCCTATGCATGAAAAATGATTATTTACTTCCTTCTATATACTGAATAGCTTGACCAACAGTAGCAATGTTTTCTGCTTGATCATCTGGAATTTGGATATCAAATTCTTTTTCGAACTCCATTATAAGTTCTACGGTATCTAAAGAGTCTGCGCCTAAATCATTAGTAAAGCTAGCTTCAGTAACTACTTCATTTTCGTCAACGCCTAGTTTATCTACAATGATGGCTTTTACACGTGATGCAATATCAGACATAATTTTGGTTTTATTATTTCCGACAAAAATAGAAAAACTTTTACGCTCACAAATGTTTTTTATAAATAATACGCATTTTAAACTGTTGCAGCGAAGCGACTTTTATTGCGTAAGTTTGCAGAAAGGCATTTTATATTTTGAAAACAATAGTTGTTTTTGCCTCTGGTTCAGGCACTAACGCGGCAAAAATAATCACGTACTTCGACGCCATTAAAACGGCTAGCGTAAAACGTATTTATTGCAACAATCCAAATGCTGGCGTAATTGATCGTGCTGCACGCCTTGGGGTGTCCACGCGGGTTTTTAATCGACTCGAATATCAGCAAGAAGTCTTAGAAGAGCTTTTAACTGTTAAGCCCAACCTCATTGTACTGGCAGGTTTTTTGTGGAAGATACCCAAAAGCTATATAGAAGCATTTCCCAACAAAATTATTAACATTCATCCTGCATTGCTGCCCAAATATGGCGGAAAGGGGATGTATGGGCAACACGTTTTTGATGCAATTGTTTCCAATAACGAAGCAGAAACGGGCATTACAATTCACTATGTCAACGAACATTATGACGAAGGAGCAGTTATTTTTCAAGCGAATACAGCTGTAGCCAAGACAGATACAGCCGCAGTAGTAGCCGCAAAAACGCATCAACTGGAGCACGCACATTTTGCCCCACAAATACATCAATTGCTAGACCAACAATGAAAGAAGTTCACCTTTATACAGATGGGGCTGCTCGAGGAAATCCGGGTCCTGGCGGATACGGGCTCATTTTAGAACTTCCAGGCACCAACTATAAAAAAGAACACGCAGAAGGCTTTTTGCACACGACTAACAACCGCATGGAACTCATGGCGGTTATTGTTGGCTTGGAAATGCTAAAGGAAGCGCCAGTTAAGATCACCGTTTTTACCGATTCCAAATACGTTTGTGATGCTGTTGAAAAAAAGTGGGTTTTTCGCTGGGAAAAAGAGAGATTTAAAAAGCAAAAAAACCAAGATTTGTGGAAACGTTTTCTAATCGTGTTTAGAAAACATAAAGTACAGATTAAATGGATTAAAGGCCACAATCAGCATCCACAAAACGAAAGATGTGACGCTCTTGCTGTAGCAGCATCCAAACAAAAACACCAAAAAGAAGACACGGGATATAAACCACACACCACATGAAAAACAACAAGCTCCTTATCGTAGGCACAATGGCATTTGACGAAATCATCACTCCCACACAGGCCTCAGGAAAAATTTTAGGCGGCGCAGGCACCTATATTGGTTTAGCAGCGTCTTATGCCACTGCAGACATTGGAATTGTCTCTGTAATTGGCGACGACTTTACAAGCGAATACACGTCTCTGCTAGTCGATCGGGGGATAGATCTTTCCGGTGTAACTAAGGTTGTGGGGCAAAAGTCTTTTTATTGGAAGGGCAAGTATCACGATAACATGAATAAGCGAGACACCCTCGACACCCAACTCAATGTACTGGCAGATTTTAATCCTGTTGTGCCCACTCACTATAAAGATGCTTCCGTTGTAATGCTAGGCAACCTTGCCCCAAGTGTACAACAAAGCGTGCTGAACCAACTTGAACCGAACCCTTCTCGTGTGGTGCTGCTAGACACCATGAATTTTTGGATGGATGTGGCGCTGGATGAGTTGTTAGCGGTTATCAAGCAGGTTGATGTTATCACCATAAACGACGAAGAAGCCATGCAGTTAAGCGGAGAGTCAAACATGGTTTCAGCCGCCAAAGCCATACACAAACTAGGGCCAGCTTATGTTATTATCAAGAAAGGAGAACACGGAGCCTTGCTGTTTTACAAAGACCAGCCTTTTTATGCACCAGCCCTTCCCTTACAACAAGTGATAGACCCAACGGGTGCTGGTGATAGTTTCGCAGGAGGATTATCAGGACACCTAGCCGCACAAGATCAGCTTACAGCAGCTGCTATCAAACAAGGGATTTTAAACGGCACTGCGACCGCATCTATTTGTGTAAGGGCTATGGGAACAGAAGGATTGGTCTCTGCACAAAAAGAAGAATTTTTAGCGCAGCTTCAAGAGCTGGAGCGCCTACGAACAGTATCGTAAATTAAATGCGGCCTATGATAATTTTAGTTAATTTTGCCCAATGAGTGATGCCATCAAGCACGAGTGTGGAATAGCCCTAGTTAGGCTACTTAAACCCCTAGACTACTACAAAGAAAAGTACGGCAGCTCTTTTTATGGGCTTCAGAAAATGTATTTGATGCTTGAAAAACAGCACAACCGCGGCCAGGACGGTGCTGGTTTCGCAAGCATTAAACTCGACATGGCACCAGGTGAGCGCTTTATGAGTCGCGTTAGGTCATCTGATCCCCAACCCATTAAAGATATTTTCAATACCATCAACGCACGCATTAATAATGTTGAAGAGAGTTTGCCCACCAAAGACATGTCTTCAGAAGCATTAAAATCCGCCTTCCCTTATGTAGGCGAGGTAATGTTAGGGCATTTGCGTTACGGAACTTTTGGCAAGAACACCATAGAAAGTGTACACCCTTTTTTGAGACAAAACAATTGGATGCACAGGAATCTAATTGTAGCAGGGAATTTTAATTTAACAAATGTTAATGAGCTGTTTGAAAACCTGGTTACTCTAGGGCAGCATCCGAAGGAAAAAGCCGACACCGTAACCGTTATGGAAAAAATAGGGCACTTTTTGGACGACTCTGTCGCCAAGCTCTATAAAAAACTCAAAACAGAAGGTTTTGACAAGCAAGCGGCTTCTCCTGAGATTGCCAACCGACTGAATATTGCTAAAATTTTACGCAAAGCATCAAAAAATTGGGATGGTGGCTATGTCATTGGCGGATTACTCGGTCATGGGGATTCTTTTGTACTGCGAGACCCAGCAGGGATTCGCCCTGCGTTTTATTACAAAGACGATGAAGTTGTGGTGGTAGCATCAGAACGCCCAGCGATACAGACGGTTTTCAATGTGCCTATGGAGACCATTCAAGAAATAAACCCAGGGTACGCTATAATCATTAAGAAGTCAGGAACTGTTGCTCACACCAAAATTAATACTCCAACCTCACGACTGGCTTGTTCGTTCGAAAGAATTTACTTTTCTAGAGGAAACGATGCAGATATTTACAGCGAACGGAAGGCGCTCGGACGCCTGTTGTTTCCAAAAATACACGAATCGGTAAATGGCGATTTAAAGAATACCGTTTTTTCATATATCCCAAACACAGCAGAAACGTCTTTTTACGGACTTGTTCAGCGCGCACAAGACTTTATGCTTGAACAATCAGAGGCAGCCATACTGAAAGAAAACAGCCTTTCTCCAGACCGCTTAAAGGCCTTACTGTCCCCTAGACCAAGAATAGAGAAGGTTATACTTAAAGATGTCAAGCTACGTACTTTTATTACTGAAGACAGCAGCAGAGACGACTTGGTTGCTCATGTTTATGATATCACTTACGGCTCTGTAAACAAAGACGATAACCTTGTGATTATTGACGATAGTATTGTTCGTGGAACGACCTTGCAAAAGAGCATATTAAAAATATTAGACCGCCTAGGGCCAAAAAAGATAGTTGTGGTTTCTAGCGCCCCACAGATTCGATATCCAGACTGCTATGGCATTGATATGGCGCGCCTAGAGGACCTAATTGCATTTAGGGCCATGTTGGCATTACTGGAAAAACACAATAAAACAGCGCAGCTCAAAACGGTATATGAGAAGTCTAAAGCGACAATAAACCACAAGGTAGCAGATATTCAAAACCATGTTAAGCCGCTGTATGATCAATTTACAGATGACGAGATTTCAAAACAAATTTCGGTTATGCTACGTACCAAAGATATCAATGCGGAGGTTGATGTTATTTTTCAGTCTGTTGCAAACCTGCACCAAGCCTGTCCGAAAAACAAAGGGGATTGGTATTTCACAGGCAACTATCCTACTGACGGTGGGAACAAGGTTGTTAACCAGGCCTACATCAATTTTTATGAAGGGAAAAAGGGTCGCGCCTATTGAAATTTAAAAAAAAATTAAATTTTACTTTGATTTGTAAATTCTGTTTGTATATTAGCAGAGCCATAACATAAGTAGGTTAAGTTCATGGTAAGATTTGGGGCAAAAAAGGTGGATTCTTTCCACCTTTTTTATTTTATACAAAAAAAGAGGGCTATTTAAGCCCTCTTTTGTGTTTTATAACATATTGGTTTTTAGGCCATTGCGTAACGCTTACTTACTTCTGACCAGTTGACAACTTTAAAGAAAGCTTCAATATAATCTGGGCGTCTATTTTGGTAATTTAGATAATAAGCGTGTTCCCAAACATCCAATCCGAGTATAGGAGTTCCACCACAGCCGACGCTTTTCATCAGCGGATTGTCTTGATTAGGGGTTGAACAGACCTCTAATTTACCATCGCTGTGCACACACAACCATGCCCATCCTGAGCCAAACTGTGTGGCAGCTGCTTTTGAAAAAGCATCTTTGAACATGTCGAAAGAACCAAATGCGGCATCAATTGCACCGCTAAGCTCGGAAGACATTTCTCCTGAATCAGGACCCATGATTTCCCAAAACAAGCAGTGGTTGTAGTAACCCCCACCATTATTGCGGACGGCAGAATTACTCATGTCAAGGCCGCCTAAAATTTCTTCAATTGATTTACCTTCAAGTGCTGTGCCCTCAATGGCTGCATTTAGTTTGGCGGTATAACCATTGTGGTGTTTTCCGTGGTGAATTTCCATTGTTTTTGCATCAATGTGGGGTTCCAACGCATCAGCAGCGTAAGGAAGTGAAGGAAGTTTAAAAGCCATATTTTATATTTTATATCATACAAAGTTACACATATATTCCTATATTTAGTTCTGATAAAGACCAATTTCCGTGTCAAGCACAGTTACCGCTCCTTTTGTTATTTATAATGCTTCGGCAGGTTCTGGAAAGACCCACACCCTAGTGCGCTCTTTTCTTTATCGATTGCTGGATAGCAACCACCCAGAACACGTAAGACGGATGCTTGCCATAACGTTTACCAACAAGGCAGCACAAGAAATGAAATCTCGCATCTTGTTTCACCTGGCTTCTTTTGCTCTAAATGCAAAAGAGGATAAGGATGAGAGTATGTTTTCAGAAGTGGCAGCAATGTGCAAACTAACAGACGATCAGCTTCATCAACGATCAAAAAAAGCATATCGTTATATTTTACACCATTTTGGACAGCTCCAGGTAGCCACGATAGATAAGTTAACACACAAGATTATTCGAACTTTTGCTCGCGATTTAGGCATCAATGCTCGCTTTGAAGTGGCCTTAGACGGTAAGTCTTTTATGACAGAAGTAGTAGAGCAAGTACTTAGCAAGGCAGGAGAAGACAAAGCCCTGACACAAGTGCTGGTCAATTATGTGTTGCAAAAATCTGATGAGTTGAAGTCTTGGGATATTACCAACGAGTTAAATACGATTGCTCAAATGTATTTAAACGAAAATCATATGCAGTCACTGGTAGACTTGGAGGCGGCGCCATTGAAAGCGTTTGTTGACTTAAATCAGAAATTAAAAACCCAAATAGAAACCATACTGGGTCCCATTCAAGCAGCATCAAAGGCTATGCTTCTAGCATTTAAGGACTTACAAATCTCAGCAACGCTTTTCCCTCACGAATCGTTACCTAAGCTGCTAAGGTTACTGGCAGATGGGCAATGGCCCAAGGAAATGCTCAACATTACTCTATCGAAAGCTCTCGAAACAGGAACGTTTTTAAAAAAAAGCGCCACAGATCAGCAGCGAGACTCATTTGGCAGCATTCAAGACAGAGTGATAGCACTTTTAGAAACATACACACAATATTGGCGCCAGCTTGTTTTGTTAAGCTTACTTCGCAGGAATGTGATCCCCCTGTCGCTCATGCAACATATTGGCCAGGGAGTATCGGCCTTACAAGACGAACGGAACAAACAACTGCTAGGGTTTTTCAATAAGCTTATTTCAGACGCCATTAAAGACACGGAAACCCACTTTATGTTTGAACGGCTAGGTGTACGTTACCAGCATTTTTTTGTTGACGAATTTCAAGATACATCTTCTATGCAGTGGGCCAATCTACACCCGTTGTTTTCACACGCCTTGGAAGACAGTGAACCTCAAGGCTCTTTGGTTTTGGTGGGCGACGCAAAACAATCCATATATAGATGGCGTGGTGGACACCCAGAGCAGTTTATGGCTTTGGCCGATAAAAAAGTTCCTTTTACCATAGCACCTAAAGTAGAAAGCCTCCCAAAAAATTTTAGAAGCCTCCCCAATATTGTTTCTTTTAACAATGATTTTTTTACAAAAGCAGCCGCCTTTTTACCTTTACCCTCTCAGCAGGCACTTTATGCAAAATCCTGTAACCAAGAAGCGAACAGTAAAATTGGCGGCTATGTTACGATTGCAACGGTAGAAGGCAAAAGCAACGAAGAACGTATATCGGCATATCAAGCCCAGGTCCTTGAACGCGTAAAAGATTGCTTAGCCCAAGGCTATGGTTTTGAAGACATTTGTGTTTTAGTCAGAAAAAACAAGCAAGGCATACAAATTGCCAAAGTACTTACAGAGGCCGGAATTCAAATTACATCTTCTGAGTCGTTGCTTGTATCACAAAGTCCGGCGGTTCAGTTTTTAATGAATCTTGTAAAACTGCGTGTAGCGCCCAAAAGCAAGATAAACCGCTACGCTGTTCTAGAACAGTTCGCTCTCTTACAACCCAACCCTTTTGAGTGGACAACACAACAAATACAACAACCTGTAAGACAAGTACTTTTGTCAATGTCGAATCAAAAGTTTGATATGGGAACGTTCAATCAGTTGCCTATTTATGCTGCTTTAGAATATGCTATATGGGCCCTTTCGCTGACAACTCAGCTTACAGCACACATCCAAGCGTTTTTAGATGAAGTATTAAAATGGCAAGGCAATAGAGAAGGAACACCAATAGAACTTATTTCACATTGGGAGTTAAACAAAGAGAACTGGACCGTCCGACCGCCTGAAAACAGAAATGCCGTTAAAATTATGACCACGCATAAGGCAAAAGGATTGGCATTTCCAGTAGTTATTTTGCCGTTTTCAGACAGCAAATGGATTGAAGGCAACAACAACTTAGCATGGTTCCCCCTACCTGAAGGAGCCTATACACCTTTTAAAGAAATGTTACTTCCTATATCTCAAAACCTCACCAAGCTTGGAGAAGGGGCAAATCAAACATACGACACCTATTATGCCCAATCATTTATGGACACCTTAAACACGCTTTACGTAGGAATGACAAGGCCCATAGAGGAGCTTCACATTATTACACAAAAAGGGAATATTGAATCTACACCCAAAGGACTTCCAGATATTTTCGCAAATGTCGCCCCTGAGTTAAGCAATCATAATGTTATTTATGGCACACGGACAAAACAAGCGCCCAAAACAACACATTTCACAGAAACGACAACGCCCTTTAACTTTAATCTAGCTCAAGCCGCAAGTGTTGTAGCAGAAAGGTCTGTTCAATCAGCAGAAGCACTATTTGGGACGGTACTACACGACGTTATGGCTTTTGTAGATGTCCCTCAAGATTTGGAACGCGCTCTTAGCCAGAACAATGCAAAAGAGCGACTCAGCACAACACAATACGAACAACTACTTAAAAGCGTACATGAGATAGTCGCTCATGAACAACTATCAGCTTTTTTTGACCCGGCCAACACTCCCTTTAAGGAGCGTGCTCTTTTCAATTCAAAGGGAGAATTATTGCGTCCTGATCGTTTTGTGATTACTTCAGAAAAGAACATCTTATTGCTAGATTATAAGACGGGTCAGTATTATGACAGCCATGCAAGCCAGCTTGAAGAGTATGCCTCCTGTTTAGCCCAACAAGGGCATAACGTTAAACAAAAATTGCTGGTTTACTGTGGAAAAAACCTTATTTTCAAAGAAGTTTAGTATTTTCGCATAAATTATTAATCTACAAACATGAAAAATTATATATTCACATTGTTTATTATGGCTTTGTTTTCTTCGGCTGTGTATGCACAGAACGATAGCGACCCATGGAGTATAACAGTAGGTACTAACGCTGTTGATTTATACCAAACGGGAATCTTTACTGAAGAAGATTTAAGCCTTTCCCCGAACTTTTCTTACCTCGAAATTTCAAGATATATTGGTTCAGGGTTTTCTGTTGACTTAGCAGGTACACTTAACAACATTGACCGTAAATCTGGAGGAGATGATTTATACTATGGCTTAGACTTAGGTACGTCACTATCATCTAAAGAATTGGTTGACTTAGGTAATTTTGAGCCAACACTTCGTGCTGGCCTAGGATATGCTGGTGGTCTTTCAGGAATTTCTACTTCAGACGAAGAAAACTTCTTTTCAGTTTATGCAGGGGCAGGAATCAATTATTGGTTAAACGAATCCCTTGCACTTTCAATTAAGTCAACATACAAAATTTACACGAGAGAATTTGACAGGCTAGTTAGCAATAATGCTGGAGGGCGTCATCACTTTCAACATCTTGTAGGCCTTAAGTTTGCATTTGGCGATGGTGACACCGACAGAGACGGCGTTAAAGATAGTGTAGACGAATGTCCTGAAGTTCCAGGTTTAGAAAGCCTTAACGGCTGTCCAGACGATGATGGCGATGGTATTAGAAATAGCGATGACGACTGCCCAACTACACCCGGTCTAGCAGCCTTGAATGGTTGCCCAGATGCAGATGGCGATAGCATCAAGGATTCAGACGATGCATGTCCTAATGTAGCTGGTTTAGCAGCCTTGAACGGTTGCCCAGATGCAGATGGCGATGGTATTACTGACGCTGATGATGCATGTCCAAACGCAGCAGGAAGCAAAGCTATGAACGGCTGCCCAGACGCAGATGGTGACGGAGTTGCTGACAAAGATGATAAGTGCCCAACAGTAGCAGGCCCTGCATCAAACAACGGTTGTCCAGAATACCCATTATCAATGTTAGGAGACTACGATATTAACTTTGACCTAGAAAAGTATAATATTGATTCTGCTGATGTTCAGCGTCTTTCAACAGTAATCAAAGTATTACTGGCCAACAATAATGCAATTATTAGTATTGAGGGTCATGCAGATAATACAGGGGAAGAGTCTTTCAACAACCCATTATCTAATGATCGCGCAACCTCTATTAAAGATTATTTGGTTAACGTAGGTATTGACGCAGATCGTTTAAGCACTAAAGCATTTGGCGAATCTATGCCAAAAGCAAGCAATGACACTGCTGAAGGCCGCGCAATTAACCGTCGTGTAGAGTTCAAAGTAGTGAACTAAACAGAATAACAGTATTAACACAAACAAAACGCGGTGATTTCACCGCGTTTTTTTATTTTAGGGCATGGCGAAATCTTTTTTAGGAAACGTTGTGCAAACGCTAAAAGCACAAAAACCCGACTGGGAAAACATGTGCTTCGTATTGCCAAACCGTAGGGCACAACTCTTTCTTCAAAAAGAACTCACAACTGCCCTTGAAGGGCCGCTTATTCTTCCACAGTCCTTTAGTATAGATGATTTTGTTGTGGCCATAAGCACACTAAAACCCGCAACAGATTTAGAGCAGCAACAGGCGCTTTATCAAAGCTACTGTGTATCAATTGATAAAAAGGAGAAGCCGAACAGCTTTGAAACCTTTTTAGGGTGGTCAACTCCTTTGTTAAAAGACCTTAACACCATTGATCAATACTTGGTGGATCGAAAGGCTTTTTTTTCATATATGTCATCCTTACACGAAATTAGGGCATGGGGACAATCACAAGATAAGCTTATTCAAGACTACAAAGCGTTTTGGGAACGCCTTCCAGAAATGTACTACGAATTTATGCATCGTCTTGAAGAAAGCGGGAAAACGACGCCTGGGATGTGCTATCGCATGTCAACAGAACTCTTAGAAACCTTTTTGCAGCACAATTCAAAAACGCAATTTGTGTTTTGCGGGTTTAATGCTCTAAGCCCCAGCGAAATTTTTATTGTTCGAGAGCTGATTACACAAGGCCGCGCACAGGTTTTTTGGGATATTGACAAGAAGATGCTTGATGATGAACTACACCAAGCAGGGCGTTTTATTCGTAACTATATTTCAAGTTGGCCAGAGTATAAGCAACAGCCGTTTGATCAAGCCCATACGTTTTTTCACGCGCCCAAAAACATAGAGGTAACAGAAGTACAGCAGCAGGTGGGGCAGGCCAAAGAAATAGGGTCTATCTTGGCTAAGATGGATCATCAGCGGGATTGGTCTAAAATAGCTGTTGTTCTTGCCGACGAGTCTTTGCTTATGCCGTTGCTTTATGCCCTTCCTACTTCAATTGAAAAGCTGAATATTACCATGGGGTTTCCCCTCGACCAGCACCCTACAGCCATTTTTGTAAATGCGCTCCTAAAAATGGCGCTTCGCCAAACAGCCAAAGGCTTTTATTTTGCAGATGTAGAAAGCGTTCTGTCTATGCCCGAAACTAAGGCTCTATTCGCATCTTCAGCTTCAAGTTTAGACACTGTTTTAGAACAGGCAAAAAAAGACCACAGGGGCTACGTAGATACTGCGTTTATAAAAGCCATTGTACCTAAAGCTGCACACGAAAGAGTAGACACATTATTTAGGTTGAATGGAACACCCGACCAATGGGTAGCCGACATATTAGAAGTATTGCCGTTGTTTTATGATGTACAACAAAGCCAGGCGATAAAGCAAGCATACAGTCTAGCCGTTGAAAAACTGATGGTATTGCTGAGTCAAATCAAAGAAGTCGCTGCAGCGCTAAATCAAACGTTTTCATTTTCCTTGCTCCGCAATCTTTACAGTCAATTAAGCGCAGGACAGAAATTAAATTTTGTGGGCGCTCCATTAGAGGGGTTACAAATTTTAGGCGTTTTGGAAACAAGAGCAATTGATTTTGACAACGTATTGATGGCGGGTGTCAATGAAGGCCTTCTGCCGGGACAAAGCGAGCAGCCCTCCTGGATTCCTTATGAAGTTAAAAAGGCATTTGGATTGCCCACGCAAGACGAGCAAGACGCCATTTTTACCTATCATTTTTATCGCCTTATGTATCGCGCCTCCAAGGTTAAGTTGTTTTATAACGGAACTACAGACGGAATCCAAGTTGGTGAGCGTAGTAGGTTTATAAGACAATGGGCGTTTGACTGTCCACAAGCACATAAGTGGCAAGAGCACACCCAAGAAGTGCCTTTTGTTCCTCCGCCAAGCAGTCACAAAAGCGTTCCAAAAACAGCTGCTGTGATGGAAAAGCTAGTGGAGCTGGCCAAGATTGGCTTTTCCCCTTCGGGATTAAATGTGTTCGTAAAAGATGGATATGCTTTTTATAAGCGATATTTGTTAGGGCTGAGAGAAGAAGACGAGCTTGAAACTTTTTTTTCACATAAAACCTACGGCACATTAATTCACAATGCTTTAGAAGCACTTTATACACCTCATGTGGGCAAACAACTTACCCAGGCGGATTGTAAAGAAATGATTGCCCGGGTGGATACCGTTGTAGACGAAATAGTTAAACGCGAACACCCTCAAAATATTTCAGGAAAGAATGTGCTTGCATTGGTCGCCATAAAACGAAATATTCAGAATGTGATTACTCATGAGCAGGCGGATATTCAGCAGGGGAATATAATTGAAATTATAGCCTTGGAGCAAAAGCTATCCATGACTCAAGCGGTAGCGGGTATTGACGCCCCTGTTACATTTAAAGGGACTGTTGATCGGGTGGACAAGCACAATGGAACCATACGTGTTTTGGATTATAAAACAGGGCAGACACAAGATTTAGGCATTATGGATTGGACGGACTTGGCTTATGACCCGGAACGCGGCCAGGCCCGTCAGCTGCTTTTGTATGCGATGCTGTGGAACACGCATAATCCAGATAATCTAGCCGCACAAGCGGGTATAATAGCCCTTAAGCAGTATAAAAAAGGCGTGCTTTATGTAGGCGAAAAAGCATCTCCCCGGGGCAAGGTATCGCCAACACTAGACGCCTCACATATGAAGAAAGCAGCAATTGTTTTTTATCAACTCGTGCAAGCCCTTTTTGATCCTAATGACCCTTTTTCAGAGCCAGAGGGATAGGACTTCCAACGTTTTTAGGTTTATTTCAGAGGATAGAAAAATGTTTTACAACAGATGATGAACTGATAAATTATTGCGTATTTTTGTCCAACAGGTCCTATAGCTCAGTTGGTTAGAGTAGCTGACTCATAATCAGTTGGTCCCTGGTTCGAGCCCAGGTGGGACCACCCTTAAAACCCTTCTTAACTGAGGGGTTTTTTGTTTTCGAATCCAAAAAAACCTGTTGGGGTAGTAAATGGGGTATTAAAAACTAACTTAGGTTTAGAGATTAAAAAATGTGGAAGGTATAAAGAGACATATTGACCTCTCTCCTTTTGAGTAAATAAAAAGTTATTCAGTTGTTGGAAAGTGTCGGATAATCCCACTACCTTCTGAAACTACAAATCCAATCTTTCCCTTATAAGATGATTCAGAACAACTATATGTAACATAATCAGTTCCTTTATAGTTGATGATTTTATAGTATTTACACTTCTCTTTAATATCCTTTACTATTAAATCATAGGGGTTTTGAGATGTATCATCCTCAGTTCCTAAGAAGTTTCCTAAAACTGACCTTCTTCCAAAGGATAAAGTAAATCTATCATCTTTAGTGTTGTATGAACTCCATTTGGATGATTTATTTCCTTCAATTGAATCTCTTACGATATTAAAACCATAGCTCAACCACCCATCATCATCCATACTATCATATTCGTATCCATTTTCAATCACAACCTTCTTGAACATATCAACGGATTTGATTGACATTACATCTTTATAAGATACCTGAGAAAAGGAGAAAATAGGGATGAATAATAAGACGAATAATACTCTTTTCATATTACTAATATAATAATTTGAAAATTGGGAAATCTCTTTTAATCCATATAGTAAAGGGGGTTTATTTATTCTTAGAAAAGGTAGAGGAACACCTCCTGTTCCTTTAATATTAATAGGTGTTTAAAATTTAATTTAATTAGTACCCCGGGTAACTAAAGTTAGTACCTTTGGGGTAGTAACAAAAATCATAATACACTAATAATCAGTTGTTTATACCTCTAGTTAGAGTACAGGTGGGACCACCAACACGCCCCTTCTATACGGAGGGGCTTTTTTATTTTTAGGAAATGAAAACGTTAACGAAACAGACTTATTTTACAGCAGCGATGACTAAAGTTCCAGCCCACTGATCTTTAGCGCCAACACGCCAAGAGTGCACGTTAGTAAATCCCGCATCTACAAAATAACCGACCCAGACTTCCTCAGGCAGTAGCTGCATAATGGAAACCCCACAGTCTTCGGGCCAAGAGTGAGAAGCTGGATTTTCTTTATAGAAGTCGAGCCCAACAATCAGACAACCCCCTTCATTCAGCCAGTTTTTATGAACATTAGCGATAAAGGCTTTTGGGTCAGAAAGGTAATAAATCACTTCCATGGAGTGTACAATCTCTACTTTGTCAGTAGGTATCCAATCGCTCAAATCCGCATGCGAGTATGTGCCAGTGGGATCAATTGCTTGTGCTTTTTCAATCATCTTCTGCGCGCCATCAACACCAGCAGCATAAGCACAGTTGTTGTGTGCTTTTACCAGCCGCACTACCCATCCATTCCCACATCCAGCATCTATAAAACGGAAGTTTTTTTTGTCTTTTAAGACATATTCAAGCATGTTGTTTACCGCCTCTTCATGCCCTTTGGCCATGGGCTCGTCTCGACCTGTTGCTGCCCATTCACTAAATACTGCTGTTGGAATCTTTTTCATTTATCGTATCAAGCTAAAATGACCTGTAAACGTCCGCCCGTCTTCTAACCCTACACGGAACCAGTAATCATCTGAGGGCATTCGTGCGCCGTTATACGTCCCGTCCCATCCAGGACCGTCAGGGGCAATTTGTGCTAATAGCCTTCCGTGTCGATCAAAAATATAAATCAATGACTTTGCCTGGAATACACCGTTTACTCCAAGTATTTGCCAAGTGTCGTCTGTGCCATTGCTATTTGGCGTAAAGTAAAGCGGATAGCCAATTACAGAAGCCTCGACACTTTTTGTGCCACATCCGTTTTTATCTTTAACCGAAACTTGGTGTATGCCTGGCGACACGTCTTCAAAAACAGGACTATCTTGATAAGGGCCTCCATCTAACGAGAACACATAGTCGCCAATACCCAGCGCACCTATTCCGGTCAGCACTTCAATTCTGTTGCTGCCATTTCCAGTCAAGTCAAATACGGTTAAATCGTCA
>Ga0228650_1000475_pt1 | contig 14911 bp, 12 predicted proteins | sample 62DmetaG_FD_183171 | JGI IMG/M metagenome (GOLD analysis project Ga0228650, IMG submission 183171) | Seawater microbial communities from Monterey Bay, California, United States - 62D | ecosystem: Environmental > Aquatic > Marine > Coastal | place: USA: California | collected 2016-10-28
TGAAAACAACTACCGATGAAAAAATTACTGTGCTAGATAAAAACATAGCTACCTCTAATTATAATTTAATACCCATGAAGCTCATGAATGCAATCCCCATCAATCCAGTGATGATGAAGGTGATACCAAGACCACGCAAAGGAGCTGGAACATTTGAATAGCGGATTTTCTCGCGGATTGCAGCAATAGCTACGATGGCAAGGAACCAACCCACACCTGAACCTAGGCCGTAAACCGTCGCCTCAGCGATGGTCCCAAAAGCGCGTTCCTGCATGAATAATGAACCACCAAGAATAGAACAATTCACTGCTATAAGCGGCAAGAAGATACCCAATGCACTGTACAGTGCCGGAGCAAATTTCTCAACGATCATTTCAATCAATTGAACCATAGAAGCGATTACCGCGATAAACATAATGAATGATAGGAAGCTTAGGTCTACTTCTTCAAATCCTGCACCCAACCATTTACCTAAGGCACCTGGTTGCAATACATAGTTCTCTAATAACCAGTTTACAGGTAAGGTGATGACCAGTACAAAAGTTACAGCAATACCAAGACCAACAGCGGTCTTAACAGTTTTGGAAACTGCCAAATACGAACACATACCCAAGAAGTAGGCGAAAATCATATTCTCGATAAAAATCGATTTGACAAATAAGTTGATTAGTTCTTGTCCCATGTCGGCTTAGTTTTCTTCGATGAGTTTAGTGTTCTTCGCACGTTGTGCCCATATGATCATTCCTACAACAATCAATGCCATTGGAGGGAATAAAAAGAATCCATTATTGGCGTAGAATCCTGTCCCCTTATCCATATCGATGTACCAACTCAGTGGGATAATCTGTGCTCCCATAAGCTGTCCTGAACCCAAAAGTTCACGCACAAACGCTACTGCAATAAGAATCACACCATACCCAATAGAATTTCCAAGTCCATCTAGGAAAGCTTTCCACGGTCCATTTCCAAGAGCAAAAGCTTCAAAACGACCCATGATGATACAATTCGTAATGATCAAACCAACAAATACGGAGAGCTGCTTGCTTACATCATAAGCAAAAGCTTTTAAAAATTGGTCCACGAGAATTACCAATGAGGCTACAACAACGAGCTGAACGATAATACGGATACGGTTCGGGATCAAGTTACGAATCAATGAGATAATCACGTTACCTACCGAAAGAACAAACATCACCGATAGCGACATTACAATAGCCGGTTCTAATTTAACCGTGATCGCCAATGCTGAACAAATTCCCAAAACCTGGACGGTAATAGGGTTGTTGTCATTGAATGGATCTTTTAATAGCTGTTGATTCTTCTTTGAGAACAACGACTCTTTAGTTTTTACTTCCGTGCTCATGGCTTAGATGTTTTTGAAGTATTCTGCATACGGTGCAAGACAATCTGCAAGCATGTCGTTCACACCGTTAGATGTAATCGTACCTCCAGAAATTCCATCCACCATGTAATCACCTGCAGAGGTTCCTTGTTTCACCACCGAGATGGATTGGAATAAACCTGCTTCAGAGATTTTTTTACCTGGGAACTGGTCGGTAAAGATTGGCGTAGTGATTTCTGCTCCCAATCCTGGGGTTTCACTCTTGTGGCCAAAATTAGCGCCGACAACTGTATTTCCATCCGACTCCAAACTCACGAAGCCCCAAACTGGACCCCAGAGTCCTTTGCCGCGCAAAGGAATGATGTAGTAGTTTTCCCCGCCTTTATTTGCGACATACATTGGAACTTCACGATCCATATTGTCTGCTTTGATCGCACCAGCCATATCTACATTGAAACCAATTTCGCGATCCGTACTAACGACTTCTCCACCTTTAATGGTTAAAACTTCTTTGATGACCTCGTCATAATTGGCTTGCGCCTCGCTACGATCCACGTTAACGCCAACCGAGGCTAAAATGCTCTGCATTTTCTCCTGTTTAACGTTGTTCTCTTGTTTTGATTTGAGCCCTAAAGAGGCACCAGCTAATAAAACAGCTACCAAGACTACCATTACGATAGCGAAGGTGTACGTATATGCATTGCTATTAACGTTCATATTCTAGGTATTAGGCGTTTGCTAAACGTTTCGCGCGACGTTTTACGTTCGCTTCAATTACGTAATGATCAATCAAAGGAGCCATAACATTCATGAATAGAATGGCCAACATGATACCTTCTGGATAAGCAGGGTTGAAAACACGAATCATAATTCCAAAGAAACCTGCAAGGAATCCGTAAATGAGTTTGCCCGTTGCCGTTTGTGATGCGCTTACAGGATCAGTGGCCATAAAGACCATACCAAACATAAAACCACCCAACATCAACTGGTGTAAAGGATTCAGTCCCATGAATTCATTTACTGCGAAAGCGCTAAATATTGCAGCCATTACAAAACCTCCGATAAAGAAGCTTACCATAATGCGCCAAGACCCCACTCCTTTAAATACTAGGAACAAGCCGCCCAATAGAATTAATGCAGCGGAAGTCTCTCCGATCGAGCCAGGTATCAAGCCTAGAAAAGCATTCGCTAACGAATAGGTGCCTTCCGGACCAAACTGAGTCATTACTGTTTCGGTGGCAGGGTTGCCCATGCCTTGACCAACAGTAGTTGCGAGATCACCTAATGCAGTTGCACCAGAATAACCGTCAACCAATTGACTACCTTCAGCTGAAGTAGTATTGATCCATACTTTATCTCCCGACATCCACGTCGGATACGCAAAGAATGCAAACGCACGTGCAGTTAAGGCCGGATTCAGTAGATTCATTCCAGTACCTCCAAAAACTTCTTTACCAATCAACACGGCGAAAATCGTGCTGACTGCCACCATCCACAAAGGGATGTCTACGGGCATGATCATTGGGATAAGTAGACCCGAAACTAAGAAACCTTCGTTTACCGGGTGATTGCGTTTCCATGAGAAGTAAATCTCTACACCTAAACCGGCAGCATAGGTAACTATGATTAAGGGCAATAATTTGAGGGCGCCGAAAATCACATTGTCTAACAATGTGCTTTCTTCACCGAAAGCACCGAAGTGCAAACGGCCTATGTTCCACATACCAAAAAGCAATGCAGGTACCATGGCGAAAATCACGGTAACCATTGTGCGTTTAAGATCTATGGCATCACGCACGTGTGCACCGGAGTGCGCAGTATGATCTGGAACAAATGCCATCGTCTCAATTGCGTTATGCAATGGGTAGAGGATGTTTCTTTTGCCATCTTTTTCAACAAGCGGTCTAGTCTGGTCGAATATGTTTTGTACAAACTTCATAATCTGGCTATTAAATCATTTCTTTTCTAAGGTCATTCAATCCGTTACGAACGATTTCCTGCAGCGGTAATTTTGACGTACAGGCTACCTCTGCCAAAGCGAAATCTTCAGGGACAACTTCATAGATGCCTAATTGTTCCATTTTTTCTATATCACCGATCAATATACTACGGAGCAATTGCTGGGGGAAAATGTCCATTGGGATGAATTTCTCATATTCTCCGCTAACCACAAACGCGCGCTCTTCGCCGTGCATGTTAGTATCTAGGTCGTATTCGCGGTTCGGGAACAACCAGCTCCAGAATGCACGATTCGTTGAGAATTTACCAAACCCAGGCAAAACCCAACCAAAGAATTCAGTTGTATTGCCTTCTGGTATTGCAGTTAACTGCGATTGACCGAAACGAAGGAAACCGTCATTTTCAATTTTTGATCCAGTGAGTACGTCACCCGCAATTACACGCGTATTGTCTGTGTTCACATTTACAGATAAAAACTGTGCGAGCGAAACGCCCTGCAGCGCATTAGCATAACCGGCATTTATTACTTTCGATCCAGCGACCGTAATCCGGTATTCTGGACGGTACTCACCCGTTTCAAAAGCTGCACCGATAGTAGGAAGGTCTATGGCATTGACGGTCCAAACAATTTCACCCTTATTCAAAGGTGCTGTTTGAGCAATCTGCGTTCCTACAAGTCCTTTCGGATGCTTTCCTGAAAACGTAATGTGGGTGGCCTCTAGCGATTGCAGCGCCTCAATAGGGGCCTGATCCGCATCATGACTAACGTACACCGTACCCTCGGTCATTAGCTTCAGTGCTTTTACCGCTGTTACTATAGATTTTTCTTTGCCTGTGAGTTGGTAGGCTAAGTCTCCTGCAAGAGGGCCACTTTGAATTCCGTTAACGAAAATTGCACGCGGCTTTTCCGACATGCTTGCAGCTACACCATAAGGACGTGAAGTGATGAATGCGCCTACACCCGTTGTACCAAAATGTGCTTCAGCATCTTCACGAGTTCCTCCAGAAAAACTGAAAGCACCATGATCGGCATAGGTGATGTCCGAATCGGCTAAAATCAAAACGGCCAGGATTTTACGCTTTGCACCGCGCTTTACCTCAGCCACTTCACCAGAGACGGGAGAACAAATTTTCACTTCAGGTCGATCTTTATCAAAAAATAAAGTATCGCCTGCTTTTACTTGCGTTCCTGCTTTTACAGCTAACTTCGGAGTAATTCCAGGGAAATCTAGGGGTGTCACAGCGTAAGTAGATGCCGTAATGCGGCCCAAATCTGTTATGGGAGCGCTTCCGACTAACTTAATATCATGACCCTTGCGAATCTTAAAGGTTTGAGACATCGTACTATAAGATGATTTTGGGTTGCAAAATTAGGATACGTGTTTCATTTAGCCTCAAGAATTCGAGACTAATTGTACCTTAGACACCAATATTTATGAATATGTCTGTTAATAAGTCCGTGACATTTGTCATCCTACTGATTTCAAGCCTCCTGAAGGGTCAGGTTTTGCGCGATACAGTAGCTTATGAATACCTCAAAACGGTCCAAATCGCTCCTGTTGGAACACCTTTAGACTTTCCTGCCTATGAATTGGGCGTAAAAAATGGTCTTGAATTCAGTTTTGACGACATGGCATATGAATGGAACAATTATGCCTACAAGATTTTCCATTGCACGAAGGATTGGGAAAAATCAGACTTGTTGATCAACCAATACCTCGACGGTTTCGATGGCAACTACCTCAACGACTTCGCAATTAGCGTTGGTACTTTCGTTCCTTACACTCATTACACGCTTCGCGTCCCAAATGTAAATGCTCGTCCGCGTATTAGTGGCAATTATATCCTGGAGGTCTATCAAAATGACGATCCAACGGACCTCATTATACGTCGCCGGTTCATTGTGTACGAAGATTTGGTCTTGCCTTCCGTTCAAGTTTTACGCGCAACCGACCTGACCAATTTTTCTAGCGAGCAAATGGTGAATGCAAAAGTTGCCTTAGCGGGTTACCCCATTCAAGATTATTTCCAAGACCTAGATTTGAGCATCTTACAGAACAGACGATGGGACAACGCGTTGACTCGCTTAAAACCAACCTTTATTAATGACGGCATATTGGAATACAATTTCTTAGGCGAATATGCATTTGAAGGAGGTGTCGAATTCCATTCGTTTGACACCAAGCGACTCAATCAGGTGGGCATGGGCGTGAAAGTTTCGCAACTCGATACCTGCTGGTCGGTGTATTTGGAAGAAAAGAAAAATCGGAGCATTGCAGTCTACAGCTTTCAGAATGACATCAACGGACGTCGTTTGATTCAGCGAGCGGATGTGGGAAATCCAGATTTAGCCGGTGATTATTGCTGGGTAGATTTCTTTATGGAAAGCCCAGAATTGGAAGTTCCTGTTTATGTTTATGGACAATTAAGCAATTGGAAATTGGACCCGGAATTTAAACTTTCTTACAACTATAACAAACAAGCCTACACAGTTAGAGTGCTGTTAAAACAAGGATATTACAATTATGTATTTGCACACCCCCGAGAGGGTGGAGGTGTGAGCACCGTCCTCACTGAAGGTAACCACTGGCAAACTAAAAACGATTACACTTTAATAATGTACAACCGTGGCATGGGATTACGATACGATCGTATTATAGGCTACTTTAAACCTTCATCTGCGTTATAATGAAAAAACTACTTTCTCTTACACTTGTATTAAGCTCATTGACCGCGTTCTCATGGGGACTAACCGGACATAGAATTATTGGGCACATCGCAATGGATCATTTGAATCCTGAAGTGCGTACTCATATTTTGGAAACATTGGGCGGCGAAGATCTCGCTCAGGTGGCAAATTGGATGGACTTCATTAAGAGTGACCACGCCTACGACAGCCTGAAGCCATACCACTACTGCACCGTCGCACATGTAGACGCTCTGGATGAACATATACATCCTGAGGAAGGTGATGTTTGGCAAGGAATAGAAAAATTCTTGCAAGAGATTGAAACTGGAAAATTTAGCGTTGATGAAGCATTTGCGTTGAAAACCTTAGCGCATTTGATAGGTGATGTACACCAACCGCTCCATTGTGGAAACGGTACAGACATGGGCGGTAATAATGTCAAAGTAAAGTTCTTTTGGCAAAGCTCGAACCTGCACCGAGTATGGGACAGTGGGATGATTGATTATTGGAGCATGTCTTACACTGAATACAGCCTTTGGGTGATGTCTACCCGGGTAGCCTCTGATATTGAATCCTGGAAGAATTCAACCGTCAAAGATTGGGTGAAAGAAAGTGTCATCTTGCGGGAACAATGCTATGCATTCGATGATCCTGAGAAATTAGGGTACCGCTATATTTATGACCACAGCGACTTACTTCATTTACGACTGGCACAAGGCGGCGTGCGGCTTGCAGATGCATTGAACAAAGCATACGCTAAGAAAGGCTAACTTAAAAATACCGCCGAAGGGCGGTTTTTTTTACCCGTGATCTAGAGCCACAAGCTCTAAAATTTTAACAATCACATCGGTGGCACTTTCCATATCCTGCAAGCTTACGAATTCATAAGGGCTGTGGAACGCGTGCTCTCCTGCAAAGACATTTGGACAAGGTAAACCCATAAAACTGAGTTTCGAACCGTCTGTACCGCCACGAATTTTAGATTTCCGTACCGGCAAACCGCAGGCATCAATGGCACGCTCTGCATAACCTACCACCTCGGGGTGCTGGTCCAACACTTCCTTCATGTTACGATACTGCTCAGAAATTTCAATCTCGTAAGAGGTTCGTTTCACCGCTTTCGAAGCTTGCTTTGCCAAAGCATTTAAAAGCGCTGCATAATCTTCAAGTTCAGCTGCATCGAAACTACGGAGTATCATTGTGATACGGACTTCTTCAACACCACCGGTTATCTCATAGGGATGGACAAAGCCTTTTTCACCTTTGGTCGATTCTGGAGACCATTCTTGACGTGGCAAAAGACTTAAAAACACACCTGCCGCTTTTACAGCATTCCCCATTTTCTTAAACGCAAAACCAGGGTGCGTATTGGCACCTCGGAATATAATAGTCGCTCCATCTGCTGAGAAGGTTTCGTCTTCAATCGAGCCCTTTGTGGCACCGTCCATGGTATACCCGAATTGGGCACCTAATTTTTTCAAATCTACATGATCGGCACCACGACCAATTTCTTCATCTGGGGTGAACAGTACCTTCATCGTAGCGTGGGGCACCTCTGATTGCATCAGCGCCTCCGCAGCAGTCATGATTTCTGCAACGCCCGCTTTGTTATCTGCACCAAGCAATGTCGAACCGTTTGATGTCACAATAGTGTGTCCTTTCATTTCCTTTAAGGCACCGAAATCGTTAGGAGAAATAACGATATTGTCCATAGGGAGTTTCAATTCACCTCCGTCGTAATCGTGATGCAAAGTGGGAACCACTCCAGCTCCAGAATATTCTGGCGAAGTGTCCATATGTGCACAAAAACAAACTGCGGGAGCATTTTCGTGACCCGGCGACGCAGGTACCGTAGCGTATACGTATCCTAAATCGTCCAAGTCTACATCTGCAACACCCATTTCTTTTAACTCTTGCACAAGCACCCGAGCTAAATCTTTCTGCTTTTCCGTGGACGGCACGGTGGAACTGTGAGGATCGCTCTGCGTATCTATTTGAACGTAGGTTTGAAATCGATTAAGAAGATTGGGGTATTTCATCTTTTATTTTGAATGTAAAGTTGCCGGTGCGAATAAAGTGCGCACGGCCGTTTCTATGACTATGCGTAGATCCAAGACCAGTGACCAATGTTCAATGTAGTAGACATCGGCTCTGATGCGCTCTTCGAGCATTTCTGGACGTGCTGCTGTACCGCCACCGCGCAAGCCACGGGCTTGCGCTAATCCGGTAAGCCCCGGCTTGGCCCAATAGCGAATCTTATACGATGCTACAGATGCAGCGTAGATTGCTCCATCGCCTGCCGTATGCGGCCGTGGGCCGACCATTGACATTTGACCTAAGAGCACATTGAATAATTGAGGCAATTCATCTAAACCTGTTTTTCGCATCCAGCGCTGCAAGAAATTACTCTCGCCTTCGCCATTCATACTTTTAAACTTCAATACGGTAAAAGTCTTTCCTGAGAGTCCTTCTCTGCGTTGGCTAAAAAGAGGCCAACCTGCACCGGTTAAAGAAAGTAGAATCGCTAACACCGGAAACAACCATAGCCCAACTGCAATTAGCAAGACCAGCGAAACCAGTACGTCAAATATGCGTTTTATAAAGGCATTGGTCCAGTTTGACAGCGGCTCGCGACGCTGCGAAAAAAGCGGAATTCCTTCAAGGTTTTCTAAAAACATTTGGCCAGCATATTTTGGGCCCATATCTGGCAGGAATCGAAAGCGCATGCCCTTATTTAAGGCAAAATTTGCTGCGGCTTCGTAAGCAGAAGTACCCGGCGCATGTGCGCAAATGACTTCATCAACCGCTTTAGTCTTACCGTCAAAAGTGCCTTTGTAGGACCAACCCAGCTCTGGGCGCAACTCCGTAAGTTTTGCTAACGCTTCTGCTGTAGCATGTGTTCCGGCTAAGACATACGTCCGTTGCCATTTGCCTCGAGCCATTTGTCTCCTTAAATAGTGAACTAAGAGTAAACGGTAGAGCCATGCTAGACCGTAGAGTAACATGAAATACGTGGCCAAGAAGAGGCGACTGTAGTAATAGCCTTTTAAACCGACGACAATAATGGCCAAAATGGCGAATTGGGCCAAGGCAGCACGCAACACATTTGCCGTTACATTCCGTTGCTCTAAACCGCTGGTATAACTAAAGATACCCGACCAACGACCCGCCGCAAACCAACTGACTACTGTCAAAACCAACAGTTGCAAATAGTAGTTGTAATACTCCGGATTCGCGATACGCAGGTCATCGAAACGCCAATAGCCGATCACCACAAACAGCACTAACAATAAGGCGCTGTCCGCAAGCAACGTAACGAGTCTAAAGATATTTGTGCCTTGGTTTTGCATTTTCGTGGGGCAAAAGATACTTACTTTTACAACGATGAGCACTACCCAAAGCCCTATAGTCTATGCACCCGGAATTGGTCCGGACCGCGCGGCCCTTCTCGCTGAAGAGTTCGGAATACGGACCATAGCGCAATTCATAGAGCATTATCCCTTTCGTTACGTGGATAAGAGCCAATTCCATACCATAGGCTCGTTACACGCCCACAGCGGTGACGTTCAGATCAAGGGTCAAATCGTAAAGATTGATGAACTGGGCGCACCTCGGCAACGGCGACTAGTGGCAAGATTCACCGATGGCGAAGGATTTATAGAATTGGTTTGGTTTAAAGGAGCTAAATGGGTAAAGAAAAGCCTAAAGTTGAATACACCTCTGGTAGTCTATGGAAAGATTAACGACTTTAACGGTAAAAAAAGCCTGCCTCATCCCGAAATCTACGCTCCCTCTCAAATCGAAGAATCTGCGGTTGAACCCGTGTATTCCACCACAGAAAAACTGACCAAACGCGGCCTAAACTCCAAAGGTATCGCGCGGGTGATGAAAGAGGTGCTCAAAAAAGAATTGGGCCAATTCGAAGAAACTTTTTCCGAGGCTTTTCGAACAAAACATCAACTGATCAGTAAGATACAAGCGCTAAATTGGATTCACTTCCCCCCTTCCGCGCAGCATCTTGAGGCGGCAAGAAAGCGAATTAAATTTGAAGAATTCTTCTTTCTTCAATTGACGCAGCAGCGCAACAAACTGCGCCAAAAAACAGCCATAAAAGGCTATACTTTTAAGGAAGTTGGTCAGTTCTTTCTAAATTTCTACAGCAACCACCTGCCCTTTGAATTGACTCAAGCTCAAAAACGTGTCGTCAAAGAAATTCGAGGGGATGTTCGAACGGGTGCTCAAATGAATCGGTTGGTGCAAGGCGATGTAGGCTCAGGTAAAACGATTGTCGCCTTACTTGCAATGCTTCTAGCCATAGACAATGGTTACCAAGCAGCGCTCATGGCTCCGACTGAAATTTTAGCAACTCAACACTATAACGGACTAAAGGAACTGTGCGATCCAGCGGGTATTTCGGTAGCATTATTGACCGGTTCTACACCGGCGGCTCGTCGTGCAGAAATACATACTGGACTAAAGGAAGGTAGTTTGCAAATCCTGATTGGAACACATGCGCTGATCGAGCCCACAGTGAAATTTGCCAATCTAGGACTGGCAGTCATTGACGAACAACACCGCTTCGGTGTTGCCCAACGAGCGAAGCTTTGGAAAAAGAACGAACACCCGCCCCACGTTTTAGTGATGACGGCCACACCCATACCGAGAACCCTTGCCATGTCGGTTTATGGAGACCTCGACATCAGTGTTATTGATGAATTGCCACCAGGACGAAAGCCTGTAAAAACCTTACATCTTTTTGATAAAAATCGTCTAAAGCTCAACGGCTTCATGCAACGTGAAATAGCTGCTGGAAGGCAAGTTTATGTCGTCTTTCCACTCATCGAAGAGAGTGAAAAATTGGACTTAAAAAATCTTGAAGTTGGATATGAGCAGCTTTTGCGAGATTTTCCTAGACCCGAATACCAGATTGCAGTCGTACACGGCCGAATGTCCGCAGCGGAGAAGGAAGGTGAAGTGCAACGCTTTGCAAAGGGTAAAGCGAACATCATGGTCGCCACCACAGTGATTGAGGTTGGAGTAAATGTGCCCAATGCTTCCGTCATGGTCATCGAAAATGCAGAGCGCTTCGGCCTGAGCCAACTGCACCAATTACGCGGCCGTGTCGGCCGTGGATCCGATGAAAGTTACTGCATTCTGGTCTCCTCCTTCAAGCTTTCCTCAGATGCAAAAACTCGTTTAGAAACTATGGTCCGCACGAGCGACGGGTTTGAAATTGCCGAAGTTGATATGCAGTTGAGAGGTCCAGGAGATTTAATGGGGACGCGCCAGAGTGGACAGCTTCAATTTAAATTAGCCTCCTTATTGAACGACGGTCCGATATTGAATTGGACTAAAGAAGTTGTGGAACAATTATTGCGCAACGATGCCCAACTCATCCATCCTGACCACCAGAGCATAAAATCGCGCTGGATTGAACTTTATAAAGATCAATGGGGTTGGAATAGAATATCATAACCCCATGCAACAACGCATACCCACCATTTTGAAAGGATACCACAGGCTGCTTAGGCGTTCAGGCGGTTATGCTTTTATGCGACGGAACCTTCTGAAATTTTTGGGATCCATTGGAGCAGTCCTAGGTTTATTCTATGCGTTTGATACCTGGATAGTGGATATAGATTCTGCTGTCAAATGGATCACACTCACTTTGAACACTCCTGTATTGTTGGGACTGTTTTTCGCGAGTGAAGTGAGTTTCGGAATCATCACTCCTGAACTCCTCATCGTTTGGGCCGATGAAACGCTTAAACCAAGATGGATGCTGTTTTTTCTAGCCTCGTTAAGCTACAGCGCTGGAATCGCGAGCTATTTCATAGGTCGATTTTTACGTACGCGAGCCATTATTAAAAACCGAATTTTAGAGCGGCACAAATCCACTTTAGACCAATTAAGACTTTTTGGAGGATTGCTTATCATCCTTGCTGCTCTGACGCCGTTACCCTATCCTATCGTGTGTCAATTATGCGGGCTCAACCGGTTTCCCTTTAAGCATTTTGTCGCGTTAACGTTAGTACGGTTTCTGCGCTTTGGAATCTATGGATTAGTTCTTTTCAACCTATTCTAATTCAGACGAAATAAGCCTTTGCGATTGTCTTGCAAAGTGTAACTTTGATATTCAATCAATTTTGACCCAATGAAGATTTCGTACCGCTGGCTTAAGCGTTATTTACCTATAGATCTCAACCCGGAGCTCGTCTCCGAATTATTGACGGACACCGGCCTAGAAGTTGAAGGCTTGGAAGAGGTGGAGACCATACCTGGTGGACTTCGAGGGGTTGTCGTCGGAGAAGTGCTTACCTGCATCCAACACCCTAACGCAGATAGACTTCGAATCACTACTGTAGAGATTGGGGCGGAAGAGGCCGTACAAATTGTTTGCGGCGCACCCAATGTTGCTGCAGGTCAAAAGGTCCCTGTAGCGACCGTAGGCACGCTATTATATCCCGGCGGAGAAGAATTAAAAATCAAAAAAAGTAAAATCCGTGGCGAAGTCAGCTTAGGTATGATTTGCGCCGAAGATGAATTAGGGCTGGGGGGCGATAACGATGGAATCTTGGTACTCGATGCCGCTTTGACACCCGGAACGCCATGTAGTACAGTTTTTAACGTGGAGAGTGATTTCGTATTTGAAATAGGCTTAACTCCGAACCGCACAGATGCGATGGGACACATTGGTGTAGCTCGCGACTTACGTGCCGCAATGATTACCAAGGGGTTAGATGCACCGAAACTAGAGGTGCCGCATGGCTCAACGCCTGAAACTGCCACAAACCCGATCACTTTAAATATTGAAGACGAAAATGGCTGTCCTGCATACAACGGTACTTTTATTTCAAACGTGACGATCACAGAAAGTCCAGATTGGCTAAAAGAGCATTTGATTGCTATTGGTCTTACGCCTAAAAACAATGCAGTTGATAGTACCAACTTTGTACTGCACAGCTTTGGACATCCCTTACACGCCTTTGATGCAGATACTATTGGTGGCAACACCGTAAACATACGTGCAGCAAAAGCGGGAGAAAAGCTTGTCACTTTAGACGAAGTGGAACGTACTTTAGACCCACAAGATTGCATTATCGCAGACGCTACTAAACCCCTATGCATTGCAGGAGTATTGGGCGGAGCGAATAGCGGCGTAACAGAAAGCACAAAGAACATTTACCTAGAAGGTGCCTATTTCGACAGCGTTCGCGTTCGGAAAACGGCAAAACGTCATGCTATAAATTCAGATGCCAGTTACCGCTATGAAAGAGGCGTTGACCCAAATGCAACCATTGATGCGCACGCTTATGCTGTTGCTTTGCTATGCGAATTAACAGGAGGTACAGCCAGTGTTCGTGACCATAAAGGTCCTGAAAATTTTGAACGTGTTGCTATAGCGTTCAGCCGTTCAAAAGTGTTAAAGCTCATAGGTGTCGAATTGACAGCGGAAAAAATGACGCAAATTCTTGAATTGCTTGATTTTGAAATCAAGGCTATTGAAGAAGATATGTGGCATATCCTAGTTCCTACCTACAGAGTGGATGTCACTCGCGATGTAGATGTGGCAGAAGAGTTACTGCGAATCTATGGTTTCAATGAAGTACCCGTTCCAGATCAAATGCGTATTAGCGTTGCCGTTCACGATCCTCGACCAGAAAAAATCGAGCGTAGCGTTCTGGATCAATTGACAGGTAATGGCTTCTACGAAATCATGAACAACAGCCTGGCGAAAGGAACAGATTACACCGCACTCCTACCCGAAGTGTCAGCGTCACTCATTGAAATGCTCAATCCGTTGAGCCTTGACCTCAATGTGATGCGGAATAACCTTCTATTTGGTGGACTTCAATCGATCAGTTTCAATCAAAAGAGACAGCAGCCGAACTTAAGATTCTTCGAGCGAGGAAAAACCTACGGAAAAGGATCAAACGGCTATTATGAAAACGTACAGCTTGATCTATTTGCCGCCGGCGCACAGGGAGAAGAGTACTGGGACTCCAGAAGTCAACCGAACGATTATTTTTGGATGAAGGGCCTGCTTGAAAGTCTTTTCGAGCGATTAGGGCTGTCGGTATCCTCAACTACTGCGCAACATTCACTTTATGGCGAGTATGTTGTTTTTAAATCAGGTAAAAGCACCATTGGCTGTTTAGGCACAGTACATCCTAAAGTTTTAAAACACTTTGACATTAAAGGGGCTGTTGTACACACGAGCATCAATTGGGATCAATGTAAAAATCTAGTGTTGCAACGCGGCGCTTCACTGTTCAATAACTTACCAAAATTCCCTTCTGTTCGTCGTGACATAGCTCTATTAGTCGATCGTTCTGAGCAGTATCATAATTTACAAGATTGCATTTTACAGGTAGGTAAAGGTCTTTTAATCAATGTATTCCTTTTTGATGTGTACGACGGGGATAAACTTCCAGCGGATAAGAAAAGTTATGCCATTGGTATGATTTTCCAGGATGCCAACAAAACGCTCAACGATAAAGCGGTAGACAAAACGGTGCAACGGATTGTTGACCAATTGAACAAACGTACTGGGGCCGTGTTGCGGCAATAACATGATTAAAGTCGCCTGGGCGCCCATTTATCACCATCATTTGCCGGATAACCATAGGTTTCCTATGTCTAAATACAGCCTATTGCCACAGCAATTGTTGTACGAAGGGACCTTAACACAGGAAAACTTTTTCGCTCCAGATCTTGCCTCGGAAACACAAGTCCTTCGAACACACTGTCCATACTATTTTCAAAGTTTACTGGACGGGAGCATCGATGGCAAGGCACAAAGAAAAATTGGTTTTCCTTGGAGTGCGCAGCTTATTGAGCGCGAGCGAACCATAGGACAAGGTACCATTGACAATACACTATTCGCCATTGAAAACGGTTGTTCACTAAACATAGCAGGT
>Ga0228650_1000476_pt1 | contig 14898 bp, 12 predicted proteins | sample 62DmetaG_FD_183171 | JGI IMG/M metagenome (GOLD analysis project Ga0228650, IMG submission 183171) | Seawater microbial communities from Monterey Bay, California, United States - 62D | ecosystem: Environmental > Aquatic > Marine > Coastal | place: USA: California | collected 2016-10-28
GGCCTTGCCGGGGCGCGACGGTGTTGATGTGGATGACCAACAGACTGGATTGCTCGAGTGTCTCGGTTAATTCATCATGTTAAGCATCGATGACTGCTTTGCGACCGGTTTTGCCGGTCAGACGGCCTCTATCGTGACAGCCAGTCATGAGGAGTTGAGATGACACAGTGGACAACCGCCTTAATGAGCCGCCGGGTGAAGCCCCTTGTCGCTTGGCGTGCGATGCGCAGGTTATTGGCGGACCCTAATGATACAACGCAGGTGTTTAGTATTATCGAAGCGCTAAAGGGCGATAGTCTGAGTAAGGCAACCCGGCGCCTCCGCGCGAGTGAAGGCGGTCGTAGACTGTTGCAAGCCAAGCCCGATATTGTCAGCAAACTGAATGACCGTGCTTGGCTGTTGAGTCTGCCTGAGGGCAGTGTGGGCCGAACCTATTATGATTTTGTCCACGGTGAAAATTTATCAGCGGACGGACTGATTTCATCCAGCGAGGCGGTTTCTCGCTCTGAGGCTTACCGCGGACTGTCCGACGACGAGGTTTGGCTGGCTGATCGTCTGCGGGATATTCATGACCTGCAGCACGTGATGACCGGCTACGGCAGAGATCCAGTGGGTGAGGTGAGCTTGTTATCGTTTATGACCACCCAAAACCCCAATCGGGGCATCCGCTTTATTGTGTGGATCGCGACCTTACAGTATCTGCGGCAAGTCCCGCAGTTTGATATCCGAACATTGATTCGCGAGGGTGCAGCGATCGCGCGGCAGGCGCAGTGGATGCCGGCAATTGATTGGGAAGAGAAACTCCCGCAGCCGCTGAGTGCTGTCAGAGCCGAACTGGGGTTCCAGCCCCCCGTCCGGTATCAACGGTTGCGCGACCAGGCGCCACAGTTGCTGCTCGCGGCGTAATACTGCAAAAGTAGCTTGGCTGGGCTCGAGCCAACGCACTGCCGGTGGGCTAAGGGATCAGCGCGAGTTCTGCTACTCTTGACGGCAATATTTCTTTTGGCGCCGGTGCAATGAATTTCGAGTTTTCAGAGGAACAGCATCTGCTGCGCGATCAAGCGCGAGCATTTCTTGCGGAGTTTTGTTCTACCGACACTGTCAGAGCGGTGTTAGACAGTGATAACGAGTGGGATCAATCCCTGTGGGGGCGTGTGGCGGAGATGGGCTGGACCGCCACGGTCATTCCTGAGGCTTATGGCGGATTAGGTCTCAGTCATTACGAATTGGCGATTCTTGCGGAGGAAATGGGCCGTTCGGTCGCGCCATTGCCTTTCAGTAGTTCTGTTTATCTCGCCAGCGAAGCGATTTTGACGTTTGGTTCTGAAGGCCAGAAATCGGAGTGGCTCCCGAAACTGGCCAGTGGTGAATGTGTCGGCACGGTGGCGATGTGGGAGCGGCCCGGTGCATTGGCATTAGAGCAGTTAGCCACGCGCCGGTTGGGCGATACGATCAGTGGGGTTAAGTCTCCGGTGCCGGATGCTGGCGTGGCCGACGTGGCGGTGGTACTGGCGCATTCAGACGCGGGTTTAGAGGCCTGCCTTGTGCCAATGGATCAAGCCGGTGTGCAGCAGCAGAGTGTCATGACGCTCGATGGTAGTCGAGGCCACAGCACCCTGACATTGGATAATGCGGAGGCAGAGATACTGGGTCACAACACGATTGAACCCAGTGCTTGGCAACGTTTGATCGATGGCGCTGCGGTGATGTTTGCTTGGGAGCAACTGGGTGTTGCCGAATCGGCGCTGACACAAGCGCGAGACTATGCGCTGCAGCGATTCGCCTTTGGCAGGGCGATTGGTTCGTATCAGGCCATCAAGCACAAATTAGCGGCAATGTACGTCAAAAATACTCTGGCGCGCAGCAATGCTTATTATGGTGCCTGGGCGCTGGCCGAGAACAGTGCTGACCTTCCTTTGGCCGCCGCGACCGCACGCGTAGCTGGCATTCAAGCGGCGGCCTTCGCGGCAGAAGAGAACATACAAACGCATGGTGGGATGGGTTTTACCTGGGAGTTTGATTGTCACTTTTATTACCGCCGCGCCAAGTTGTTAAGTTTGGTCATCGGCAGCGAAGCGGTATGGCAAGACAGGCTGGTTTCTGGCTTGACGCATCAACCCACTGTTGCAATGTGAGGTAGGGAGCATGGATTTCAACGACACCCCAGCAGAGGCCCGTTTTCGTGAAGAAGCGGTGACCTGGTTAAGCCATAACGTGCCCACTGATGAGGCATTTTGGGCACTGACGCCGTTAGAACAGGCAAAGGTGTGGCAAAAGCGCAAATATGACGATGGCTGGGCCTGTCTGGGATGGGCTCCTGAATTTGGAGGCCGCGGTGCGTCCCCCATTGAAGAGGTGATCTGGCGACAAGAAGAGGCACGCTATGAACTGCCCACCAATTTTTTTCTGATCGGGCAGGGCATGATTGGGCCGACGCTCATGGCTTGGGCGACCGCAGACGATAAGGCGCGTTATTTACCGCCACTAGCCAGCGGCGAGGAGGTGTGGTGCCAATTATTTTCTGAGCCTGCCGGGGGTTCCGATTTAGCAGCACTGCGAACGCGCGCTGAGCCCGACGGTGATGATTGGATAATCAATGGCCAGAAAATTTGGACGTCGGGTGCGCATTACGCCGACTATGGGGTCATTGTTGTTCGCACCGACCCAACGCTGCCCAAGCACAAAGGCCTCAGTTACTTTTATATCGATATGAGAGCGCCTGGTGTAGAGATCAAACCGATTAAACAGTTGACGGGCGATGCGGACTTTAATGAAGTGTACTTCACTGATGTCCGGGTATCCGATCGGCAGCGGCTCGGTGAAGTCGGGCAGGGTTGGCAGGTCGCTTTAACCACCCTGATGAATGAGCGCGCAGCGATCGGCGGCGGGATTGGCAAGATGGATGTTGATTTAGCCATTGCCATCGCGCAAGACGTTGAGCTTGATGGGCAGCCCGCCATTGATAATGCCGCGGTGCGGACGCGGATAGCCGATTGGTATGTTCAGGAAGCTGGTTTGAAATACACGGGCTATCGGTCTTTGACCGCATTGTCTCGAGGCGCCCTTCCCGGCCCTGAAAATTCGATTGGTAAGTTGGTGGGCGCACCTAAAATGCAAGCAATGGCCTCGTTCCTGATGGATTTGTTAGGGGCCAGTGGTGCTATTAGTGATGAGGCACTGGCCGTCAAAGCGGGCATTATTCAGCGTGCCTACATGGGAGCACCGGGCATGCGTATTGCCGGGGGTACCGACGAGATCATGGCCAATATCATTGCCGAACGGGTACTGGGCTTACCTCAGGAGCCCCGATTGGATAAAGGCATTCCTTTTACTGACGTGCCGACGGGTTAAGGCAGATCGCCCGCAAATCTGAGAACCTTTTTTGGCGCAGACAGGGTGAGTAAAGACGCGGCCACCGAAGGGTCTCACACAGTGATAGAGCGCGACCCCGCCAATACGGCGCCCGCTGAGGCGGGTCTCGCGCAGTTCGATCAGCAATCTGCCTCACGTATGTTACGCATATTGATCGGCTTCACTTGGATGTCAGCCGGTGCAACCCTGGCTTCTGCTCTACTCGGATCGGGGTCCCCACTGTCAAATGCGCTAGCGTCATTGTGGTTCGTGGTCTCATCGTTTTTTTTACTGTTATGGCCAAAGATGACCCTTTTTTGGCACCGCTGTGTTGCGCTGACAATACTGACCCTGTTAATCCTACAGTGGTCTTTATCTTGGGTCGTAGCGCCCCCCGCTGACGCCATGATCGGGATTTTGCTCGGTCTGCTTTACATACCGATATTGGTGATGGTGACGTCCCTATTGTGGGCGCATTACAGTCTTGCTATTGGCGCGACTATCGGTGTTGTTATGGGCGTGATCGCGCTCGTTGGGAGTCGCCGGGACGCGCTGTCTGACGCCTACCTCAGCGATTGGCGATTGGGGCTTATGATCGCTGCTACTTATTGTTTATTCGCTTGGCTACTGAGTATTTGGGCTGGTGAGCGTGCTGAGTTACGGCGCACTACGGAGCGCGTTGAGCGTCTCCATGAAGCGGCGAATACCGATACCTTGACGGGGATTGCTAATCGTCGCGTTGCAGAGCGCAGGTTACAGGTATTTGCAGCGGGGCATCGTCGCTACGCCATCATGATGATCGATATTGATCACTTTAAATTAGTTAATGATCATCATGGGCATGATATGGGTGACCGCATTCTTCAGAGAGTGGCTGAGATTTTGACCGCCCGCATGAGGCCTCAGGATACCGTGGCTAGGTGGGGCGGCGAGGAGTTTCTGGTGATCGCAGAGAGTGTGACGCGCGATGAGGCAGCCATCATTGCTGAATCTTTAAGAAGTTTGGTGGAACTCGGTACGCAAGAAGTATTGTCGACAACCATCAGTATTGGTGTGGTGCACAGTAATGTGGGGCGGGGCACTGAGCAAATGTTGAAGCGTGCAGATGAAGCATTGTACGCGGCCAAAAATTCTGGTCGTAACCGTGCTATTACGCTGTAAAGCAAAACCGGCTGTCAGTTGTTTATTTCCAGGCTGAATTTTAAAAAGACCTCATCGAGCTGGTAGCCGAGCTCTTTGTATAGTTGTTGGCCAGCGGTGTTGCTGTTTGCTGTTTCAAGATCGATTCTTGCAGCGCCCTCTGCGGTCGCCCAGTGACGCGCGGCTTCCATCAGGGCGCGACCGATGCCGCCGCGCCGCGCACGATCAGAGACGAATAAATCGTAAAGTACATAGTATTTGACCAAATCTACAGAGCAAAGCGCCGGGTAGAGTTGCGTAAAACCCTGTATACCAGTATCCGTTTCCGCCAAAAAAATAACCGAACGGCCCAGCCTCAGATTCGTGTCAAGCCAAGCTCTTGCTCCGACCGGATCAGGAGCGCATTCATAAAACTGACGATATTGGTCGAACAAGCCGACCAGCGAGTCGAGGTCATCGAGGGTGGCCATTCGACAATTACAGGGTAAAGGCATTGGGAGATATTCCTTATCGGGCGACACGCTAACTTATCGCGCTTCGGTGCAGTCTGACAAAGTATCGATGGGACGTGGTCGTGGTCCTACCCGGATAAGCACTGAGCCTTCGTATCGAGCTGATCTGATTGCGCTAAGGGCTGAAGCAATTAAACAGCCTTTTATTCAGTTGTCGTGTGCTTTCTTTGCCGTCTCAGTTGAGACTGTCTGATCAGCCCTTGCTGACGTTCGTGACCGATAAGGCAGCGTCCCAGTCGCTGAAAAATGACAATAGAGTGTCACTTATTGCACTGTTGATTGTCGCTTATTGCACCCCAGATAGTGGCATAAAGGTCGTTATAATAAGCACCAAATTTGATTTAGTGTTTTTCAAAATGATTAGCAACGACCAAGAAGCACAGCAAGTTGTCATAGGGCACATTGGGGGATTTGCCTGGCCCACTGCGGTGTTATTTACACTGTGCTGGCTGGTGTATCTCGCCTGCCTAGACCATTTGCTGATCGATTCATCGTTTTCTTTGTGGACCGCGGCGGGAATCGGTTTTTGCGCTTATGCGCTCTACACGCCACTTCACGAAGCAGTGCACGGCGCGGTGACAGGCATGAGCATAGACCGGCGATGGATGAACGAGTGGATGGGGTACCTGGCAGCTCATGTGTTGGGGGTGTCGTTTGTTGCACACCGTCGTAGTCATTTGCAGCACCATCGTGCCACGAACCATCCCACAGACGATCCCGATCAAGCTTTTTCTGCCAGTAATTTCCCGCAGCTGGTCCTGGTGTGGCTAAAAGGAATACCCAAAGAGTGGATCTTTGCACTGAAGTTCGAGCATTTTACGGCGACTGAGCGGCGCGCTGTTCGTCTTGAATATCTGGCTATCTTGATCACTCGCGGCTTGTTATTGCTCTTTTGTGCTGATCTGGGCGTGACAGTTATCACCTTATTACTGGGGTATGGGGTGGGCAACGCAGTACTGGTGACCCTGTTCGCTTGGTCGGTCCATCACCCCCACTCCGAGCAAGAGCGTATGAAAACCACCACGATGTATCAAGCGCGTGCGGGCCTCGATACTCTCATGACATGGCTTTGGGTGTATCAGAACTATCATGCCATTCACCACCTTTACCCCAAGGTGCCCTTTTTTCGTTATCGGTCACTGTATCGGGCGTTAGAGCCCTACCTGCGGGCGAGCGGCGTGCCGGTGAAACGACTGCTCTAGCTACGCTAGTTACGCGGTTTGCTGTACTCGCGCACCAGCAGTCTATAAGCACCCCCCTCCCAGCTCATTCGTTTGCTCGAGTCACTTGGTCTGTGGCGTACCGCCAGTCGTGACATCGCCACGTGAAAAGGGCATATTGATTCGATTCGTTGGATAGCCGGGTCGCGGGTGTGGCTCGCCGAAAATAATCAGGAGAGGCGTTATGAGTAAAGCAATACGTTGGATTGTTGTGTGCTGTTTGGCTGGATTTACCGGCATGGTGTCTGCTGAGCGATTGGAGGCTTTCCGCTGGCAAGCTAACTCCTCATCGCCGGCAGGTTTAGTGCAGGGCATGATGGCTGCGGCAAAGATGCATGAGAAATACGGTGCGCAGGTGGGCATTTACCGCATGGATGTGGGTGGATCAGGCTATCCAACCTTCGATTACATTTTACGCTGGGATTCAGCTGAGGCATGGGCGAAAACGAAGGAAACGAACACAAACGAAGAGTGGCAGGCCTTTTGGGAGCAGGCGGCTGCATCGCCCTCCGGTTCCCTGATGTACTCCGTTGAGGGTTTAAACTGGGATGCTTCAGCTAAAGCGGCAGATTTTGCCCAAGATGGCCCTTATCGCGTTTATGTTTGGCAGCCTAATGCCGGCAAAGCGGCGGCAGTGTATGCCGCGTTTTCAAGGGCTAAGGAAATGCATACGGCGATGGGTGCCAAAGTTAGCATTTATAACGAGGGTGTGGGCGGCACGGGTAAAGTGCACTACGTCATGTCCTTTGATGACTGGGCAGATATGGCCGCTTTTGGCGACAAAGTCGCAGCTAGCGAGGAATTTCGCTTTTTGCAGGCCGCCGCCGCCGGAGCTGCAACTCCCATTGGCTCTATTCAAGGCGAGCCCCTCTATTACACTGCTCAATAGCACTTAGAGTGGAATTGGCGCCTCGTCTTCGCGCGGCGCCATCATTGAATCTAACAACCAACAGGAGTGACACGATGCGATTAGTTCTGGCAGCATGTTTGGTTCTTTTCAACTCGACCGCTTTTGCGGAGGATGCGGTACGAGAGGTCAAAACCGCTAACCCCTTTATCTTACTGCATCCCGAATCACAACAAGCCGCGGCCGCTGCGTATTACGAAGCGGTTGAAAAAAACGTGTTTAACGGCGCTATTCCACTCAAGCACGCCCAGCTTGCAGCTATCTCAGCATCGGTCGCGATGAAGTGTGTTTATTGCATTCCGGCACATGCGGCTTTTGCCCGAGCGGCGGGTGCAACTGAAGAAGAAATTAAGACGGCAGTGGCGATTGCCGCCGATGTCGCGCTGAATAGTTCTATGCTCTACGGCAGTCAGTTCGATATGGATACTTTCATGAAAATGTTTGAGTGACTGAGTGGTTGCTTCCCCCTCTTTATGAGGGGCCTCAGAGATCCTTAACGATATGGCCGATATCCGTCAGTATGAGCATGGCTTTACGATGAACTGCAGTGTCGTCTTCGCCGCGAGCAGTTAATTGAACTCTGGGGCTGGTATCGGCTCAGATGCCAGTCCTTCCAGTTTTCGCGCTAATAACTGCTCGAAAACCATGAAATCACCGTCGCATTGAGCTAATTGGTCTTTGGAGATCAGTATGTCGACACGGCCGTTGGTGTCCATTGCGATACAGGGCAGGGACCCGCTGACGTGGACGAGCACATGATGAGGCACCTCGTCTCTGTGCAGCCAGCTGAGTTGGGTCGTAGCACCTTGTTGCTGTCGCCAAGCGCGTTTCCCGGCTGGATGCCAGCCGTGCGAGAGGTCACACAAAGCACAGTCGGCTCGCCCTAAAAACTTATCAATGAGATAGCGCAGCTCGCCCGCTAATGAACCGTCCGCGTCATAAATTGCGTAGAGCGAGCATTCAGTTATCACGCCTTAAATCCTTTAAACCATTGCACCTCAATGTTATACAGAATTTCTGAATAACAGATCTTAGGCGTTCGAAATGGACTTTTCGCATCGACAGGTCTTAATTCGCAGGATGTTCTGCGCCGCTGCTCTGACAGTGGCTTTGGCAGCGGCGTTTTCGGCGAATAGCCGAGCCGATACCTTATCGCTAGAGCTCATTCGCGGAGACAGACTTCCGGAAAGAGTGGTCTCTCTGCAACAATTACAAGCGCGCGCCGGAGATTACCTCAAGATTCAGTCCGAACAGGGTGAGGAATATCGCGTCAAAATTGACCGCGTATCGCGATCAAATTTGGGCAATAAGATCATCGCGGGGCGCACCGACACGGGCGCTCGTCTGACCATGGTGCTGTCGTCATTGGGAGCGCTACAAGGCTCACTCAGAGAGGGTTCACGCACCTACCGATTGGCTCAAGAGGGCGACCAAATTGTTTGGCACGAGGCTCCGCCTCACTTAGTGCGACCGGCGGATCAGGGCGCGATTATCAAGCGGCGCTCCGAGGTGATGACCTGGTCACCCCAGCGTTTTCAACCCCGTCAATTGATGCAGCCTAGGGCGTTGATGGACCTCTCTGATGAACAGGTGACGTATCCCACCTATAGTTCAGGTAGCGCAACCATTGACCTCTTATTTTATCATGAGTCAGGGATGGACACTCCGATCGCCATTGCCGACTTTGTCATTGAGCTGACAAATCAGGCAATGGCAGACAGTCAGATAGATCTAACAATTAATATTGTGGGCGTGCGTCCTGTGGAGGTTCCCGCGTCAGTCTCTCAGAGCGATGCTCTGGATAAAATGTATTATGCGGAGGCACCCTTTACAGACATTCACGATGATCGCTCTTTCTATGGTGCAGACCTTGTGGTGTTGCTCCGAGAAAATGTGCCAGAGGATGAGAGTGCTTGCGGGATAGCTTACAACAGTGTGGTCGATAGCGCGCCATATCGATTCGCGTATATGGCAGTAGTGCATTGGCTCCCCTCGGAGAATGCAATCGACAATAGCTACTGCACCGATACCACCGCTGCCCATGAAATAGGACACATCTTAGGTTCCATGCACGAGCGGCGGATCGCGGAAAAAAACGATCGGGGTGCCTATCCATTTAGTTTCGGTCACTATCGTCAAGGTGTTTTCCATACCATTATGAGTTACGGCAGTGAACCGGAAATTGCTGTGTTTTCGAATCCCAATATCAATGACTGCGCTGGCCAGGCTTGCGGATTAGCGGAAGACGATCCCGAGTCTGCTGACAATGCTCGTGGATTTAATCAAACGCGATTCATGCTGGCTGGATATGAAAGCGAGCATATTGCGAGCGAGCTGATCACTGACTTTACGGTTGATGAAGCATGTGCACTAGAGAGTGGTGGGAGCGGGCGCAGAAAGGGACATGGGATTGCCAATGATTCGCCTTACCCAATTGATATAAGGGCATTCTCGGTGCTGACCAATAGCAGTAGCGTGTTCACCGATACCTTTGAGCCAGGAGAGAATCAGCTGTCTTCTGGCGTTGCGGTGAAACCTGCGTGCCAAGAGGCGGATAGTGCCTCCCTGTATGGCAGTGACTATCGAGAGTCATGGGTGACTTATCAAGACTCTACGTCGGGCAAGCTGGTTGAGTCGGTCCACCTGCGGTGGGACGATGATTTTGAAGGAAACTATGCTCAAGTTCGTATTGCTGGGGCTAGCAACGGATCAGTGACGGGGCAGACTGCGCGACAAGTGAAACCCGATGAGTCCTTGTCGGTGGTGTTCACACCAGCGGCGGGATTTCGTCTTGCGGAGGTGGCAGGTTCGTGTCAGGGCAGCTTGCAGGGTAATCAGTTCAATTTGCTGCCCACGGCCGTCGATTGCCTCATCGAGCCGATATTTGCGCCTGTCCTGAGTACTGGCAAGACATTCCGCGTTCTGCTTGAGGAGCCCGTTATTAAGAGCGTTTACTCGGGGATTGGAAATCTCCGCGGTTGGGCTGTAGCGTCGGATGGGATTGAAAAGATTGAGATTTGGATTGATGGCGCCTACGCCTTTGATGTCCCATATGGTGGTGCTAGGGTCGATGTAGGAAATGCTTTTCCTGAGATTGTGGGCGCCAGCGATTCAGGATTCGCTCTTGCATGGAATTATAACAACATGAGTATCGGTGCCCACACCATCACTGCGCGGGCCTATGATGAGAACGGTCAATCTGGGGATAGCACATCAGAGTTTACGGTGGCTCGATTTGAAAAACCATTCCTGCAGGCCGATGATCAAGTGTCGCTTGCTGACGCACAGTGCTCCCTATCGGGTAGTCAAATATCACTGCAAGACGCCCTGCTCGATGGCAAGATTTATGACATTTTATTAGATTGGCGAACAGCCACTCAGGGTTTTGAAATCATTGAAGTCCGCTAGCCCGTGCGGATATCGGCTAACGCACAGTCAGCCGCTATGATGTCAGTTGAGGGGTAGTGGGTTCGACCTGTTTTCAGCTTTTAAAAAGTAGCGCGAGCCTATCGCAAGGAGACCTGATTGAAACTCTATACTGTACCGCTTGCTCCTAATCCAACGCGCGTCACGCTGTATCTTGCTGAGCGTCGGGCAAAGGGTGCCGATATCCCCGTTGAACCCGTGGTGGTGAACACCCTGAAGGGGCGCCATCGAGAGCCTGAGCACTTAGCGCGCAATTCATTTGGGACTTTACCGGTATTAGAACTCGATTCAGGCGCATATGTGACAGAATCGCTGTCGATTATCGACTACTTCGAAGCGGCGTTTCCCGCAGCCTGCTTGTTACCTTCTGATCCGGAGCCGTTAGCGCAGGCCCGCAATATTGAACGCACGCTAGAAATGCGCGTCACCCATGATCTGGCCGCATGGGTGCATGCGACAAAATCTCCGCTGGGCTACGAGGCGAATGCTGAGCACGCGGCAGCGTTGGTTGCACGCATGCAGCCCGGGTTCGATTATGCGGAGACGTTACTGGGTGATGGGCGGGCTTTTTTGACGGGTAGTGACCCCAGTATTGCCGACTGCACGCTGGCCGCTTTTTTACAGTTTATGCGCTACACCGGGTTAGATCTGATCGCCGAGCGCGAGCAACTGTGTCGTTGGGATACCGGGTATCGATCTCGCCCCGAAGTTGAAGATTGCTTTCTGATGTAGGCGCCACTGCTCAGATCATGACACTGTATGCTGCTCTCCAGTCCACAACAGGACGTCACTCTGGCCTTTAGCGCGACTCAGTGTGTCGCGGAGCCGCGCTCGATTGCGCTCATAGTCGGCGCGTGTTCGCTCCCGAACTGGACCAAAGCCTCGCAGACCCTCGGGAAGCTGAGCGAGCTCGCAGGCGTCCACATAATTATCAGCACGTAGTTGCGAAAGAATGAGCTCAATATCGGCACGGTAGCGATCGAGGTCCTGCCGAGCCGAACGCCGCTCTTCGGTCCAAGCAAATGGGTCGAGCCAGGTATTTCTGATCGAGCGCAGCCGACTCAGCAGTCGAAATAGACCCAGAATCCACGCGCCGTAAACCTGTTTTTGAATGCGACCCGTCTCGCCATCTCGTCGACTCAGTAAGGGCGGCGCTAAATGAAATGCTAGCCGATAGCCGGGTTCAAATTGGCTGTCGAGCTGCGCCCGATACTCTGGTTCGGTATACAAGCGTGCCACCTCATATTCATCTTTAATGGCTGTCAGCCGGTAGAGTTGTTCCGCTACCGAGCGCGTAATCGAGTTGGCTTCCTCCGCTTGGGGATCGATCGCCCTCACCCTCTCAACCTCTTGCCGGTATCGTTCGGCAAGTCGTGCCGATTGATACCGCGTCAGGCGCTGCATTCGGTCATCAATCAGCGCCTCGATGGTTGGGGTAATCAGTTGCTCCGATGCTGACGCGGGCAACATAGCCACAACGCGATCTGGCCAGACCGCGTAACGCCGTCCCATTAGCAGTGCCTTTTGGTTCCCAGAGATCGATTTCCCATTGAGCTCAATGGCCGCGTTGATTGCCGTGTCACTCACGGGCACCTGCCCTTGCTGAAAAGCGACCCCTAGCAAGAACAGGTTCACATACAGTGAGTCCCCCAATAACAGCTCCGCGATCTGAGTTGCATTGACGAACAAGACATTTTCGGACCCTGTTTGTTCTTCTATGTGAGAACGCATCGCTGCGGTGGGCAATTCAGCATCCGGATCGTGGATGAATGCTGCGGTGGGCAATGCGGCATCATTGATGATTGCCTGCGTTCGGCCAATCGCCGTTTTACCCATCGTATCGTAGCCAGTACTGACGACTAAATCGCAACCGAGCAGTAGGTCGGCCTCGCCCGCAGGGACTCTGACCGCTTTAATATCGTCCTGTTGCTGTGCGATCCGAACGTGACTCACGACGGCGCCAAATTTCTGTGCTAAGCCCGTCTGATTGAGCGTGGCACACCCTTTCCCCTCGATGTGGGCTGCCATCGCAATGAGTGCTGTGACAGTCAGCACGCCCGTGCCACCAACGCCAGCAACCACCGTATTCCAGGGCCGAGTGAGATCGGGTAGCCGAACAGCGGGAAGCGGCTCAAAGAGCATTTCCGCGTCATCTTGCGGGGCTCGTTGCTTGGGTACTGCGTTAAGCACTGACACAAAACTGGGGCAGAACCCACTCACGCAGCTATAGTCTAGGTTGCAACCGTGTTGATCAATTTGGCGCTTACGGCCGAGTGGTGTTGCCTTGGGTAATACCGATAGGCAGTTAGATTGCGCGCTACAGTCTCCGCAACCCTCGCAAATTTCTTCATGGATAACGATACGGCGCGGACGATGACTCACCGTCGATTTCTTTCGTTTGCGGCGTTTCTCTGCGGCGCAAGCTTGCTGGTAAATGAGAACCGAACAACCTGAATAGTCTCGTAATGCGCGTTGTAATGCATCGAGTTCGTCTCGATGATGCAGTGTGACGCCTGCGACGGCTGAAAACTGTCCTCGGTACTGATCGGGTTGATTTGAGACTAGCGCAATGCGTTTGACGCCTTCCCCACTAAGCTGTTGAATTAATTGGCTGATGGATAGCGCGCCATCAATGGGTTGGCCCCCAGTCATCGCCACTGCTTCGTTAAAGAGAATTTTATAGGTGATATTGACCTGTGCTGCGACTGCAGCTCGGATTGCCATCACGCCTGAATGAAAATACGTACCATCTCCTAAGTTCTGGAAGACGTGTTGCGTGTCGGTAAACGGCGCTTGCCCAAGCCACGTGGCCCCTTCGCCGCCCATTTGCGTAAATGTTTGTGTGGGTCGGTCATCCATCCAGGTCGCCATGTAATGACACCCGATACCTCCCATCGCATGACTCCCTTCGGGCACTCTGGTTGATGTGTTGTGTGGGCAGCCAGAACAAAAATGCGGTGCCCGTTGGGTTTGAGTCTGAACGTGATTAAGTGATCGCTCTTTTTGTTGAATCCAATTTATCCGAGACGTCAGCGCCTCGCTCGAAAAGAAACGTTGTAGCCTGCTCGCAATCGCCAGCGCAACGATGGCAGGCGTCAGTTCGCCCGTATTGGGGAGTAGATCGGCACCTCGCTCATCGAACTCCCCGACGACAATCGGTCGTGCCGCAACAGGATAATTGTAAAGCTGAGAGGTGAGTTGGTCCTCGATGACGGAGCGTTTTTCTTCAACAACGAGGATCTCTTCCAGTCCGTCTGCGAACTGATGGGTGCTCTGTGGTTCTAAAGGCCAAGGCATACCCACCTTGAAGACGCGAATGCCAATATGAGCGGCGAGCTGATTATCGATCCCCATATCATCGAGCGCTTGCATGACATCCAGATACGCCTTGCCCGAAGTGATGATGCCAAGGCGCGGTCGGGCGCTGTCCAGCGTCACTTTGTTCAGTTGGTTAGCGTAGGCAAATTCTCGCGCGGCATAGATCTTGTATTTATTGAGCCGTTTTTCTTGCTCCATAGGGGGGTCGGGCCAACGAGCGTGAACACCGTCCGTTGGTAAGTTGAAGCTCTCGGGAATTTGAATGCTGACTCGCCCTGGGTTGATGTCCGCGGAGATGGCTGAATCCATATTTTCAGTGATGGCTTTAAAGCCAACCCAGCACCCGCAGTAACGTGAGAGTTCCCATCCATAGATGCCGAGATCGAGTACCTCTTGTACATTTGCCGGCGCGAGTATCGGTACGGATGCGCCGATAAACATGTGCTCCGATTGGTGGGGCAGCGTGGAAGATTTGCAAGCGTGATCGTCGCCTGCGACAGCCAATACACCACCAAAGCGACTCGTTCCAAAGGCATTGGCGTGTTTCAAGACATCCATACTGCGGTCAACGCCGGGGCCCTTACCGTACCAAAGGCCAAACACGCCGTCGTAACGTGCACCTGAGAACAGATTGGTTTGTTGGCTGCCCCAGACTGCGGTGGCAGCAAGGTCCTCGTTAATACCCGGTTGGAAATGTACCTGGTGATGCTTTAAGTAGTGCTCAGCTTGCCACATGGCTTGGTCAACGCCGCCGAGTGGACTTCCTCGATAGCCGGATACGAAACCCGCTGTGTTCAAGCCTCGTGCGGCATCACGCTGATGCTGCAACATGGGTAATCTCACTAATGCTTCGACGCCGGTCATATAGGCGCGAGATTGTTCAAGGGTATATTTGTCGTCGAGTGACACCTTCCTAAGTTGTTGCGATGCTGTTTGTTTCATGTCATTTGCTCGTGAACTACCCTGCATTATTGTGCGGCATGCGAACAGAAAACATTATTCGATCTATGGCGTATTCCACGAA
>Ga0228650_1000485_pt1 | contig 14768 bp, 9 predicted proteins | sample 62DmetaG_FD_183171 | JGI IMG/M metagenome (GOLD analysis project Ga0228650, IMG submission 183171) | Seawater microbial communities from Monterey Bay, California, United States - 62D | ecosystem: Environmental > Aquatic > Marine > Coastal | place: USA: California | collected 2016-10-28
ATGCAAAATTCTAGATATGGCTCTGAAAACTGGAGCACCAGTAATTGGGTTAAATGATAGCGGAGGTGCTAGAATCCAAGAAGGAGTCGCAAGCCTAGGATCATACGCTGAAATATTCTTTAGAAACGTAAGGGCTAGTGGAGTGATACCACAAATCTCAGTGATAATGGGGCCCTGTGCAGGAGGTGCAGTTTATTCTCCTGCAATAACAGACTTCGTAATTATGGTTGATAAAACTTCACATATGTTCATCACGGGCCCTGAAGTCATAAAAACTGTGACTAATGAAGAAGTTTCTTTTGAAGAATTGGGAGGAGCAGGAACTCATGCCAGTAAATCAGGAGTTACGCACTTCACAGCAGAAAATGATGATGATGCATTAGAAATAGTAAGAGAACTCATCCAACTATTACCCTCAAATAATTTAGAAAAGCCACCGACAAAATCAACAAATGATTCACTCTCTAGAAGTTGCGATAAATTAGATGATTTAGTGCCTGAGAATGCTTCGCAGCCTTATGATATGATAACCGTCATAGAAGAGATTGTCGATGATGGGGCATTCCTAGAAGTCCAAGCAGATTTCGCATCAAATATCATTGTAGGATATTCACGAATGGGAGGTCATACTATTGGAATTGTAGCAAATCAACCGAAAATATTAGCAGGATGTCTAGATATTGATGCCTCAGTTAAAGCAGCAAGATTTGTTAGGTTTTGCGATGCATTCAACATACCCATACTGACATTAGTTGATGTCCCTGGTTTCTTACCAGGTGCTAATCAGGAGTGGGGTGGAATAATCAGGCATGGTGCGAAATTACTCTATGCATATGCAGAGGCCACAGTCCCTAAGATAACTGTGATTACTAGAAAAGCATATGGCGGTGCATATGACGTGATGTCTTCAAAACATATTAGAGGCGATTATAATATTGCTTGGCCAAGTGCTCAACTTGCTGTAATGGGGGCAGATGGAGCTGTTCAAATAATTCATAGAAGAAGAATCAATAGTGCAGGGAATCCAGAACAAGAAAGAGAAAGACTAGTGGATGACTACAATGAAACTTTTGCTAATCCATATCAAGCCGCAGCATTAGGGTATCTAGATGATGTAATACAACCAAGAGATTCTAGAAAAGTACTAGTTAAGGCACTAGGTGCTCTACTTGATAAAGAAGAAACTAGGCCTGAGAGAAAGCATGGGAATATACCACTTTAGAGGATTTATGATGGAAAAAGAGAGAATTGAATTATTAAAAAAAGTTGCAATTGCAGCCGTAATTTTAAGAACATCACAGGGAGATTCAATTAGAACATCAGAATATAGATCTAAAGGGAATGAATGGGTTACTGACCACAGAAGAATGTTATTAGGAAAAAGAAATTTATCTAGCTTTAAGTCAAAAAGAAGTACCTCGAGGTGATTTTTTGAAAGAAAAAAGAAAAATCATAGTTGATGGAGAAGATTTTGATGTTCTAATCGAAAGAAAAGGAGATTCATGGGTTGTTGAAATTGAGGGCGTTACTTTTGAGGTTAAAACAGAAGGGGAGTTGCCCAACTCTAAACAAAACAGAAAAAGAGGAGGCAGTAAGAGAAAACTTTCAGGTAAAATCTCTTCTTCAATACCTGGGAAAATTGTATCATTAAATGTTTCTTTAGATGAAATAGTAGAACAAGGTCAAGTAATAATGATCTTAGAAGCAATGAAAATGCAGAATGAAATTCAAGCACCAATTTCAGGGAAAATAGTAGAAATAAATTGTCATTCTGGTGAAAGTATAGAAGCAAATATGCCTTTAGTAGTGATAGAACCGTTAGATAGTAAGGACTAGGTAATTTCAATTAATGGATAATGAGTGGATAGAATATGAAAAGTTGTGATTACGGAGATTGTTCAGAGAAAGGAGAGAATATTAGTAGATTGTCTCCTGAAGGTTTTCTTGTTGCAACCGGCAATAAGGCATACTCGTTTAGAGAGGCTTACAAAAGATTTCATTATTGTGACACACACCATGAATTATTAATGAAGAATGTATGGAATAGAGTCAGACAAAATGAAGACAAAGACGATGACCACGTAGCACCAACGGCAATATAATCAAATTAGACCTAGGGCATCTTCAATACGATTTAATTCAGGACCAGTGGAACCTGACCCCACTAAGGCATTATTTTCAGAGGTTACGCATCCTGCACCAACATAAGGTGAACCAAAACAAACTGTGCCTACCATAATTGGCACTTTCATTACAGATTCAATGACTTTAACTTCTGACGATGTAACATCTGGATGAGAAAGAATTCCCTTGTTGTTGGCAACTAGCAAAGAACCAACTGTATCTTGACCTGCGACTCTAGTTCTAGCTGTTTTAACACCTAGAACCTCACCTATTAATTCGACTCCAGGAGTAGGTATAGATTTGCTAACCACCGCCCCATAATCATTACATTCAACAAGATTCCCTGCAGCATTTACTCCACTTTCCAATATCACTATCTCTCCAAAACTTGATAGAACATCTAGATCTTCTTCTGTTGCAATATCTGCTACAGCGATTCCTTTACTATTCCCTACAATTAGGCTACCAAGTAAAGAAGAACCTCCAATTAATATTGGGTTCATCTCTAAATCAAATGCCTGCTCTATTTCTTGAATTGCAGGTTTATCAAGAGAGGTAGGATAAAATAAATTATTTCCAATAACGCTCAAGTAGACTCCAACTTGAGAATTTCCTAATATGTCACCAGTCGAAATTGTCATATGAATGCCTTCTTCACTTCATGGCTACGCCCATGATTGTTATAATTATGCGGGGGAGGAAAGAGAGTGTGGCACAGCGACAAACGTTCCCGTGGGCTTTCGCACCACAGTACAGGAAATGACGCAGAAGGGCTTGACTTCCGGGTTCGAGATGGGACCGGGTAGAACCCCTTCGCTATGGCCGTGCACAACTCTCTTTCGAATGTGATGAATTGATATGCCTGTTGGACAGAGGCCCACAATAGAGCCCTGTGTTAATTTAACTAATATTAGTGTGTGTAAGAAATTGATGAATGCTCGGGGGGTTAGTGCAGCTGGGCTGAATACCTCGGGCGAACCCTCGGTACTTACACCCGCTGTCTATCAAACTCATCTTCTATGAGTCCCCTGAGATGCCTCGTCTTTCGGATGACTTCGAGCTTAGATGCTTTCAGCTCTTATCCACTGGAGCGTGGCTACCCAGCATTGCCCTGCCGGACAACTGGTAAACTAGTGGCTCCGAGTCCTCGTTCCTCTCGTACTAAAGGACCCTTCCGATCAGGCATCTGATACGCCTCAACCACAAAGCAACAAACCTGTCTCACGACGGTCTAAACCCATCTCACGATCCCCTTTAATGGGCGAACAACCCCACCCTTCCCAGCTGCTGCACCAGGAGGTTGGGAAGAGACGACATCGAAGTAGCAAGCCACCAGGTCGATATGTGCTCTTGCTGGTGACAACTCAATTATCCCCAAGGTAACTTTTCTGTTATCAATCACCCCCATAAATGAGGTAGATTGGTTCGTTAGGCCCTGCTTTCGCATCGTCGATCGTTATTGGTCCGATCCACGTCAAGCCAGCTTTTCCCCTTACGGTTAACGGTGGAGACTGAACCACCTAAGCTGACCTTTGGGCACGCCTGTTATATTTTCGGGCGCGTGGCGCCCCACCCAAACTGCCCACCAAACGGTGTTCTCATTAAGAGTTAGTACAGTTACAAACTAAGGACGGTGTCTCTATGGACGACTCCCATCTGGACTGGCGTCCAAATGATCAACATCTCCCGTCTACTCAGCACATAGTGTGCGACTGTACAACGCCAGGCTGCAGTAAAGCTCTATGGGGTCTTCGCTTGCAGGTTGAGGTTACTGGACTGTGCGCCAGTAATAGTCAATTTCGCCGGACGTACCGCGGAGACAGTGGGACTCTCGTTGTGCCATTCATGCAAGTCGCCAATTAAGCGACAAGGTATTACGCTACCTTAAGAGGGTCATAGTTACCCCCGCTGTTTACCGGTCCTTCATCAGGTTGAAACCCGATTTCAGATACCGGCACTGAGCAGGATTCACCGACTATACACAACCTTTCGATCTAGCAGTCGGCTATGTTTTTATTAAACAGTCGGAGTCCCCTTGTTACTGCGACCAGGTTCTCTCGAACCTGGCACTCCTTCTCCCGAAGTTACAGAGCGATTTTGCCGAGTTCCTTCGCGGTACTTTGCCCGTCACACCTTAGGCTTCTCACCTTGGGTACCTGTGTCAGATCTTGGTACGATCACCTCTACGGCTTTTCATGGGACCTAGGCCTCATCTATCTTTGCTCACGCCTTCTCGAACTTCTCACCATTACGGTTCTCCATTCGATTATTGAACGCTTCGACGCACCATGACAGATGCGCATAAACTAGCCCAAGCCGTTACCATTAATTGTAGAGGGGCTTACGAATATTAACGCAATTCCCTTTCGATCATTTCGGTTAGGAATGACCTTAGGATCGGCTAACCCTCGGCTGATAACCATTGCCGAGGAACCCTTACCCCTTCGGTGGTGCGGATTCTCACCGCACTATGCTGCTACTCTTCCCTAGATTCTCATACATACACGGTCCACCCGATCTCAAAACCGAGCTTCTACCCGAGCATGTCGCCGCGCTACCTCATCTTCTTTCGAAGGATCAGTGTATCGGTATACAGTTTTAGTCCCGTCCATTTTTCGGGCCCGCAAGCTTGACTAGTGATCTGTTACGAACTCTTTCAAGGATGGCTGCCTCTAAGCCCACCTTCTAGTTGTCTTCGACCACGGACTCCGTTTGTAATTAACACTTAACTGTAATTTTGGGACCTTAACACTGAGCTGGTTTCTTCACCTTTCGTCACGGTAGCTTACCCACCGTGGCTCACTCCTCGCTTCTACGACGATTACAACTTCGGAGTTTGACAGCGTACCGAGGGATCGCTCCCCCTAAATACCCAATCAGTGCTCTACATCGTAATCTATCTCTGCGAAGATCTACCTGCGAGTAGTCTCGCGCGGAACCTGCTATTGCCCATCTCGATTGGACTTTCACCCCTATACCCAGCTCATCCGAGCGATTTGCACATCAGCAACGGTTGGATCCTCCACCCAACTTTCATCGGGCTTCAATCTGGCCAGGCATAGATCGATAGGCTTCAGGTCTCCCACTAATGACTCCGGGCGAGCACACCCAGTCCCTCACCGCCTAAGCGGCTGCGGACCTTTCGGTTTCCCTTCGGCTTCGGAGATCAACTCCTTAACCTCGCCATTAATCAGAACTCCCAGGGGCATTATTCGAAACGCACGAATAGACGCTGCTCATATCTTCGCTTTCACGCCTATTCAGCTTGTTCCCGACTGGTTTCAGGTTCTTTTCACATCCCGCTAAGGATACTTTTCAGCTTTCGCTCACGCTACTTGTCAACTATCGGTCTCGAGTAGTATTTAGGATTGGAAGTTTATGCCTCCCATATTCACGCGCGATATCCAACGCACGATACTCAGGATTCATCACTTGATCATATCATGTACATATACGGGTCTTTCACCCTCTATGGTGCGCCGTTCCAGGCGACTTCTATTTCCATGACTTAGACTACAGATGGTCCATACCCCACATCTCTTTATGATTTCTCATAAAGATTCGGTTTGTCCTATACCGTTTTCATTCGCCACTACTAGCGGTATCTCGTTTGATTTCTTTTCCTCTCCCTACTGAGATGCTTCAGTTCAGGAGGTTCCCTTTCCATTTAGGAATGGCACAGAGTGCCAGGAGGTCCCATTCAGCAATTTGCGGATCCAAGAGATTCATGCCTCTCCCCGCAACTTTTCGCAGCTTGTCACGACCTTCTTCGGCTCTCGAGCCGAGCCATCCCCCAGTCGGGTTGTAGCATTTTATTAATTTCTACATTCCCACTTTCTATTTATTATCTTAACACAGGGACTCATTGTGAGTCCTCTGGTGTCCAGGCATATCAATTCTGGTATCTCAGACCACTCCGTCTCCCCGCAGGGCGAAGCAGTCTCAACCACTAACCTTGATACATGTCAGTACCAAAGCGCACTATAAGCAGCCTCGCGACCTACCTTTGGTATATGAAGTAAAGGGTTGGCACCCCCTCTCTAAAGGTCTTGAGTATAGCGAATATCTATCGTTGATAAAAGATTTTTTTCCTGAAAAAAATCAAGTATTATTTTCTTCTGAAAGACATCAATTCGAGAAAAATTACACTTATTATCTATAATAAAAAATGAACATTTATTCAGATTCAAAGTCTAAATCTTTAATATCTATATTTTCTAGATCCTTGTAAACTAACGGAGTCAGACTCAAACTACCAATGATTAGTACTGTAATAATCACCATTGGAATGATATCATTTGTCCATTCAATAGCGTATCTGACAACACAATACACGGTAGCCAGTAATAAGGTAAGTATCATTATAGGGAAACCGGTTCTGAAAAATCTATTGAATGATATATCATTTCCAGACTCTTCAGCGAGGCCCGCAGCTACTACGTTAGCAGATGCCCCAATGATTGTCCCATTACCACCTAAGCAGGCGCCTAATGCTAACGCCCATGCCAAGGGACCTAGTTCTAAACCCAATGTCTCATCAGATGCCAATTCAATAACAACAGGCACCATAGTGGCTGTATATGGGATATTATCAATGAATGCCGAGGCGATTGCAGATACCCATAGTAATAATAGAACTGCTACCATAAGTCTGTTAGCTTCAGATGCTTTGGAAACGGTATCTGAAATTAACTCAGCAATCATCTCGATTAATCCCATATATTGAAGCCCATGAATCATGATAAATAGACCTGCGAAGAAAATAATAGTGGTCCATTCAACAGAATCTAACTGCTCCTCTACATGATGTGGAGAAGTTACGAGTAACATTACGACGGCCCCTCCAATAGCAATTGTGGCAACAGTAAATAATGGATGAGGGAAAGCAGAATGAGCGAAGAAGAGTAAAATAACTACAACTAATATAGCCCCCGATTTTTTAAGTAAAGCTGAATCTTTAATTCCATATTGAAGCCTTAGTAAGTCTACATTCCTGACCCTATTCCCAGATAGCCCGGGTTTTTCTATGATTCTCAATAACCAAAATGCAGGGATAATAGCAATTAAGACCGCAGGCGCAACATGAATAATAAAATCACTAAAGCCTATACTCTGTCCTGCCAATGCTGTTCCACTAAGGCTCTGACTGGATAATTGGGCGCCAATAATAATATTTGGCGGGTCACCAATTTGAGTTGCAGCGCCTCCAATATTAGAAAACATGACCTCCGCTATAATTAAAGGAACTGGCTCTAAATCCAATACCTTACATATTTGTATTGTGACTGGAACTATTAGTAATATAGTCGTGACATTATCCAGAAGAGCTGAAAAGAAAGCAGTGATAATACATAATATGAATGTTAAACGCCATATTGAACCTCCACTTTGAGCATAGGCCTGTACTGCTGCCCACTCAAACAAACCTGTCTTTGAGAGAATATCTACCATCACCATCATACCTATTAGAAGCCCGATAGTTTCCCAATCAATCCATGTCATTACTGCCATCAGATCGGGGCCATCACCACTGCCTGAAGCGATATGTAGGGCAATTACTGCTGCAATACCCCCTAGTGCTGCCGCTAGAGCTCTGTGAACAACTTCAAAAACAATTAATCCATAAACAGCAACTAAAATTATTATTGCTGCAGTAACTGCCCAACTAGGCATTTCTTCTGGTGCAGACCATGTCCCGCCGCTAGAACTAGCTGCAGAAACCGAGAGAGGGATGAATGAAAATACAAACATTAAGGCCAAATAGAACTTTGATAGATTACTGTTTAGCGGATGGCCGATACCCTTCTGCATGTCCGTCGGTAATAGATTACCTCTAAATATCTCTCGATATGAAAATTAGCAATATATAATTTTCTATATATCATTCGCCAGACCAAAAAACAGCAGTATTCCCTCTCTGTAACACTAAATAAGACTCGGATTCACTTGAAATTGATTCGAATAATAGTTTTCTTTCCTCACTACTCGAAGCCACCCCCTGATTTACTTTCATTTTGATAAGTTTTCGTTTCACAAGCTGTTGTTTTAGTTCATAGATTACAGACTCATTAACTCCTTGTTTACCAACTCTAATTGTAATTTCGAGTGCATTATCTAGAGCTCTTCTTTTGATTGCATTTGGTATATCCATTCCATCACCTTCTGATTGGTCTACGAACCTTATTATTACAACGTTCGCAAGTAGTTATCACTGAATTCTTTCTAATCCTAATCCTTGAATTTAAGCCAAAACTCATTGGAGATTTACAATTTTTACAAAACATCATTCTCACACTAGATTTTGATCTCTGACCATGTCTTTTTGTAATCCTTAATGTATCTCTAACAGCATTTTCTCTGATTCTTAATGAAAAAAAATCTGGCGATGAGATGATGCTGGAAAGTTGAGATATCGCTTTTTGGGAACGATTTTTTCTTCTCAAAATATCCTTAGATCTTCTCTTCCTCGACATAGTCACCTCATCTTGCCGATAATTTAGATATTATTTCATCGCCCACTTGTTTAATCGTTTGTTCTCCATCCACTTTTATTAAGATACCTTGATTATCATACCATGCAGCAAGAGGAGAAGTTTGCTCGTGATAAGCCTTTAGCCGGTTACGCACAGTAAACTCATTGTCATCTTTCCTCTGAATTAATCTGTTGGAAATCGATTCAGGGGCTGGTTTGAAATCTACGTGGAAAATCTCTCCTGTTTCTGGATCCATACGTCTCCCAACTATCCTTCTAACAATAGAATCATCAGGAACCTGTATAGACACCACTGCACTTACATCTGCAATCATTGCAAGTTCCTCTGCCTGGGCTATTGTACGAGGGAAACCATCGAAAAGAACACCGTTTCTAGCATCATCCATACTTAAACGGTCAGAAATTAAGCCGATTATGATATCATCAGGTACTAATTCTCCTGCCTCCATAAATGATTTAGCTTCCAAACCTAATTTGCTTCCTTCGGACAAAGCAGCCCTCAACATATCTCCTGTCGAAACTTGAGGTTTTGAGGTTAAATCAACAATTCTTGCTGCTTGAGTGCCCTTACCAGCACCAGGGGGACCAAATAATACAATTGAGCCTTTCATAGCATTACGCGGTAAAGACTCAGTCATAAGTCAAACCCTGTCTAAGGTTGGTTTTGTTCCCACCAAAGATTACCATATAACTCCCATTGTTCCATAGACCAGCCATCAGGTAAACCTCCCAGAGGTAAAGGAGCTACTCCATCTGCTGTAGGTAATAATTTAGCAGGCCCTGATGCAGCAATAGCTGCTTGTATTTCATCATCACTAACGCCACCAGTCAATGTATCTCCTGAACCCAGAGAGGTGTCTAGAGCTGCTGCACGACGTTCATTAGAACTACCTGATAATAAAGCAGAACCTTCAGGTATCAGCTCTTCTTCTGGAGATAAAAGTTTTTGTGAATTTTCCCTTATCTTGAAACCTAAAAATATAGCGCCGGTTAGAGAAATCAAGAATAATAACGGAAGTACCCATTGAGGTAATCCCAAAGATTCCAAGATTCCTGAAATTCCACCAGCGTTAGTAGTTCTTTCCCTACTCATTTCCAAAGTTATCTGTGAATTTGTTGTTTCGGCATCATCAGGATAAAAGTTCACTGCTGCTGCCGATAGTTCGAAAGTAGATAAACCGAAACCAGCATTGGAATTAGGTTTTACAGAGACAGTAAAGGTTCGGGATTCACCAGGGGACAATTCACAATTAATATCAGACGAACAATCAGGAAATTGTATTTCAAAACCATCCGCTAATGTAACCGAAAATTCTGTATCCGTAATTACATTACCTTGGTTAGTCATATTAATTTGGAAATTAGCATTTACACCGGAAGAAATATCCTCAATCAGAGTCTTTTCAGAGGAAATTTTTAACCACACAGATGGAAGCACCTCTACTGAAAATTCAACAGTCTGGAAAGAAACTTCTCCACTAGGGGTCTCTGATTCTATAATTACTGATACGGTTTGTTCAAGTGACCCTATTGATAGAGTACCGGGTAATTCCAGACCCACTGAAACAAATGCTTCACGATTCATATCCATCTCGAAAACATTTCCAGAAAGGAAACCTCCGGACCAACCTTCTGGAAGAGTGCCCATAGTCAAAGAAATTTCAAGAGGGACATTTCCAATATTATGAAGTTTGAAAGGAGTTACTGAAGATTTACCTAGGGCGACCAAAATTTCAGAAGGGTTTTCTACGTTCAATGAAGCAAACTCTTCGAGAACTAACTTAGTGCCATTAATTAGAGTTTGACCATCAGAAATAGTAGTTCTGATAGTGATAATATTTGAATCTCCCATATTAGAAGAAAGGGGTACTATTGTGTTAACTGTAATACTAAGATTTTGTCCAGCTAAAATGTTCACAACTACATCCTGATTAACAAATTCTTCAATACCAATAACTATTTGAGTTTGCCAATTATTTTGTATTTTGACAGTGTATTCAGAGGGGACATTCCCTTGGTTAGTAATTACTAAATTTGTAGTTACTAAATCACCATTTAATACTGGACGGTCGGTTGAAAGACCTAAAGGCCCTAGCGACATACCCTCTTCAGAAAATATCTCAGCAGTAAAATCACGATTCTCAAAAACCTCTACTGATGCTGAATCTACAGAAAATAAACTTGCATCATTTATCGACTGAGTAGTACAACTAACTCCTTCGATAGTACCTGAAGCAGGAGTACCTAATATTTCGTTAGGAATTCTAACTTTTATAGGGACTGGTAAGAATTGTAATCTGGAGAGTGGTTCTAGATTTAGGACTGAAGTCCCACTATCTCCTACTCTGATAATCCAGTGATTTTCAGTTTCACAAGTAATAGTGTATTGAGTAGGCCCATTTCCAGTATTTAGAATTGAAAGAGAAAACTGAGCAAATTGACCAGGTATTGCACCTAAATCATCTGCACCCGCAACTACAGTCACTAATCCTTCAACTCTCTCTACAACTGTCTTAAGTTGCATTGAATGATAAACAGTGGGTGCATTTTTGTCCCAAAGAGTTACTTGTGATACAAAGTTACCAGGGAGTGCATAAATATCACTAGAAACATCTGCGTCAACATCAGAAAATTCTAATGAAATAATCACACTATCTCCTTCCTGCCCAGAAGGAGATAAAGTCCATGGGCCAGACTCGTTGAATATTTTCCACCATTCGTCTGTAGGGGCAACTAGGAGTCCCCCTACTTCAGATAATTGCACAGGCGATGCTGAAATATCTACAGTAATTTCTGATGTCCCTTCGTTCTTCAATTCTAAATCGAAAGTGACAGCACTCGATATACTAGGATCTAAATAACGAACTTTTGATTGATCTAATTCAAAAGGCGTAGAAGGATAACTTCCATCTGATAAGAGAGGTGTTAACCTAACTCCTACCTGTGATACATAAACATCAATCTGTACTCTATTATTATCTACTCCCATGAGTTCATCATTTAATTCTGTAACTTGTGAATCAGAATCTAATGTTAGCATTATTGTATGTAGACCAGTTGTAGAAAATATGTGAGGGTATGAAAGAGATGCTGATGAACCTCCTGGAAGTGATGTTTTTGATTGTTCGAAAATTACTGTATTTTCAGTCATATCTTCTATTAGAACTGAATAACTTCCAGTAGGACCAGCTGCTTGGTTTTTCCATTGAGCCTCTAACAAAAATGTATCGCCTTGAAGGGGACTTTCTACAGAAGTAGATAACGAGTTAGAAAATACTGTAAGATCAGGTAAAATTGTTTCACTAATTTCTCCGGACATGACAATTGCATAATCTTGTAAATTACCTCCAGCATGACCTACTTCGACAGCCCAAACTCCTATTTCAGTGGAATCTATTCTGAACCTTTCGACATTGTTCAAAGAGTCTGCTATTGTACTGGTTACGCTATTACCATTAGCGAAATTATTACCATAGTATACAAGTCCACTTGGTGATGTAATTTTCAAGTCTAGATCATTAATTAATTTGGGAGAGGATTGGTTGGCGACTGCTGAACCTTCTGGATCATTCCAAACAAGAGTTACATCAAACCTCGAATCTCCGTTAGATTGAATTGTGTATACAAAGGAATGACCAGGTTTCAATTCCCTAGAATCATCATATAACAATTCTAAATCAACGCCAGAAAACTCTGGAAACAAACTATTGGAGATATTTATTTGCCCCCAACCTTCGAAAGCATTTGGGATATCGGGGGTTCCTAAATCATCTGCTCCATTGATCAAGACTGAACGAATAAAGTCAGATCGAGGTTCCACTACACCTTCATTCACACGAAGAAATTGTCTAGCCATAGTAGTTGCACCTGCAGCCACTGCAGTCGACATAGAGGAGCCATTGAGAGTCATGTAGAGTGGAGTCTCAGTTCCTGTGTGTGTTGATGAAGAACAACTATCTCCGTCTACAAATTGAGCTTCTTCTGCTTGAGCAGAACATATCATAACACCTGGAGCAACTAAATCAGGTTTTATTCTACCATCCAAAGTCGTTCCTTTTGAAGAAGAAGAAAAAACTTCTCCAGCAGGTACACTATCATATGAGCCAGTAGTAGACGTTCCGATAGTCAGAACATTCTTTGCAGTGCCTGGTGGTGTAATGCTTTGGTAACCATTCATCCCCTGATCTCCGGCCGAAAATAAAGCTAGGAAACTTGGTTCATCAACCAAATAGGAGTCTGCTGAACGCGAATCAGAACTATACTCACCTACAAGATTAATATTCCCCCAGCTATTAGTTTGAATACGAGCACTCTGTTGGTACGAATGTGCAAACATTTCGTACAGAGAACCCCATCTTGCTAAGATTCCAGAACTATCAGCCTCTAATTGATAGAAGTGAAATGTAGCGGCAGGGACTATGCCAGTGGAATTAGAATCTCCGGAACCATCACCTAGTAGAGTTGATGTCACGTGTGTTCCATGACCACTGTTTCTGTCTTGATGTGAATTATCAGGACCAAACAAATCATAAATTGCTCTGACCCTTCCATTAAAATCACCATGATCAGCATCTATTCCCGTATCTGAAATAGCTAAAATTTCCCCACTACCATTCAGATTGAAAGGAGACAATGTTGAAGCAATATTACCACTAATTAACTCATTAGCATTACTATTGTGCGTTGAAATAATTGAAGATTCATGAATATTAAGTATTCTGCCATCCATTGCTAAAACAGGCAACCATGTCGCATCAATTCCTTTAATTTGACATAAATGAATGTCACAAACATTTCCTATTGCAGAACTGTTTGAAATACGATTCATATCAAGTTCTAATTCAGATAATTCGTTAATTTCTAAGTCTGAAGCAATAGTGATATCTAAATCAAGAGAGAAACCACCACGTCCAGAAAAATCAATTAAACTTGGAGAAACTCTCCAAGCAATTGGTAATCCTTCAATCCATCGTACAGAAGGAGATTTTTCTAATTCGGATTTAGAAGTCAAAATATCTTCAATGGGTAACCTGACGATTAAAGCAGAATCAGGTATAGTATCAATAATTGGATACCCATAAGAATCTATTAAATTTATTAAATCGGTCATGTCTACACTGTTTGACTGTACAATCACTAATCCTGTACGTGAAAGTGCTGATGAATCATACAAGTTCTCAGGACCGAGAGGCATAACATCTTTCAAAGGATCGAAATTTCCAAATGGTGAATGAATAATTCCAGAGAAATCTTTCAATTTATAATCTGATTCTGAAACAACAGATAACTTACTCCATTTACTATTCTCAGATATAACCTGGTAATCTGAATTTGTATTGGAATCAGTTGTTTCACTCAAAGCAGAAACTGCACCTGACCAAGATGAAAGGACAAGGATCAAAAAGATTGGGAAAACTGATTTCACCGCAGTCATATCGTACCTGCGACACATTAAGCCCTTTTGACCATTAACGTTTGATGAATCGAAAATTAGTCAAAGATTTTAAATTCCGTAGTAATCAGAAATAGCTAAATCAGTTTTTGCAACACTAGTTCTCCAATCCACTTCAGTGCCCATCAAAGCTCTGACACAGTCTACATTTTCTGGAATTACATCACTTTCTTGGTGTATGGCTTGGAAGTAATATAGTCTATTGTCCAACAACTTAACGCCATCTTCCCAAACAAATATTTCATGTAAATCACCCCATTTCCGACCTATGTCTCTTGCCATTTCCATCACTTCTGCAGTAGTAGGGATTTTGTCATCTTTACCACTCATTACAATTACTCTAGGAGATTCCTTCCACATCCTAATAATAGAATCAGTGGTCAGTCCGTGACCATCAGGTAAATCTGCAATAATCGAATGAACATGCATTAAAGTTGTTGGGACAGCAACCGCTAAAGAATTAATTTCGATCTCGGGCTTAACTGTCATTACGTCAGGACCATGATGACTTGGAACTTTTAGAACAGGTTTTATTGCATTAATTGGTCCTTTGTCTGAATCACCAGGATCAGCAGCCCTTCTAATCATTGTACACTCTACTTTTAGAGACCCACAATGTTCGTACAGAGGGACCAATGTTCTTGAAAGCCCGGTAGTATTGCAAGACACCACACGCGTGCCTTGAGCATTGAGATTTTC
>Ga0228650_1000489_pt1 | contig 14649 bp, 13 predicted proteins | sample 62DmetaG_FD_183171 | JGI IMG/M metagenome (GOLD analysis project Ga0228650, IMG submission 183171) | Seawater microbial communities from Monterey Bay, California, United States - 62D | ecosystem: Environmental > Aquatic > Marine > Coastal | place: USA: California | collected 2016-10-28
TTTTGGAACATCCCAGCCACCTTTCTCTCTGGCTTTTTCGAACCATCCTAGCCTCCAGGAGAAGTAATCCTCTCCAGCTTTTATTTTATTTTCTTCAAAGAAAGACCTTACGTCATCCCTAAATGCGAGGTCATCACTGCTTAGATTTATATGCATATTTTTTGTATTGAAATTAGTGAAAATGAAAGTAAATATTAATATTTTTTTGCTTCTTAAGCCAGCAAAATAAAGCATTTCAAGCTATTGTCATGACACTAGTGTGACGGTTTTCAAATCTTAAGATTGCTATCGTCATTAATTATCTCTTATGATGAAGGCATCATGGAAGAAAGATTAAAAAAATTTAACAAAGAATTCTTTGGCCCATCCATGGAATTTTTCAATTTGAAGTTTGAATCTATTGAATACGAGAAAATTAAGTTTTCTTGTATATTTAACAATCAATGCGGAAATCCTATGGGTTTTGTACAGGGAGGTATGATCTCTGCGGCTTTGGATGATGCAACTTCAGCGGCAATGATTTCTGGCTATGAAGAGAGAAAAGCTCCTATGACTACGGATTTACATATTTTGTTTCATAGGCCTCTTCAAATTGGAAAGGCTTATATGGAAGTAAAGATTATAAAGCTAGGGCAAAGAAGTGCTACTTCGGAAGGTAGAATGTATAACTTAGAAGGAAAATTAGTTGCAACTTTAATGCATACTGCTCAACCAGTAGATACTTCAAGTTAAAGATAAAGGAGAAATATTATGAAACCAGTATGTTTAGTTCTAGGCGCAGGAGCTGGAATCGGAGGAACTGTAGCTAAAAAATTTGCAAGTGAAGGCTATCATTCTTTCTTGTGTAGACGATCTGATCAGGAAGGACTGGATAGGCTTATAGGAGATATAGAAAATTCTGGAGGTTCTGCCTCAGGCCAATTGATCAATGCTATAGAAGAAGATGTTCTCGAAGAGTTAATTAATAAAGTTGAAACTGAAGTGGGTCCCATTGAAGTAGTTGTTTATAACCTGGGCGCTCAAACTGGCATGAAACTTCTCAGTCAAACAAGCTACAAGGAATTTGAGTGGGGGTGGAAAATGGCAAGCTTTGGTTTGTTTAGAGTAGCTAAAGTTTTATGCCCGCTTATGGTCGACAGGGGGAAGGGCACTATTCTTGTGACTTCAGCAACTGCAGCTATGAGGGGTAATGCAACACAGCATTCACATGCTGCTGCAATGGCCGGCAGAAGAATGCTATGCCAATCATTAAATGCTGAATTTTCTTCCAGAGGTATACATGTTGCTCATATTATTGTCGATGGAGCTGTAGACGCACCTGATACGTTAGGAAAAATGCTTGGTGCCGAAATGTATCAGCAATTAAGAGAAACAAAGGGAATGGAGCACGACGGATTGCTTTTACCAGAAGAGATAGCGAAAACTTATTACCATCTGGCCCAGCAACATCGCTCTGCATGGACGCACGAACTTGATCTTAGAGCCTTTTCAGATCTAGCTTGGTGGAATCACGCCACTATGCTTGAGGATTAGAGATCTTAAAATTAGATATTTGAATATCGTCCTGCCCTAAATCTTTATAATTATCATCAATCCTGCCTTGAATATATTGTTTCCAGGTGAAGGGCCTATAAATAGGATTTTCTTTAGAAATCTCCGGAATAGGCTCAATAATTGATTCACTTTTGGGATTGAAAAAAAACGGAGTGCTATACCTAGGATCGGATGTTCTTTTAACGACTCTGTGAATGGCCGCAACATAATTATCGTTTGTCCATACCTGCATAGCATCTCCAAGATTTACTACAATCGAATTCTTCTCTGGAGGAATATCAATCCAACCATGCTCTTTAGACTTGGCTTGCAGGCCCCCCGTCATATCCTGTAAAAGCAATGTGAGTATTCCTGGATCGGTATGGTGATGTAAGGCCATATCTCCAAGTTCATTAACGTTATCTTTTTCTAAATCACTTAATGGATCATTGACTGGATAATAATTTAACCTTGCATTGCTTGTTCTAGAGTCTCCGAAAACGTAATTATTTTCAGGTAGGCCCAAGCAAGTTAAGATTAGATCCAAAGTTTTATTTGCGACTCCCGAAGACTTGATAAAAAAATCTTGCATAGAATTCTTAAAAGAACCTTCTTTAGGCCATTGGTTGATATCGTGCTCTGTTCGAGTCTCCATAAAATCAAAAACCTCTTTAAGATCTCTTTTTTGTTTAGTGAGCTCTCTATCATAAAATCCTAAGGGAATTTCTTCTGATCTTAATAGTTTCAGTTTATCTTTTCTGTCTTGGGAGAAGAACCACTCTGATAGTTTCCACATATGATCAATTTGTTTTTGCATGCCATGATTTTTGAGAATAAAGAATCCATGGTCTCTGCATGCCGCATCCAGCAGCTTTATCTGCTTTTCATCATTTGAAGCATTTTTAAGATCTATAATAGGAACGTTAGGTGTCTTCATGGCCATTAGCTCTTTCCGAGAAATTGATCACCTTTTCAAAAGCATACATCGCTTGTAGGACATCTATATCTTTTCTTTGGCCTCCTATTATTTGGATTGATGCAGGCAGCCCTGAATTAAGAACAGATATTGGAATTACTCCAGCTGGATTTCTAGTCATATTTATTCCCATGGTGAAATCAACCCAAGCAGGTGTTTCGTTACCATTTACGAATCCATCTCCTTCAAGTTTAGGAGCATGCCCGCAGGTTGCTGGAGTGATAATCAAAGGAGATTCTTCAAGCGTTTGTTGAAGTTTAAAACCTAATTTATGGCAAGCATCAATAGAAGACGCATAGGAAGCAGCATCCATAGAAGTTCCCATTTCTATAAAATATCTTAGAAGAGGATCTATTTTTTCATATTCTTTAGTTCCTATGAGGTGTTGTTGTCTTCTTGCACATGCCGCAGCCCAAAAAACCATCCAAGCATCCACAGGATTTTCTTCCCATATATCTTCCTTTTCTATTATTTCTACTCCAGCATTCGCTAAAGAATTTATTGCCCTTTCACAAGCATCTAGCACCTCTTTATCGACAGCTGAAAACCCCATTGTGGATGACCAAATAGCAGTTTTTGGTAACTCTTCATTTAACTGATCGAACCAATTAGTATTGTCCTCTTCAAGCGAAAAAATATCTGTGGGATGAGGCCCTACGGTGGCATCTAAAGCTAACGCATTATCTTTTGTGGTATTTGCCATAGGCCCTTTTACAGTTAATAAACCTGATCCAGGAGGAGTATCACCTCCAATCGGAATTCTTCCTTGAGAGGTTTTAATTCCTGCCAGACCTCCTAAGGCAGCAGGGATTCTAATAGAGCCACCCCCATCTGAACCAGTTCCAAGTGGAATCATGCCTGAAGCTAAAGCAGATGATGTTCCACCTGAAGAACCACCTGAAGAATTCTCAAGATTCCAAGGGTTTTTTGTTGAACCAAAAGGAATGTTATCTGTCTTTCCTTTATGTCCAAATTCAGGTGTATTAGTTTTGCCGAGTATTACACATCCTTGATCCCGCATTCTTTGGACTAAAATTGAATCTGCTTTTGCAACAGGATCATTCACATGTAGTTCAGAACCAAAAGTAGTCACAAAGCCTTTAGCATCCTCAAGATCTTTAACCCCAATAGGGATACCTGCAAGTTGTCCTACCTTTTCACCTTTTCCTATAAGTGAGTCTATATATTCAGCTTGTAGTAATGCATCCTCATGATTGACAGCACAAAAAGCATTTAATTTAACGTCATATCTATCAATATTATCCAGAGCCGCTTGAGTCATTTCTTTAGCAGATATTTCTTTAGTTTGAATCTTATTTGCTAATTCCTTTAAGGAATAATCTCTGAAATCCATAGTATTTTCTCCAATAGTTAAATTGATGTTATCATTTTTTTATTAATAAAATTTCTATTTAATTATGAACTTTGAACACACTGACAAAACTAAAGAGATCATCAGCCTTGTTTCAAACTTTATTGACACAAGAGTTAGGCCAAGAGAGAAAGAATATAATGACGCAATGGCAACTTTTCGAGAATCTGGAGATCCTTGGCAAGTGCCTCAAGTACTCTATGAATTAAAGAAAGAAGCGAAAGATCTTGGGTTATGGAATTTTTCTTTGACCGGGGATTTGGGCTATGGTCTAACTAATCTAGAATTTGCACCTCTAGCAGAAATAATGGGTGTCGGATGGACTTCAGAGGTGTTTAATTCTTCAGCTCCAGATGCAGGTAATATGGAAGTCTTGGATAAATATGGAAGCGATCACCAGAAAGAAAAGTGGCTTACGCCCTTACTTAATGGAGAAATAAGATCAGCATTTGCCATGACTGAGCCTAATGTGGCGTCGTCTGATGCAACAAATATTTCGAGCACTATCACCCTTGAAGGTAACGAGTACGTAATAAATGGAGAAAAATGGTGGACTTCAGGCTATGGAAGACCTGATTGTGAATTTATGATTTTTATGGGAGTTTCAAGTCCTGATGCACCTAAACATCAAAGACAGTCTCAAATTATTATTCCAAAAGATTCAGAAGGCATAAAGCTTAAGAGAATGTTGACAGTTTATGGATCCGATCATGCTCCCAACGGCCACGCTCATCTAACTTTTAATAATGTCCGTGTTCCTAAAGAAAATATAATTTTAGGTGAAGGTAGAGGATTTGAAATAGCTCAAGGTCGTTTAGGGCCTGGAAGGATTCATCACTGTATGAAGATAATTGGAGCTGCAGAACTAGCCCTAGAACTTTTATGTAAAAGGGCTTCTTCCAGAAAAGCATTTGGAAAGGCATTGGCTGAGCTGGGAGGAAACTATGATGTTATAGCCAAGTGCCGTAATGAGATAGAAATGTGCAGACTTTTAACGCTTAAGGCAGCATATATGATGGATACCTTAGGCAATAAAAAGGCTAAGAGTGAAATTGCTCAACCTAAAGTAGAAGTTCCTAGTATGGCAGTAAGGGTGATAGAAAGGGCTATTCAGATTCATGGCGGCGCGGGAGTTTCTCAAGATACCCCTCTGGCTAGTCTTTATAGCTCTATAAGGTATTTAAGAATAGGCGATGGTCCTGACGAAGTGCATCTTAGGACAATAGCAAAGGAAGAACTTGGAAAGTATTTAGATTAAGAGTGAATATCTAATGTCTTCTCTTCGGTCCTTTTGGAGACCATTTTTTTAGCAAACTCCATCTCTTTTTTTGCATTAAACTTATTAAGTTTAAACTGTTCAGAATCTTGGGTAGCGATAATCAACCTTCCAGAATCTGTATCAAGTCTTATGCTATCAGATACAAATATCTTATTCTTTTTAGAGATTACAATAGCCTCTAGTTCATTATTGAGATCTTCAACATGACAACCATCGATAAGTTTTTTTAATTCTTTTATTTTCATTTTTATAATTGTTTAGCTAATTCTTTGATTACTGATGTGTTGATTTCTTTTGATTTAAGATTGTAGTGTGGATGATTTACCCCTGCATACATCATTTTGGTCATCTTAAAATCGTCGATCATAATATTGTCTAGATCAAATAATAATTCATTTTGAGAGTCATTATCTTTATCAGCTTTTCTTCCAAAAACTCTGATATTTTCTCCTATTTGTATCCATACTTTGTCTTCGAGATCTAATTGTATAGATTCTTGAGGCTCAATTATCAGAGTTGCTGCAAGCACTTTACTTGAACTGTTAGGTTTTTTAGATTGATCAAAAAGTATTGAGACTTTATCGCCAATATTTATTTGTATATTTGTATTCTCGTCTGAAATCTCAGAAAAAGTCATTAAAGATTAGATATGTATTTTTATTTGGAGAGCGTAGGCGTAAATGATACATTTTTTACTTCTAGAAAACTATCTCTGATTTGTTTTAATTGTTTATTAAAGGCTGTAGTTTGATAAGATATCTTCAACTGCAAAGGGGCGGCTATAAGCCTGAGATCTTAAAAATTTAAGAAACTCTTTGAACCTGATCCATACAATAATGGCGGAGGAATTGCATGCTAAAACAAAAATATCTATTTCTTATACTTTCCTTTTTTTACCTATCTCTTCAGGCTGAAACAATTGAAGAGATAATCGTTAATGGTGACTGGCGAGAGTCTAGTTTAAGCCAGGTAGGAGCAAGCCTTGTCTTGATTACTGATGAGCAAATCGAAAAGAAACAATATAAGCATTTTGAGGACATCGCTTATTCTGTACCAAATTTAAATTTTGCTGCCAGTGACTCTAGACCAAGATATTTTCAGATCAGGGGAATAGGAGAGCGCTCTGGATATGAAGGAACTCCAAACTCTTCTGTTGGATTTCTTATCGATGATATCGATTTCTCTGGTCAGGGGGGGATAGCATCTACATACGATATAGATCAAATCGAAGTTTATAGAGGACCTCAAGGCTCACGTATGGGCGCAAATGCTTTAGCAGGAATGGTTTATATCAAAACTAAAGATCCAGAAGATCTCTTTGAACTTAAAGGCGGAGTGATTTTGGGAGACTTTGGTAGAAAAGACATAAGGGCACTAATCAATTTCCAAATAAATGACGATATTCAATCTAGATTGACTTTCAATAGGGAAGATTTCGAGGGTTTTAGAAAAAATCTATTTCTTAATAAATCAGATACTTCAAGGAAAGATGAGCAGTCTTTAAGGTTTAAAACTAAATGGAATTTTGCGGACAATGCATTACTTAATTTAGTGTATTTCAGAAATGATTTTGATGACCCCTCAGATATCTGGACCATTGACGGTTCTTTGAATACTCTTTCGGATAGACCGGGAATGGACTCACAAGTCTCTGATGCCTTTGGATTAAATCTTCAATTTGAAAATGCTAATAATTCATATCAGTTATTATTTTCAGAAACTGATACTGATGTAGTGTTTAGTTATGACGCAGACTGGGGTAATGCTCAATCACATGATCCTTATATATATGACTATTTCTCGGAAACCTTAAGAAATAGAGAGACATCAAATATAGAGTTCAGGCTATTATCGAATCCAGAGTATAACAATCAAGTTAGGGAGATTAATTGGGTTTTAGGATTCTCAGTTTCTGAAGTAGATGAATCAAATCAAAAAAAAGATGATGGAATGTATGGTGATCCTTTTGATGGATATGGGATTTTCAGTAGCGAATCTCTTTTTTCCAGCAATTACTTCTCAAAAAGCAAATCAATATTTGGTAATATTGATTATTCCTTCAACGAGAATATCAAACTATCTTTTGGACTTAGATGGGAAAATTGGAAGGCGCGATATTCTGATTCAAACAGAGAAGTCTTTAGTCCCTCTGATAATATGAACGGGGGCAAAATTACTCTAACTAATAGAGTTTCAGAAAATACAAGTCTTTATACGAGTATTGCAAAAGGATATAAACAGGGCGGTTTTAACTTAGGGACAGGACTAAATGGCTCCAGTTTTTTAGATATAATTAATTATTCTCCTGAGTATCTAATAAATTACGAAATTGGATTAAATAAATTCTTTGTTGATTCAAGGACTTATATTGATTTGGCTTTCTTTTACTCCGATAGGAAAGATCAACAAGTTCTATCTTCTTCGCAAGTGGATCCTCAAGATCCTAATACTTTCCTATTCCTTAAACGCAATGCTGCTGAGGGAATCAATTACGGTGTTGAGCTCAGCCTGAATAGTGAAATATCTGATAATTTAAATTTCTTCTTGAACATTGGTCTCTTAGAGACTGAAATTAAGAATTACACTACCAGACCAGACCTTGAAGGAAGGGAGCAGGCACATGCCCCGAGTCATAGCTTTTCAGCAGGCTTAGGATGGAGCTTTACAGACAGGCTTGAAGTGTTAATTGATTTTACTGGAAAAAGTGATTTTTATTATTCAGACTCACATGACAATCAGTCTGATGATTATATTTTGACTAATTTGAACCTTGTATATGAGGAAAATAATATTACTTATAACTTTTGGATAAGAAATCTATTTGATGAATATTATTCTCTAAGAGGTTTCTATTTCGGAAATGAACCACCTAATTTTGTAGATACTTTATATGAAAGGCATGGAGATCCAAGACATTTTGGATTCTCCTTATCGTATGAATTTTAATAAAATCAAATGGAAATAATTGCTGTTTCTTCAGCCATAATTTATCTTCTATTGGCTGTTAGACAGAATATTTTTTGTTGGTTGGCGGCGGGCATTAGCTCCACTCTTTACTTTTTTATAATGTATTCTGCCGGTTTGTATATGGAGGCATACCTCCAAATATTTTATTTATTTATGGCCTTCTATGGCTGGTCACAATGGAGAACTAATGATGTCTTGGTAGTGCAAACTTGGAACAAGAAAAATCATTTAATAGCACTACTTTTAATAATACTACTCACATTGACCTCGGGATATATTCTAGAAAATTATACAGATGCAGCGTTACCTTTCATTGATGCATTAACAACTTGGGGAGCTATTGTAGCTACTTATATGGTTGCTAAGAAACTGATAGAAAATTGGATTTATTGGTTTGTTATAGACTTCATATCAGTGTTTTTGTTCATGTCCAGAGATCTTTTTCTCACCAGTCTATTATTTATTGGTTACTTAGTTATTATCTTTTTTGGATATAGGTCTTGGAACAACATACTACAAGACAAAAAAAGGACTATTGTTAATCAACAATAGTCCTTTTATATAATTTTCTAAGAAACTAAATCGGCATTCATAACCTTATTCCATGCCGAAATAAAGTCTGAAATAAATTTATCCTTACCATCTGAGCTAGCATAAACTTCAGCTATTGCTCTTAATTGAGAATTAGAGCCGAAAACTAAATCAGATCGAGAAGCTGTTCTTACCTTTTCTCCTGATATCCTGTCAGTGGCCTCATACGAATTACCAGTACCATTTGGTTTCCACTGAACTGACATGTCTAGAAGTGTCTCAAAGAAATCATTTGAGAGTTCGTTGGAATTATTAGTGAAAACACCTAATCCATCTGTACTTATACCTAAAGATCTCATGCCTCCAACTAGAACAGTCATCTCAGGAGCTGTTAGCCCTAGTAATTGAGCCTTATCAAGCATCATTTCTTCAGATGCAATATTCGTACCTGATTTATGATAGTTCCTGAAAGCATCAGAAACCGGTTCGAGGACTGCAAATGATTCTTCATCAGTTTGCTCTTCAGAAGCATCTCCTCTACCAGGAGTGAAAGGAACTGCAATATTTGCAGCTTTCTCAATTCCAACCGCCCCTGCAAGTACTATTGTATCTGCTAAAGAAACATTACTTTCACTAGCAATTGCATTGAGGGTATTTAGAACTCTAGACAGTTGTTCTGGTTTATTTACTTCCCAGTTATTTTGAGGAGCTAAGCGGATCCTAGATCCATTTGCGCCACCTCTCATATCAGAACCTCTATAAGTAGAAGCGCTTGCCCAGGCAGTTTCAACCATTTCTTGGATAGATAAATCACTTTCAGAAATTTTGGCTTTTAGGCCTTCAATATCATAGCTTGTATCTCCTGCAGGCACAGGATCCTGCCATATTAATTCCTCTTCAGGGACTTCTGGACCAAGATACCTTGCTTTAGGACCCATATCTCTATGCAATAACTTGAACCACGCCCTGGCAAAAGCATCAGCAAATTCTTCCGGATTCTCATGAAAACGTTTAGATATATCTTTATAGATTGGATCTTCTCTGAGTGCTATATCAGCTGTTGTCATCATCGTTGGAACTTTTTTAGAAGAATCTTCAGCATCAGGTGCCATATCTTCCTCTGTTTGACCTATGGCATGCCATACAATCGCTCCAGCAGGAGTTGTTGTTTGCTCCCATTCATAACCGAAGAGTAAATCAAAATAGCCATTATCCCATTGAGTAGGATTAGAGGTCCAAGCTCCCTCAAAACCACTAGTGATTGTGTCACTTCCTTTTCCAGATGCATAAGAACTTGTCCAGCCAAATCCCATTTCTTCCATGCTTGCACCTTCGGGTTCAGGACCGACGTTATCATCAGGTCCGGCACCATGGCCTTTTCCAAATGTATGACCTCCTGCTACAAGTGCCACTGTTTCTTCATCATTCATTGCCATTCGGCCAAATGTTTCGCGAATATCTCTTCCACTTGCTATCGGATCAGGATTACCATCAGGGCCTTGTGGGTTAACATAAATTAAACCCATTTGTACGGCACCCAGTGGATTTGCTAAATCTCTTTCTCCGCTATAACGCTCGTTTGTAAGCCATTCAGTTTCAGCACCCCAATTTATATCCTCTTCGGGAGCCCAAATATCTGGTCTTCCACCACCAAAACCAAAGGTTTTGCCACCCATGGATTCTATGGCAACGTTACCTGCTAAAATTAATAAGTCAGCCCAACTTATATTTTTCCCATATTTTTGTTTTATAGGCCAAAGCAATCTTCTTGCCTTATCGAGATTACCATTATCAGGCCAGCTATTAAGAGGAGCAAAACGTTGAGCACCAGTACCTCCGCCACCTCGACCATCGCCAATTCTATATGTTCCAGCTGCGTGCCAAGTCATTCTTATGAAGAAACCACCATAATGACCAAAATCAGCTGGCCACCAGTCTTGTGAATCAGTCATTAGATCATTGAGATCTTTTTTTAGAGAATCGTAGTCAAGTTGTTTAAAGGCTTCAGCATAATCAAAATCATCATCCATTGGATCAGATTTATTGTCATGTTGATGGAGTAAACCTAAATTAAGTTGATTAGGCCACCAGTCTTTATTTGATGTTCCAGTCCCACTATTGCTAGATAGAGACCCATGGATAACTGGACACTTGTTTTCGTTATTATCGCTCATTAAATTGCCCTTTAATTAAAAAATGTGGTTCCGCGCAGTAGTTAGATAGTAAATTATTTTCTTACTCTAGTCTATAATCCATACCCCAAAGATTTCATAATAATAAGTCCTTTTTAATATTTTAAATCCGTAATTATGAGATTAATTAAGTTATGTGAGAGAATATATTTGTTAAAGGAGTAAATTATGGCTAAAGCATTATATCCGGGTACTTTTGATCCTATTACACTGGGTCATATTGATATCATTGAAAGAGCTTTACATCTTTTCGATGAAGTGACTATTGCTATAGCAACTAGCGCTTCTAAAAAACCTATCTTTACCCTTGAAGAAAGAATAGATCATATTGAAAGAATATTCGAAGGCAATGATAGAGTTAAAGCTATTGGTTTTACTGGACTGGTAGTAGATTTGGCAAAAGAACAAGAATCCAATATTCTCATTAGAGGCCTCAGGGCAGTATCTGATTTTGAATATGAATTTCAACTTGCCAATATGAATAGAGCTATGTCCCCTGACCTAGAGAGTATTTTCTTAACGCCTAAAGCAAAATTCTCTTTTTTATCTTCGACTCTAGTTAGAGAAATTGCATCTATGGGCGGAAAGATAGATTCTTTTGTAGACCCAATAGTGAAAGATGCTCTAAGAGAAAGATTTAAAAAATAGATTGGCAGTTAGGGCAGTATGCACTCGCTCTCTGACCAATGCGTTGGCCTTTTATTTCAAAAGAACAGTCATAACAATCTTCTCCCTCTCTCCCATAAACCTTTAGACTTTGTTTGAAGTAACCTGGTTGATTGTTTCCTCCAACAAAATCTCTTAGAGTTGTCCCGCCTTGTTTTATTGATTCTCTAAGGAGTTTTACTATTTCTTGTGCCAGCAGATCATATTTCTTTCTAGGTACTCTTCCTGCTTTGCATGAAGGTCTAATTTTTGCCGCAAATAATGCTTCGCTAGCATAAATATTTCCAACACCTACAACAATCTTTGAATTCATTATGAAGTTTTTTATTGGCATTTTTCTTTTACGCGACAGAGCAAAAAGATGTTCTCCATTGAAGTGATTGCCAAGTGGTTCTGGTCCTAAATCTTTCAATAAAAAGTGGGTATCAGGATTCTCTGTCCATAAAAAACATCCAAACCGCCTCGGATCACAATATCTAAGGATCGTTCCATCAGAAAAACAAATATCTATGTGGTCATGTTTTTTTAAATCCTCTTCTTTAGAAATTCTTAAGCTACCTGACATGCCAAGATGTATTATTAGGCTTTCCTGAGAGCTTTGTAATAATAGATATTTACCCCGTCTTGTAATTCCAGAGAATGTATTTTTAACCAATTTTTTTTGAATTAAGTTAGTCGGTACAGACCATCTCAGAGAAGGTTGTCTAATATTAACTGAGGTTATTTCTTTATTAAGTATATGGGGTTCTATTCCTCTAAGGGTTGTCTCTACTTCAGGTAATTCTGGCATTTGCAATAAGTGTGTTTAACTTTTAGAAGTTTCAATAAATAATTTCATCTCCTTAGTTTAAATATTTAAAGTTAGCATATAAAGTAGGAACAATATTCTTTTAAATCATTGAATACGTATAGGAGCATTTTTTATGAAATCAACTAAGCACTTACTGCATCCCGAATTACAAGTGATGGCAGAAGCATCAATTATTACAGAAATCAACGATGAAAATCTTCAAGGTATAAGAGAAACTCTTGATGGTTTGAGGCCTCCATTGGAAGACGAAAAATCTTTTAACGTAACAAGAAAAGAAATTTTTATACCTCAAGACAATGCGCCAGATGTGCGCTGTCTTCTTTATATTCCTGATGATAGGAAAGAAGCATCAGGTCCTGGTTATCTTCATATACATGGTGGAGGTTATATCATAGGTTCACCGGAAGGTTCAGATACTCAAAATCTACTATTGTCTTACGAGATCGGTGCTGTGATTATTTCTGTTGACTATCGATTGGCTCCTGAGAACCCAATACCAGCGCCTCTAGATGATTGTTATGCTGCTCTCGGTTGGTTCCACGAAAACTCTGAAGAACTTGGAATTGATCGAGCACGAATAGGAATAGGAGGAGAAAGTGCTGGAGGAGGTTTGGCAGCTGCTTTGGCAATTAAAGCAAGAGATGAAGGCAAGTATCAAGTTTGCTGGCAATCACTAACTTATCCAATGTTGGATGACAGGACGGGAGATAATAAAAACCCTGGAGATCCCTTAGTTGGTGAATTTGTTTGGACAAGAGAATTTAATCAATATGCTTGGAATTGTTACCTTGCTGATGCTAAAAGAGAAGCTCCCCAAGCACCAGGAAGATTGGAAGATTTTAAAGGACTCCCTCCAACATGGATGTTCACGGCGTCACTTGATTTATTCAGGGATGAAAATATAGATTACGCGCAGAGATTAATGAGTGCAGGAGTGTCTTGTGACTTGGTTGTCTATCCTGGGGCATGTCATGCCTTTCAGCAGATAGAAACATCTGAGTTAGCACAACGTTTCAGGGAAGATTTTACTGCAGCTTTAAAGCGAGGACTGAGAGGTTAATTTGAGACTGTTTTTCCTTCAATAAAGTCAACAATGATCTGAGCCAATGGAAACTCTTCTTGTGAAATATGTCCATCTCGTGTTGTTAAGAAAATAAAAAAGGTAAATAAAATGCTAAGAGAGAAGTATTTTTTAAGAAATCTTTAATGATAACTTTCTTACTTCATTTGACTGCTGATATTAATCAGATCATTTGGATTTAGTGACCCAACTGACGCTTTCAGCCTTAACATAGAAATAATATATTCGTATCTAGAGCTTGCATAATCTCTCTGTGCTTGAAAGAGTCTCTTTTGTGCATCTAGTAAATCGACAGTATTTCTCGTTCCTACTTCATATCCTACTTCAGTGGCTTTTAAAGCTGATTCTGCTGATGCTAGAGCTTGTTTTCTAGCAGTTACATTTGCAACTTGCGTCTGAACACCAAAATGATTAGATCTAACATCTCTTATGGTAGATCTTTCAGTATAGATGGCTTGTTCTTTAGATCGATCGTAGTTAGCGTAAGCTTGCCTTCTAGCTGAACTAATAGCACCGCCGGCATATAAGGGCAGATTAAATTGTATTGAATATTGTCTTGTATCTTGTTCAATTCCAAATAATGGGTTTTGAATGAAACCACCAAATTTTCCTTGTTTGGATGTGCTTTGAGAGATCCTTCCTACAAGATCTATTTGCGGAAGATGATTTGAAGCTGAAGCCCTAGCAGATGCTTGAGCTGCATCTCTCTGAAGCTTTGCAGATTTTAATTGATAATTATTTTTTAAGCCTAGTGATACCCAGCTTTCTCGGTCCAGTGGGTCGGGGAGAGATATCTCAAAATCATCAGCAAGGGGAGAAAGAAGCTTAGTATCTCTACCTATAATGGAAGTTAATGTTTCTTGAGCCGAATCAAGTTGAGCTTGACGCGCAATTCTCGATACTATCGTTAAATCGTATGCAGCCTGGGTTTCTTGTACTTCAGTGATTGCTGCGAGACCCACATCAAATCTTTTTTTAGCTAAATCTCTTTGTCTCTGTATAGCTTTCTCTTCAGCTTCTGCTGCATTGAGATTATCGAAAGAATTCAGGACGTTAAAATAGGCCGAGGCTACTCTAATCATCGTTTCTTGTTGTTGGTAAGCAAATTCTGCTTCGGCACTTTCTGATAAGGCAGTACCTCTTTTAAATTGGAACCATTTATCTAATCTGAATATAGGTTGGTTTATGTTTCCATAGTAGGAATTCGAATTATATTGATCTTGCAACTGCTCTTCGATCCT
>Ga0228650_1000494_pt1 | contig 14632 bp, 18 predicted proteins | sample 62DmetaG_FD_183171 | JGI IMG/M metagenome (GOLD analysis project Ga0228650, IMG submission 183171) | Seawater microbial communities from Monterey Bay, California, United States - 62D | ecosystem: Environmental > Aquatic > Marine > Coastal | place: USA: California | collected 2016-10-28
CGTATCTGGAGCCCCTGCAGTCAATTGAGCCACACAGCGTCGACCTTGCTAGCGCAAGTTCGCTACAAATTTTTTCAGGCAGCATTTCTATTTAAATGCAAAATGCTCTAGACCAGAAAAATACTTCTATTTAAAACGCAACTTGGTGGCGAAGGTCGTTTGAGGAAGCTACTAATAGGGTGGCCAATACGGACTCGTTTGAGGAGCCCTAGTTGTGTCGTTTTGCCGCAACGTGGAGCCCCATTAAAGTGAGATCTTGAACGAACGTGCTTTTTTGCGCCCATTCTTTGGTTAAGCTGGCGATGCTGCCACCAGTCGAAAGGATCACAGGCAGAGCTTCACCGCAATTTTGTAACTCAGTGGTGACTTTATGTAAGAGCGCTTCAATCATGCCTGAAAACCCGACGGCCACACCCAGTTTCATGGCGTGGACAGTGGATTTACCGATGGCACCTTCGACATCGAGTAGATCTTCGGGTTTCAACTCCGGCAAGAGTGCAGTTTGCTCATGCAAGTAGTGGGTCATTACGGCAAGGCCGGGCGCGATGATGCCTCCTTCATAGCCATGGCTGCTAATAATGTCGAAAGTAACAGCCGTGCCCATATCGATGACAACCGCAGGAGTTCCGTAGAACTCCTGCGCCGCGATTGCGTTGGCGATACGGTCTTCCCCGATCTCGTGGGGTTTTGGGTAGGCTAGATTGAGCCCTTTACAAGTTTCACAAGTGAGGTGAAAAATCGGTTTGGCAAACTTGGAGAGGCTAGCGCAGAGGTTTTCATTGATCGCGGGAACCACCGAACAGTAGGAGACGCCTTCGGCTTGAGCGATGAGCGGGGTGACTGCTTGAGTAAATTCGAGTGAGGGAGCACTGTCAAAATTATGGGTGGGGAAGTGTCCCGTGGATTGCACGGTCTGCCCAGAAACCAGCCCGTAGTGGGTACGAGTGTTACCGACGTCTATGCATAAATGATTCATAAGTATTGATTAACAATGCCTGAAATGAGTGAATATGGCGACTTAATCAGTCATTTTTTAAGTGTTACGTCGCCCGCACTCACTGAATGGAGGGTGCCGGCTGCATCGAGCAGCTGTAGGGCGCCAGATTTGTCGATCCCACTTGCGATGCCGGTAATTTCTTGGCTATTCCTAGTTGCTGTGACGGTCTTTCCAGAAAGCGAATCGAGGGGTGCCCAGGCATCGACGAGGCTTTGCGAGCCGCTACCAAGGATGCAGTTATTGTAAGCTGTTTGGGTCGCGTCGATTACTTTGGCGGCTACTTGGTTAAGCTTTAGCTCTTCGCCGCCGACCGCGTAGAGGCTGGTCGCGGTTTTTTGAATTTCTTTCGGATACTTTGTAGGATTACTATTCACATTGAGTCCAATGCCGAAGATGATGCTACGCAAACTGTCAGCGTCCACTTTGGCCTCGGTTAACATGCCAGCAAACTTGCGTCCATCACAGTGGAGGTCGTTTGGCCATTTGATTTTCAAAGCCGCTTTGGGTATGAGGCCCTGAAGCGCGCGGCAGATATGGATGCCTGCCCAAAGGGTAAAGTGCTGGAGCGCTTGCGGTGGGGTATTCGGCTCAAAGACGACGGAAAGGTAGAGATTGTCGGCGGACGCGCTGTGCCAATCGCGTCCGAGGCGGCCCCTACCCTTCGTTTGGCAACTGGAGGCGATGGCGAAGGGTGACTTATGGCGGTGTGAGAGCTGACGCTCGGCCTCACTATTGGTGCTGTCGATCACGGGGAAGTAGAGAAGCTCGACCGGCGCATCGGACTTTTCCGTATAGTAACGGATCAAGTCAGCATGGAGCACTTCCGGTTCTTTGATTAGACGGTAGCCTTTATTACGAATCGCTTCGATTTCAAAGCCTTGCTCGCGCAGCTTTTCCAGTTTACCATGGATGGCGGGTCGTGATATGCCGAGCTGCTCGGCCAGCAAGCTACCCGAGACAAAGGTATCTGGCGCATCGAGGAGGGCACTTAGAATGGTGTGTGCATCGTCCTTGCTTAAAATTTGGCGGTATTCGCTATCGCTCATAGCCAGTCTAGACCGATGTCTTTCCACCTGCTTTGGTGGATAGGTGCACCGCTTGAGATAAAATCGAGCCCGAGGTCGCCAAGGGCAGCTAGACTCTTAAGCGTGATGCCACCACTCGCTTCCGTGCAGGCTCGACCGTCGACCATAGAAACGGCTTCTATAAGTTCGGGGGGGCTGAAGTTATCTAGTAGGATAATGTCGGCACCAGCTTCGAGTGCAGGGGTAATTTGTTCGAGCCGATCGACCTCAACTTCGACGGCGAGGCCTTCGCAGGTGTTAACGGCGAGGGCGACTGTCTCGAACAGGCGGTTGCCGCCGATCGCGCCAGCTGCTGCCAGGTGGTTGTCTTTGAGCATCACGCGGTCAAAGAGGCCGATGCGATGATTATAGCCGCCCCCACAAGCGAAAGCATATTTCTGGAGGACACGGTAGCCGGGCAAAGTTTTGCGCGTGTCGAGCAAAGCGGAGGGACTGTCACCGAGTGCCTCCACGTAGAGCCGAGCTTCGGTCGCGATGCCACTGAGGTGTTGAAGAAAGTTGAGGATGACACGCTCGGCTTGCAGGAGCACGGTAGAAGTGCCACTGAGGATGCCGATGACCTCGCCATGTTTGACTAATTGTCTGTCTTCAGCTTTGGCTTCGAAGTGGCAATCTTGTCCATAACTATCGAGGATAGTCTGGACAAGACCGAGACCGCAGACCACCAGGGGCTCGCGTGCGATGACTTGGGCCTTGCCCTCAGCGCCCTCGGGCATGAGCGCAGTCGTCACGTCGCCGAGACGCTCCGGGCGATGTGCGAGTCCAGCACCAGCGAGGTCTTCGATCTTAGCGAGGCCAACGAGTTGGCGCAAGTAGTCGGGGTCGAGGTCCTGCCAGTCGAGGCGGGTCTGAAAAGTATCTTTCGAGTAGCGTGCTTCGTGGCTCATGTTTGTCTGTAGTATAGGAAAGTATAGATCCTTGACTAGTCGAGCGAGTATTGCGGGTTCGGTCGAGGTATCAACTCCTCCTAGGGTGGGTTATAGCTTTTTCAAGAAAAGCTTACCTTTGATGATCCTTAATGCCTAGGCGAGGACGCGTTCGAAAAATATGGGATCCTCACCGCGAGATTGTTGTAAGCCTTGCTCATTGCAGCAACCCGCCAACCCGCCAACCCGCTTCGAAATGGTTCACCCTAGCGACTATGAGCGGTCTCCCACTCACGACGACGCTCATCCGAGAATCCAGCGATGCGGCCTTCGTCAAAGTCCATCATGTCCATGACGCTGTCGATCTTGCCGATCATTTCGGGGGTGCCCATGTTGGTCAGGGATTCTGCGAGGAATTCGCGGCCAGCTTTAGTTTGCCCCTTATGAGTAATTTCTCGATTCCATTCGACCAGTTTGAGGTCTTCGGGGAAGAGTGCATCGAGTAAGTCGTCGAGTAGATCTTCGTCATCACCAGCTTGTAGGACCGCCTCTAGAATGTCCTTCGGGTCGATCCCAAGGTGCATGCAGAGGAAGCGGTCGAAGCCCCGACAGAAATTCTTTTGATAAGATTTCGGTAGCTCGTCCGCGAGGTGTTTGCGGCACTTAGCGATAAAGCGCGGTAGGTGGAGCAAGCCACAAGGGTGCGGCTCATAGGGAGAGGGAAGGTCGAAGCAAATTTCGCCAGTAGGGCCTAGGTCGGAGTCATGCATATTTAAATTGTGCGCGATAGTTTAGCTATCTTCAGAAGTTTCTATGATGGAATACTTGGATTCAAATTTTAAAATGCGGTCGAGGGTCGTAATCTCGAGGAGTATCTTCTGATCCTGTTCTGGGAGTATTTCGCAAACGATGGCCTTGGGAGTTTTGTCTACTTTGTAGCTGATCGCTTGGCCGCGTAGGATGCCGCCCTCATTCTCAATTTCCTGCATGGTTCGGTCTAACGGTAAGACGATTTTACCTTGATCGTTTTTCGACTCCATGAGTGGCACCTTAATCGTGTATTCCCCGACGAGCTTGTCGCCTTCTGGCTTAAGATCACTTACAGACAGCTTGACCGAGGCAATACTGACGCGCGTCTTAGAATCCTCAATCTGGAAGATTGAGCCGTCCCACGTATCGCTGGCCTTGGCATCTACAAGTGGAGCCGGCACAAGTTGTGCGAAGAGTGGCACAGAGATGAAAGACGCTATGGATGCGAATAGAATGTATCTGAGACGATGTAACACGCTGTGCACACAGTATAAGTTTATAAAATTGTCAAATAGACGCTTTGCGTGGGGTCATGAAAAATGTGGCCTGCTCGCTCGCAAACGCTTCAGTCGATCTAGTGTATTTAAAGAATGCGTTCGACGAGCGGGCAGGCCATCATAAGTGATTTTTAAAATGCCTTTTGCCAACCAAGTGTGAGCACTGAATCGGTCTCCAGCTGGTAGCCAGAGAGGTCTTGCCAGAGGGGCAAGTGCAGATCGAGCGAGAGGCGATGGCCTTTTAGGAAGCCTGTGGGTTTGAGCAGGTTGATGCCAAAAAGAACATCGATACGCTCGCCGCCGTAATTATCGCTAAAGGCAGTAGTGACGGAGCGGCGCCCCATGGGACCGCTGGTGCCGACGTCTTTCTGGTCACCCTTGAGTTCGCCCGTGTAGGCATAACTGAGTCCGCCGTTTAGTCCGAGCCAGTCGCTTAAGTTGTAGCCGATCCAGCTGATTAGTTCGAATTTGTTGCCGAGACGGTAGTTATTGTCGTTTTCTGACTCTAGGCGGATGACGCCGTTCGCTTGCGCGCCCCAAGACCAATCCGTAAACTGCTGCACATAAGTGAGCGAGGGCAGAAGGTCGAAGGTGCCGGAGCCGAGCTGCATGGAGGCGGGCAACTGATTTTTGTTAAATGAAGGTGGATCGCCCGGGCGCGGCGTGCGGTCTTTCTCGTTGATCGAGCCCGTAGGCAGGCTCAAGCCAAGTCCGAAGTGTGCCTTGCGGTTCTCTTCAAGATAGAAGCGATAGAGTGCGGATAACCTGATGTCGCCCAGCCCGTTGGAGCGGGTGGTAAACTGATCATCGCCGATAGCCTCCACGAGTGGCGGTAGCGAAAGCACGCGGTGCTCCATCTCGGTATCGATGTAATTGGCCATAGCCATGAGCGTCAGCTTATCAGTCGGCGCGAACATCATGCCCAGCATGTGCATTTCCATGGTCATATTTTCAGGAGCGACGGCATAATTTGCAGCGAAGACATCTTGCGAATGAACGCGCTCTGTGCCGCTACGCATGCCGTCCATCTGCATGTTCATGTAGCGGTAAGAGAGCATCCATCCGCCCTCGCCGTGAGTATGGTCGCCCATCACAGAGATAGGCGCATGGGCGTCTGGCCGAGCAATTGAGTGTTCGTCTGTAGGGCAGCATGGAAATGCTGACTCGGCGTGGCTGACGTTGACTGCTGCCAGAGTAATAGAAAGAGTAAGTATTTTTGTAAAAGAGTTCATAGTATATGTGTGTTACCTAGCCCACGAATGCAGAAATGCCTAGACTCGTGATCCTTGGGCGCAGCTTTCCTAAGCGGCACTAGGTTGATTGAGAGAATGCGTGAAAAACTCTACGCCAGCCTTGGTGGCGGAGTTGGTACCGAGAGCTGCGCATTCTCAGGTTTAGATACGGCCGTGAGCTTTGGCTCATAGGCACGACTTGGCACGACCATTTCGATCGCTCGGCTCAAACCGAGCATCAGTTTAATAGCTTTATTTTCCACGCCTTGGGCAGCCCCCTTGGTCGATTCAGTTTCTTCTAATAAATCGATCACGATGCAAACATCACACGGGCGCTCATTACCGAAGGTTTCGATGATCGCTTGCTCGAACGATCCCTCTTGCGAGTAGCTCGCTAGCATCCATGACCAAGCGCCCAACTGCAGCAAAGCCAAGGGTCCGGTTAGGAGCCATACACAGAGCAGTAGTAATGAGATATTGAAGATACGTCGAAGCATGTGAGCTAGAGTGTTCTTCGAGCTTCATGATGCTTTGGCAAGCTTGGACTGTAAGCAAGCGGTCACGCGCGCGTTTCATCCTTGTGAGTCATCTACAAATCAAAACCTACGTTTATCCGGCCTATGGGGTCGCCAGCCTAGGTAAGGTAGCGGTTGAGCTTATGCTGCAGCTCTATCTCTTTGATTTTTATACGCGACTCCTTGGGCTGGATCCGATCCTCGCTGGTTTGGCCTTTGGAGTGGCTATTTTTTGGGATGCGCTTAGTGATTTACTGGTAGCCGCTGGTCTCTTTGCCGCACGAAGCCGAGGCATCGCATACACCACGACACTTTGGGTCGGCGCGGTGCTTCTGGCGGCATCGACGGTGCTCCTTTTTTCGCCTCTTCAAAGCGATGCAACCCCCTACCTCTTTCTGCATTTACTACTCGCCTACGTTCTGGTCAACACAGGGATGACTCTGCTCGATTTGCCCCAGAGTAGTCTTAGCGCTGAGTTGAGTCAGCGAGCGAATGAGCGAAACAAGCTACTTGCCTCGCGTATGGGCTTTGGGATTCTGGGGCTGGCAGTGGGCAGCGTTCTGCCCGGAATTTATTTGGCCACACTATCGAGTGACCCGACACTTGTGGACTTGGCTGACTCTCGACGAATCAGTGCCTGGGTACTCGCGGGGCTGGTCTTAGTCTCAGGTAGTTTGACCGCATTTTTTCTGCGGCCTCGTGAGCGAGAGACCTCGCACGAAGTGACGTCAAGGCTGCCGACCTGGGCAGAACTTAAAGGGCTCTTTAGAGATCGAGCATTCGTGCGTATTCTCTGCGCGGGCGTCATTGCTGCCATAGGCCGGACGATTAATGCGGCGCTCGCGCTTATGTATTACCGCTTCGTGCTAGAATTGTCGGAAGCGCAAGTCACCCAAGCGATTTTTCCGATTTTCACACTGAGCATCGTGCTTTCGATTCCACTCTGGATCGCTCTCTCTAAGCGCTATGGCAAACGAATGCCCGCTTACGTCTCAGTTGGCGGTCTCGGGTTGATGGGGATCATCGCCTACCCGATACTGCCGGCCGGGCTCGTTTGGCCATCATTGATGGTAGCCTCCATCGGCGGCGCCTTCTGCGGTGCGGCCTTTTTGATCGATTCGATGATCACTGATTTGATTGATGCTGATGAGGTCGAGACGGGGCACCGCAAAGAGTCATTGTATTTTGCGGTTTGGAAGTCTGGGCTCAAAATTGCGCGGGCGCTCGCCTTTGTCGTTATTGGCTTAGGTTTACAAGTGATGGGCCTCGATTTGTCGCGCGATGCCGTCTCCGATTCGATGCAGTGGAGGATCGTCCTACTCTTTGGAATCGTAGTCGGTCTCTGTTTCGTCGCAGCGGCCTATTTTATCTGGCGGGCAGAGGTACCTGAGCCAAAAGAAATTTAAACAAAACAGTCATTATGAAAAAATTATTCTGCGAAATTTTCTCAGTAGCCTCTAGCCTGGCAATCATAGGCTTAACGAATGGCTGTGCCTTAAACGACACGCCATTACCCACAGCTGAAAACGTCAACATTGACCTGTTTATGGGGCGTTGGTATGTGCACGGCTATACGCCAATCATCGTCGATAAAAATGCGCACAATGCGATCGAGCACTACCGTCTCGATGCGGACGAAAAAATTCAGACTACTTACCAGTTCCGCGATGGTGGCTTTGACGGTGAGATCAAAACACATACACCTGTTGGCTGGGTGCATGAAAAGGTCGCCAGTAAGGCGGAGTGGCGCATGCAGTTCATTTGGCCGTTTAGCGCCGACTACATCATATTGCACGTGGATGCCGACTATTCGGAAACGATTGTCGCGCACCCGAGCCGCAAGTATGCATGGATCATGCTGCGCGACGATATGGTCAGCGATGCCGATTATGACCGCCTACTATCAAAGCTGGAGACCGCTGGCTATGACGCAGACCTTATGCAAAAGTTACCTCACAATTGGAGCGGCGAAGCAGAACGTTTAGCCGAGATGGAAGCGGATGGGCTTTGATTCAAAACAACTAAGGCCGGTATGCTGCCCGGTGCATGAATCGTAGAAAACTAAGGACAATAATTTAGGTTTTACGGTTGCACAAAGGCATGCACGCGCGTTTCAGTTTCTCTGCCATCAGCACCACTCGCGTAGACTGTGATTGTGCCGCGGTAGACTTTGCTGAAGTCTTTCGGCTCCACCACTAAGACGAGACCATCCTTTTTTTTCGGATCACCGGGCTCTTGGGTTACGGTGAGCTGAGAACGATCGTAGTCGATCCGCAAGATTGCCTCGATATAGCGCTCATCTATTGTTAGGCGCACACGACGAGAGGTTTTCGAGCTCCCGGGTCTCCAGTAAACGATCTGTGGTATGGCCTCAATCAAAGTGGGGATCTCTACGTTCATCTTGAGCGTGACAATCGCGTCTGCTTGGTTGTCGAGGAAGACTTGCAGACGGTTACGGTTCAGCCCTTGCCGCTTCCCCTTATTAAAAGTAGCGACGATCTCGGTCGATTCGCCCGGCGGGATAATCTTTTTATTGAGGATCGAACCTGTGCAGCCGCAGTTGCTTGTCACGCGTGCAATGCGGACGACTTTTTCGCCCTCGTTTGTCACCGTGAAAGAAGCACGGACCTCCTCTTGATCGGGCGTCATTTCCATGTACACCTCAGTCTGATCCCATACTAATGTTGACGCGCTGAGAAATGAGGCACAGGCCGCAAGGAGAACTGCGAAAAGTGTAGAACGTGTAAACATGGATAAAAGAATTGAGTAAAAGTGGCTTAAGATCAAGAAGTGCTCGCACCCTCTCTCAAGGTTCCTTGTTCCGAGTTCTGCCAATCACGAATCAGCACACAGAAACAGGCCGCGAGTAGGCCTACATTTCTTAAAATCAGCCAGAGATAATCGGGTGCTTTATCCGATGCATGCACGCTAAAGCAGCCGCAGTTGATGTCCAGACCACGCGCCCAGGCGCTACCGTGCAAGCTGATGAATAAAATTAGCAATAGGACAATGATTAGGGCACTGCCACGCCGAATTTGAGGGATCAAAAGACCGAAGCCGGTCACAAGCTCTAACCAAGGCAGTGCCAAGGCTATCCATATCGCAAGCTTGCCAGTGATGACACGGTAAGCCTCCACCGATACCCCAAAAGCCACTGGGTCTTGGATCTTGGGCAGTGCCGCCATGATAAATGCCGCGGATAGGACGAGTCGCCCCACTAGTAGCAGATAGGCGGGGAGTGCCGTTGAGCGTATTCTGGGGCTTATTCCTGCCATGCGTCCCATCCTCCTTTCAAACGATAGATCTCCGCGTTGGGCAGAGACCCCCGCAAGCGTTCGGCGATCCGTTGACTTGTGTCGCAGCTTTCACTCCCACAATAAACGACAATTGGTCGCGGTTGCACGAGCCAGACATTCATCAGTTCAAAAAGTCCCTGATCCCAATCATCTTCATTGAAGAGGAGCGCATCGGGGAGATGGCATTTTTCAAATTCTTCAATCGCCCGAACATCGACCCAGATTACCTTGAGTGCTTGTGCTTCGGCCAAATGAATCTCACCTGCTTCGAGCACAGGTTCTGCCCACGGCAGCGGTGACAGTCCAGCGATTAGCGAGTAGACGATACCGGTCGCGGTCAGCACTAATATGATGCATAAGTCCCTAAGCATGGAGTGTATACTACTAGCTGCACGCAGGGATGAAAGTAGGAAAGTAGGAATGTTTTGGGTGCTGAATATCCTTTCCACATTCGCACCTTCTTACTTTCATACGATTAAGCATGTCTGTTTTCACCAAAGAGATCGTTGTCACCGCAGCGGGTAAATCCACCGCCGAGTTTACTTATCTGGTCGAAGAGGCCTTGACCGAGTCGGGCTTGAACGAAGGCACAGTTACTGTGTTTTGCTGCCACACCAGCGCTAGTCTGGTTATCATGGAAAACGCGGACCCCTCCGCACGCCGTGACCTCGAAGGTTTTATCGATCGCCTCGTGCCTGAAAATGACCCGCACTTCACCCATACTTACGAGGGAGCCGACGATATGCCCAGTCACATTAAGATGGCACTGACCCGCACGGCGGAGGTGATTCCCTTCGTCGGCGGGCGCCTCTGCCTAGGCACCTGGCAAGGCGTCTTCCTCTGGGAGCACCGTGAGCACCGCCACGAACGCCGCATCATACTCAGCTTTCAGGGGGAATAATTTTTACTCCACACCCGCCAAGCTGTAAGAAGTAATCTCCATGATCTGCTCACTCTCGATCGTGTAGATATCGCAGTAATGCATATTACTGTCGAGATCGGCACCTTCGACCACGATGTGGTGCTTGGCTTTGATCACACGGCCGTTTTGAAAGTTAGCTTTGCCCTGAGCGGCGGCGTCCTCGCACATCTCTTTGATCGCTGCGCTGCCATCGATTGTGCGGTCACCCACGATGTGCCACTCGATGCCGTCGGCAATAAAGTCGAGGGCGGCAGCCGACTCGCCCATGGAAAAAGCCTCACAGGCTGCGATGATTTTTGCGTTCATGTTTAAATTGCGAGTTTGAGGAGTTCCTCCACCGCCGGCACGTCCTTGATGATCTGGCTCGGCTCGGGCCCCACGCCGATGTAACGAAGGTTGGGGATTTTGTTCTTATTCTGGTCGCCATGGTTGGCGACTTCGATGAGCGCTTTGAGCAGCCATGCGACGTAAACTTTGGCCGCTTCGGGAAGGTCGGCGAAGCGGCGGATGCCTGAGATATCTTCGCTCCAGCCGGGCACGGTTTTATAAACTGGCTTGAGCGCTTTGTGGACTTTGCCGTTGCGCGGGACGTGGTGGAGGGTGTTGCCACTCTCGTCTTGGTAGGCGGTACAGATTTGAAGGTCGCCTTGCCAGTCGCCCACGTGGGAGAGGGCGTCGAGCTTGTTCAGCACGAGGTCTTGGTAGCCGCCGTAGCGGAGGGCATCGCCTTTTTCCACAGCATCGTACCAACCGACCATGCGCTGGCGACCAGTCGTCGCGCCGAATTCGATCTTACGCAGTCGGGTACTGAGCGGGTGATCGAGGTCGATCTCTGAGATAAATACATGAGTGCCGACTTTCGTATCGTAGGCTTTGCAGCAGCCGAGGTTGTGGATGGGCTGCGCGGGGATGCCGGCGCTCTGAAAGAATTCGGGCGTGAAGGTGTGCGAGGCGGTCACGTTGGGAGCAAAGCCGTGGCGTTTATCTAGCCAGTAGGCCTGCCCAAATTCGCCGATGATGTACTTACCCTTGTCCTGCTCGCGGAGCACGAGTTCGCGCACGTCGACAATCTGCGGGGCGAGGATTTGACCGGCCGCCCAGTAGGCTTCGATGAGTTTCTTTGAATCAAGAGTGAAAGGCGCGTCGCCAGCGAATTGGCTGAAGTCGAACTCAGACTTGGGGAAACAAGCTGCCTCGATTACTTCAGTATTGGCACGAGTTTCGGCATCAGTGAGTGTTTTAAAGAAGGTCGGCCAGCGCTCGGGGGCGACTTGGCAGACGTGCTCGATGACACGGAGGGCCCGATCGATGCGGCCTTGCATCTTCTCGGCGAAGTAGCTTTTCGAGCCGAGAAAGTCAGCATAATAGATTTGAAATTGGCCGACCTCGTCAAGGTAGGCGGGGGTGATGCCACGCCCGGTGGAGCCGCGGGGCGCACCCTTGAGTTCGTGCACACGGTAGTCCTCCCAGGCGAGGTCGAGCAGCCGGTGGCAGAGGTCGGAGACTAGGCAGCGCTCGTCGATGGCGAGCCGTTTGATCGCGACGTGGCCATGCTTTTCGGCGTAGGCGGACTCCCAGAGGAACTTGCGCGGGTCGGCGACCACGCCGGCACCGATGGGCAGGTAGGGAACCTTCTCGTCGGCCACGCCACCGGGCAGGAGGTTAAGCTTAAGCCCAGCTACTGTGTGCCCTGAGTTAGAGCCGCCGTTGACCTTCATCACGGCTGCGACGGCGTCTTCGCGCCCCGTGGTCTCACGGAGTTCGTTGACAATTTCGAGGATGACGCGGCCTTTGCCTTCGTCCCCAGTGGAGATACCAGTGTCGGCGATGAGTTGGGAGGAAAATGGTGTGAGCATGCTTGGAAAAAGCTGAAAGTTTGAAATTTGAGAAAAATTGAAAGACTGAATTTACCGGCGGTATCAGATTTTGTGAGGCTGAGTGGTCGTGCCTTATGAGATCGTCTCGATTCCGTATTTATCAAAAATGGAATCAGTTGTGATAACTGGTCTGCCGACTGAGATGGCGCTTGCAATAATCAAACGGTCAAAAGGGTCTTTATGTATGTCGGGAAGTTCTGTCGCACGTAGGCAAATTTCAGCCGATAAATCAATCACAGTTAAATTATGTTGTGTGATCGCTCGTTGGAACCACTCCTTAGTTGGCAGTGAAAGCTCTAGCTGTCCCCCTTTGTATTTTTGGCCTATTTCAAAGATACTGATCGCCGAAACCCCTACGAGAGGGCTTTCTTCGATCTTTTTTCGAGCGGACTCGCTCAGCATGCTTTGGTTGATCGCGAGCCACAGTAGAGCGCAGGTGTCTAAAATCATCGCGCAGATTTAGGCCAGTCTTCTTCCGATGCAGCTTCCGTCGGATCGTAGTTGATACGCGTCTGCGCCAGCACAGGATCTTGTTCTAAGCGACTTGCTGGTTTGTGGGCAGATAGATCGGCAACGGGTTTTCCATTACGGCATACCACGATCCGCTCTCCGGTTTCCTCAATTTCTTTGAGGAGACTAGACAGGTGTGTCTTCGTTTCGTGGATATTAAGCATCTTCATTAGTCCGATAAACTAAGTCCAGTTGCTAGAGCTGTCAAGAAGTCCATCTAGAGGAAGGTCTCTGACGGAGTGTTGTATTTAGGGTGCTGGGCTTAACTGTTGAAAAGGAACAATACGGTCAACGACGTTAGTCATCCATTCTTGCTCTGTCGCGACTTCGGCTCGTTCTAGGTGTCTATTGATTGGCTTGTTGTCTAATGCTACAAGCGTTTGGTCGCGAAATTCGATCAGCTTTGGTTCCTTGCTTAAGGTGATGCCTACAAACATTCTGCATTTAAATAGAAACGCTGACTGAAAAAATTTATAGCGAACTTGCGCTAGCAAGGTCGACGTTGTGTGGCTCCATTGACTTTAGGGGCTCCAGATAAGTCGACCTGACTGGCGACACGTCGCTACATGATTCATCTGCTCGACTTCGCAGGACATCTAAATAAATGCAGAATGCTCTACTAGCGTCTGTGAACTGTCTGCGCTAAGCGAGCCGCAGAAGGAAAGCGCCACAATTATCGCGATTGGGTAAATCTGTTGCATGTCGGAGGCGGGATTCCGGATCCCTTGCTACTTGCTTGCTTCCGATTCGCTCGTCTTAACTGTGATCACATCGTGTGGTGCGGACTCCTTTTGGCCTGCCGGGCTGACTCGGATATAACGGGCCTTGTTGCGGAGCTGTTCGAGATCGGCCGCGCCTAGGTAGCCCATGCCAGACTGAATACCGCCGACGAGTTCGCGGAGCACACCGCTGAGGGAGCCGACGGATTCTTTGAGCGCTTCAATGCCTTCAGCGGCGGCTTTCCTGGCGACGTCCTTGCGGTCGTGGCCATAGCGCGCGGCGGAGCCGTCTTTCATTGCGGCGCTGCTGCCCATGCCTCGGTATTGCTTATAAAGTTTGCCGTTGATCTCGATGATCTGACCTGGGGCTTCGTTACAACCAGCTAGTAGGCTACCACACATAACACCGTCGGCGAGGGTGAGGGCTTTGACCATGTCGCCAGATTTGCTGATGCCGCCATCGGCGAGGATCGCGACGCCCTTCTTCTTGGCTGCAAGTGAGGCGCAGTAGAGGGCGGTCATTTGTGGGATGCCTACACCTGCGACGATGCGGGTGGTGCAGATCGAACCGGGGCCTTGGCCGATTTTGATGGTATTGGCACCTGCATCGGCGAGGAATTCCACGCCTTCGGCGCTGGTGACATTGCCCGCGATGAGGCTAAGATCCGGGAACTCGCTGCGAAGCATGCGGATGGCATCTCCAACGCCTTTAGAAAAACCGTGCGCGGTAGAGACGGCCACGGCGTCAACGCCTTCTTCCACGAGTTTGCCAACATGGCCGAGGATGCGATCGCGGTCTAGCTCCCCATCGGGCTTGCGATGGGCGGAGATGGCCGCGCCACACATTAGGCGGAAATGGCTGTCGCGCGCGGGTTTGACGGACTGGTGGGACTCGGCGTCGATACGCTCAATGTCGGACAAGGTGAAGAGACCGCGAAGGCGATCTTCGTCATCCACCACAAGCAGTTTATGGATACCCATATGTTTGGTGAAAAATTCGTCGGCGACTTTGATTGGATCCTTGGTGATCTCTTTTTCGGTCAGCGTGTAGACTTGATCGCGGGGACTCATGGCCTCGGAGACAAGGCGCTCGGCGTAACGCGCTTTGACCACGCGGCCAGGTAGAAGGCCTAGGAGCTTGTTCTCCGCATCGACCACGGGGAAGGTGCTGAAGCCGTAGCCACGGTCGGCGATGCGCTCCATCACTTCACCAATTTTTTGATCGGGGGCGACTTTGATCGGTTCTTGGATGAAGCCGTGTATGTGGTTTTTCACCCGAGTGACTTCGCGCACCTGTTTCTCGTCG
>Ga0228650_1000508_pt1 | contig 14413 bp, 13 predicted proteins | sample 62DmetaG_FD_183171 | JGI IMG/M metagenome (GOLD analysis project Ga0228650, IMG submission 183171) | Seawater microbial communities from Monterey Bay, California, United States - 62D | ecosystem: Environmental > Aquatic > Marine > Coastal | place: USA: California | collected 2016-10-28
AATCGCACCCGTGATCAAAGAGAATTTGCACCGATTGGGTCGTGCAACGAAAGATATCATCTACATCGCGCACCCCATAGGGCGAATGTTTATGATCGCCAAGATAGACGATGTCCAAATCAGGCATCTGTTTGCGGATGGCGTCATAAACCGTCAACCCACCCAAACCGCTATCAAAAATTCCGATTGCCATGCTTAATTTTTCCGTATCTCATCCGCTGCCCTGATGTGAGCATAGCTCAAGGCACCTGACTTGACCATTCCTATGCCCAAAACCCGCGCTTAGGCGGCAGAACGCTCAGTGTCACGCCCCGCTGCCAGCTGATCGAGCAACTCCTTCCGGCGCCGCTGCATAGACTGCGCATTGGCCAGTTTGACCGGACCAAAACCGCGGATATTCTGCGGCAAACCCAAAAGCTCGCGCCACATGTCCAGCTGAGCCGGCTCGTAGTCTCGCAGCATACGCGCGACCAAGATCTCAAAATCTTTTATCAATTGCCGCTCCATGCGCCGCTCAGCGCTGTAACCGAACGGATCGAATGGGGTTTCTCGCAAAAACTTGAGACGCGCCAATCCTCGGCTCACAGGATCAAACCAAGCCCCAAAGCTGCGCTTTTGCGGCCGACCGTCCGGGCCTTTATGTGCCAAAAGCGGTGGAGCCAGATGATATGAAATTTCGTAATCGCCCTCAAATCGCTCCGCAACCTGTGTCTTGGTCGCCACAAGCAAACGGGCAACTTCATATTCATCTTTGTAACACAGCAGCTTGTGATAAGACCGCAGGGCGGTTTCGAGCAAGTCTGCCTCCACCCCCGCAAGTTTGTGCCGCATGGCCTCATAGCGCGGCAAACGACCCGAACCATAGGCACGCAACCCCGCCAGCCGGGCTGCCTCGGGATCTTGAACCGGCGCGTCTGCATGGGCAAATTTCCTGTCTAGATCCGCATCAACCATGGCCCAACGCCCCAGCGCGAAGGCTTGCTGATTTTGGTCTACTTTTGCGCCATTCAGCGCGATCGCCTCAAGCAACGCCTCTTGAGTAAGCGGAAGCAATCCTTGCTGATAGGCCGCGCCAAGCAAAATCATATTGGCATAGACCGTGTCACCCAAAGCCGCTTCTGCCAAGCGGGTCGCATTGAACAGCCGCGCGCGCGCGTGCAATCTTGCCGTGAGCGCTAAGTGCAAATCAGAGCCCGGAATTGCAAAACCGGTATCGCGGGTGAATTCCCCTGTTATTATTTCGTGCCGATTGACGACTGCGCCGCCAGTGGGTGCCATAAGGCCCAGAGTGCTGCCCTGAGCTGAAACCACAAGGTCACCACCGATCAAAGCATCGCATTCACCCAAAGCCACACGGATGGCGGAAATATCTTCAGGGGTCTCACCGATACGGCAATGGATATGCACCGCGCCGCCCTTTTGCGCCAGACCCGCCATTTCCATAACACCTGCCGCTTTGCCATCTAAATGCGCCGCCATGGCCAGGAGCGCGCCAATGGTCACCACCCCCGTACCCCCCACTCCGGTGACCACGACATTATGTGTGCCTTGCAGCGTGCAAGCCGGTGGAGCCGGCAGATCCGGTATGGACAGCTCCTGAGCCGCAGGGCGCCGCAGCTGCCCACCGCGCACAGTAGCAAAAGAGGGACAAAACCCGTTTACGCAGCTGAAATCCTTATTGCAGCTGGACTGGTCGATCTGCCGCTTGCGCCCCAATGGAGTCTCAAGTGGCAGCAAGGAGACGCAGTTGGATTGCACGCCGCAATCGCCGCAACCTTCGCAGACATCTGGGTTGATATATAGGCGCTGATTTGGATCGGGGAAGGCACCACGTTTGCGGCGACGCCGCTTCTCTGCGGCACATGTTTGCACATAAACAATGACCGAGACGCCCGGCAATTTCCGAAATGCCTCTTGCACCGAATTGAGCTCCACGCGCGGGTGCATTTGCGTGCCAGCCGGAAAATCGGCGGCAGAAATATCTTCTTTCTCATCATAAACCACGGCAAGATGCTCGACCCCAATCCCGCGCATCTCCTGCACGATCCGTGCAGCATCCAACCCGCCATCATTGTTTTGCCCACCCGTCATCGCCACGGCGTCATTGAACAAAATTTTGTAAGTTATGGTCGTGCCCGCGGCGACAGCCGCGCGAATGGCTTGAATGCCTGAGTGGTTATAAGTGCCATCGCCAATGTTTTGAAACACATGGGCGCGGGTGGAGAAATGAGACTCGCCAATCCAATTGGCCCCCTCTCCGCCCATTTGTGTGAACCCCAAAGTCTCCCGATCCATCCATTGCACCATATAGTGACAGCCAATGCCGGAATAAGCGCGACTGCCTTCGGGAATTTTGGTTGAGCTGCTGTGCGGGCACCCAGAGCAGAAATATGGCACGCGACTGGCCAAAGTGGGCGCGTTATTGGCAGTATGCGCCGCGTCAATTCGCTCCAAGGCACCAGCCAGGCGCGCCGAGCCGCATCCCTCAGCAATCAATATGTGACCTAGTTTTTGCGCAATCACCATCGGATCAAGCGCGTAACTATCGGCAAATAGCACTGCGCCTTGGGCATCTTGCGCCCCAAACACCCGGCGGTCGCCTTTTTGATTGAATAGCGCCTCTTTGATTTGGCCCTCAATCAATTTGCGTTTCTCTTCCACAACAACAATGCAGTCCAAACCTTCCGCCCATTCGGCAAAAGATTGCATATCAAGTGGCCAGGTCATGGCGACCTTATAGGTTGTCACGCCGTGGCGCACGGCCGCCTGCTGATCCATGCCGAGCACCTGCATAGCATGGGCCAGATCGAGCCAATTTTTCCCAGCAGCGACAAAGCCAATTTTTGCGCCAGCCTTTCCCAATACTCGCTTATCCATGCGATTGGCGCGCGCAAAGGCTTGTACTGCGCGCCGCTTGTGGTGAATGATCCGCGCCTCTTGGTCCTGCGGTGTATCTATGAGGCGAATATTCAAGCCACCATCGGGCATGTCGAATTCTGGCGTGACAAATTGCAACCGCTGAGGGTCGCCATTGACCACAGAGGTCACTTCAATCGTGTCTTTGATGCATTTGAGCCCGGCCCAAACCCCGGCAAAACGTGACAGGGCAAAGCCGAAGAGCCCGTAATCCATCACCTCTTGTACGCCCGCAGGCGACAGCACCGGCATGAAGCTGTCCATCATGGTCCATTCGGACTGGTGCAAGGTGGTCGAACTTTCTCCTGTGTGGTCATCCCCAAGGGCCGCCACGACACCGCCTAGCGGCGAGGTTCCGGCCATATTTGCATGGCGAAAGACGTCACCGGAACGGTCCACGCCTGGCCCTTTGCCATACCAAAGGCCAAAGACACCTTGAAATTTGCCTTCACCGCGTAATTCGGCTTGCTGGCTGCCCCAAAGGGCCGTTGCCGCCAAATCCTCATTCAACCCTTCTTGAAAACGCACCTGCGCCTTTTCAAGCTCTGCCGAAGCGCGCGCCATTTGAAAATCAACCGCGCCGAGCGGCGATCCGCGATAGCCGGTGACATAGCCCGCTGTGTCATGTCCCGCCGCGCGATCTCGCGCCGATTGCATCAACATCATCCGCACCAAAGCCTGGGTGCCATTCAGCAAGACTTGTTTTTTGGTCAAGTCATATCTGTCAGCGAGTGAAACATCGTGCTGCATGGTCTGCGGCCTCCTGGAATGCATAATCAATTGTTAGGTCAAAAACTATGACCTAACAACGAAAATTTCCGTGACCTAGTCTCAAATTGCATGCTATGATAGCTATAAGTGATCAGAGAGGTGGGCCGGTGGACTGGGATAAATTGCGAATCTTCCATGCGGTTGCTGATGCCGGGTCGCTGACCCATGCCGGCGAGACTTTGCATCTTTCGCAATCAGCCGTGTCACGGCAAATCAGAGCACTTGAGGAGTCGCTCGACGCGACATTGTTTCATAGGCATGCACGCGGCTTGATACTCACAGAGCAGGGCGAGCTATTATTTGAGGCCACGCGCGCAATGAGCAAACGGCTTGATGCCGCATCCGCACGCATTCGCGACAGTGAAGATCAAGTGTTTGGCGCCCTGCGCGTCACCACAACCACCGGTTTTGGCACCCTTTGGCTGGCGCCCCGCTTACCGCAGCTCTATGAAAAATACCCAGACCTCAATGTAGAGCTGATGCTCGAGGAAAGGGTATTGGACCTGCCGATGCGCGAGGCCGATGTCGCCATTCGCATGAAAGAGCCGAGCCAAGCAGATTTGATTCGAAAACGCCTGATGACGGTCGAAATGGGGCTTTACGCCAGTGAAGACTACCTCAAATCGCGCGGCACGCCGCAAGCACTCGACGATATGGCCAATCACCGGTTGATTTGCCAAAATCCGAACGCGCCTCAAGTGGCGGTCAGTGCCGCATTGGTGCAAAATTTGATGGGGTATAGCCCCAAATCCACTTTGACCGTCAACAATTACTTTGGTGTCTTGCAAGGCGTGATCAACAACCTTGGGATCGGAATTTTGCCCAATTACGTCACCCATGATTTTCCAGATCTGGTGCGTGTTTTGCCTGAGCTTGAAAACACGGAAGTCCCCGTTTTTCTGGCCTATCCAGAAGAATTGCGCCACTCGCGCCGCATCGCGGCCTTTCGAGACTTTGTCCAAGATGAGATCATCGCCCGCCGCCGGGCAGAGCGTGGCCTTGAAATGCAAAAATAGCTATGCCCTGAGCGCATAGCGGCTTTGCGCTTACAGGACTTGCAGGGATGCTAAGGCGCTCCTAAATACGCCTCATGAGAACGGCGTCCAAGGGCGCGCCTCATAACCTCCCTGTTGGACTTTCGCCGGGCCATGTGCCCGGCTTTTTTTTGCCTAGCCCACATGGCAGTTGCGCTGCCAATTTGCCAATTCAGCCATGCTTTCGAGCAAAAGCGGCATTTAATAGCTATTCCAACCTTCCCTCTGCCCGTTAACTTTCGTATCAGGGTGCAAATTTGCACCGTAAGGGATGACAACTTGCCAGATCCAGTGATAACGCCCGACCTTATAGCCGCCCATGGGCTGAGCCCAGACGAGTACGATCGTATTCTGGAAATCATAGGCCGGGATCCAAGCTTCACGGAAATGGGCATTTTCTCTGCCATGTGGAATGAGCATTGCTCCTACAAATCCTCAAAAAAATGGCTTCGCACCCTGCCCACGGAGGGGCCACAGGTGATTTGCGGCCCGGGTGAGAATGCGGGTGTTGTTGATATTGGCGATGGGCAGGCTGTCATTTTCAAAATGGAAAGCCACAATCACCCCAGCTATATCGAACCCTACCAGGGCGCGGCCACCGGCGTTGGCGGTATTTTGCGTGATGTCTTTACAATGGGCGCGCGCCCAATTGCGGCGATGAACTCTTTATCCTTTGGCGCTCCCGATCATCCCAAGACCAAATCCTTGGTCTCTGGCGTGGTGGCAGGTGTCGGCGGCTATGGCAATTGCTTCGGTGTACCGACCATCGGCGGCGAAGTGCGCTTTGATGCGGCCTATAATGGCAATTGCTTGGTGAACGCCTTTGCCGCCGGGCTCGCAGATACCGATAAGATCTTTTATTCGGCTGCGTCTGGCATCGGCATGCCTGTGGTTTATCTGGGGGCCAAAACCGGGCGCGACGGGGTCGGCGGCGCGACCATGGCCAGCGCTGAATTTGACGACACCATTGAAGACAAGCGCCCAACCGTGCAGGTTGGCGACCCTTTCACCGAAAAGCGCCTCATGGAAGCCACATTAGAGCTTATGGCAACGGGTGCTGTGATTTCCATCCAAGATATGGGCGCCGCGGGCCTGACCTGCTCTGCGGTCGAAATGGGGGACAAAGGCAATCTAGGTGTGCGGTTGGATCTTGAAAAAGTGCCAACGCGCGAGCTGAACATGACGGCCTATGAGATGATGCTGTCTGAATCGCAAGAACGCATGCTCATGGTGCTGAAACCAGAGCTCGAAGAGCAAGCGAAGGCTGTCTTTGACAAATGGGATCTCGATTTCGCCATTGTCGGCGAAACAATTGCGGAAGACCGCTTTTTGATCATGATGAACGGCGAAGTGAAAGCCGATCTGCCGCTCAAAGCCCTCTCCGGCACAGCGCCAGAATATGACCGCCCATGGGTTGAAACTCCACCAGCTGACCCTCTGGGAGATGTGCCACAGATTGATCCGATTGACGGTCTAAAAATGCTTATATCCAGTGCGAATTACGCGGCCAAACAATGGGTATATGAACAATATGACAGCCAAGTTATGGCAGACAGTCTGCGGACGCCCGGCATGGGCTCGGGCATCGTGCGGGTTCATGGCACGCAAAAGGCTCTGGCCTTCACATCGGATGTGACACCGCGCTACGTCGCGGCCAACCCGTTTGAAGGCGGCAAGCAAGCCGTGGCTGAGGCCTATCGCAACCTCACAGCCGTCGGTGCCCTGCCCCTGGCGACCACCGACAATTTGAACTTTGGCAATCCTGAGAAGCCAGAAATCATGGGGCAATTTGTCGGAGCGCTCAAGGGCATTGGCGCCGCTGTCGCCGCTCTTGATATGCCGATCGTCTCTGGCAATGTGTCTTTGTATAATGAGACCGACGGGTCCGGCATTCTGCCGACGCCAACCATCGGTGCCGTTGGCCTAATTGCGGATGCCGATGAGGCCATTACAGGTCTGGCCCGCGAAGGCCATATGGCGATCTTGATTGGTGAAACCATCGGTCACCTTGGGCAATCTGCCCTTTTGGCGGAGGTCTTTAACCGCGTGGAAGGTGATGCACCGCCTGTTGATCTGGATGCTGAAAAGAAACATGGCGAATTTATCCGTGCCAATTGCGCCTGGATTACCGCCTGTAGTGATTTGTCCGATGGAGGTCTCGCGCTGGCTACTTTTGAGATGGCTGAGGCCGCAAATATCGGCGTTAGCTTAGATGCGGAAGGAACTGCGGAGCTCTTTGGCGAGGATCAAGCGCGCTATCTGGTGGCTTGCAACTTTGATCAGGCCGAAGCGCTCCTGGCAGCAGCCGGCAATCTTGGGATCCCGGCCACCTGTGTCGGACGCTTTGGCGGCACGCAGGTCAGCTTTGGCGCGCAAGTGGCCGAGCTGTCGGAGCTGAGCAGTATTTTCCGCAACAGTTTCGCCGAAGCGGTCACTTGAAATAAACAGCGCTCGGCTCTACCTTCGAGCGTAACAACGTGAGGAAACACCCCATGGCCATGGCCGCACAAGATATTGAAGCTCTAATCCGAGAGGCTTTTCCCGAGGCGCAGATCACGATCACAGATCTGGCTGGGGACGGCAATCACTACGCCGCTGAGGTGACCGATGCCAGCTTTGCAGGAAAAAATAGAGTGCAACAGCATCGCGCTGTTTACGCCGCTTTGAAAGGCAAAATGGACGGCGCGCATGGGGAGTTGCATGCGCTGGCGCTGACCACAAAGGCACCGAGCTGATATGTTTAACTGGGGTCTCATCGCATATCTTTCCCTTGCGATACTGATCTTGTTGTTTTTCCGGGCCCTTTGGGTGGTCCGGCACGAAAAAGACCAAGGCCGCGGTTCCTTGCCCGGTCAGGGAGATCACGAGGTTCGAGCGGACTATTTTTCCGGCGGTGCCGGAGGTGGACATTCGGGCAGTTTTCGGGTTCCAAAAGACCCACAGAAATACGCACAGCAATTTGTGCCCAAAGACAGAAAGCCAAAAGATGAGCGCTGAAAATCAAATCCGCGAAACAGTGACGTCCAGTGATGTTGTACTGTTCATGAAAGGCACCGCCTCAATGCCGCAATGTGGCTTTTCAAGCCAGATCGCAGGTATATTGAACTATATGGGTGTTGAGTATCAAGACGTGAATGTGCTGGCTGATGATGCCATTCGTCAGGGAATTAAAGACTATTCCGATTGGCCGACGATTCCACAGCTCTATGTGAAAGGTGAATTCATCGGCGGTTGCGATATTGTCAGGGACATGACCCTATCGGGGGAACTGGACGGCCTATTGGCGGAAAATAAAATCCAATACAACCAAGAGGCCGCCGATGAAATTCGCAAGGCGAACACAGCGGACTAATCGCGCCAGTGCCCTGTGAGCCTGCGATCCGGGCTCACACCGCAAAATCTGCCCATTTCGCTAGCCGGCGGATTGGGCTATTTTCTCTTCCAGCTCATCCGCCGCAGCTTCCGCCCGTGCCGATAGTTCTGCAAGGCTCTCTAACAGAGCGGGCGGCACGACGGCCACTTCAACTTCTGTCGTGACTGTTTTGATTTCGGGAGAGACTTTTGGATATCCTGCTGCGCCTGTTCCAAAGCCGCTTCCGCAGTCTTTAACTGTTCTTCCAAAGCCAAAGTGCGATCTGCAAGCATGAGACCCGACATCAGCAGCATCTGCGCTTCTGGCACCCGCCCCATTTGAGTCAGCAAGGTGCTGGCCTCGGCATCCAACGCGGCCCGAGCCTTTTCCAACTGCGGCTCCTCACCTGCGGGGCAATTGACCGTATAGGGGCGTTGACCAATTTTGATGGTGATTTCAGGCATCCTGCGGCTCCTCATCATTGTCTGTTAACGCCTTCAGCAAGAGCTCAAGCTGCGCCGCTTCTGCTGCCCGATCTGCGGTTAATGTGTCAATTTCAGCTTGCATCCCTGCATTTATGAGGCTCGCATCTCCCAGACCTACCGCATTCGCCGCCCGCAAGGCTTGGTTAGACACACGCAAATGCGCGTTAGACTGCATCACTTGTGACAATTGCGCATCGAGAACGGCAAGGGCGTCAGTCTTAACATTTTCAGGCACAGCGGGCTCGCTAGGTGTGGCCGCAGGTGCGGCCTTGTTAAGCGATACGGCCTCTGTTGCCGTAGAGATGCGCCGAATTGCCGCCGCAATCCTTTGTTCAAAAACAGAAATATCATTCATTGCTCATCTCACATATCTGCAATCACACCACCATAAGCTGTCTCGAATCGCATTCGTCACCGATAGGGTAGGTTAAATTAACCTTAACGTCCAAGAGATGGTGCTTAAAACATTTTTTAAGAAATGGATCAGGTTACTTGATATTCCCACTTCACTTGATAGGAAGCAGCCATCATTGCCCTTACAGAAAGACAGCTCCGTGGATCTCAAAGCTCTCGCCGCCAAGAACCCAGAACATTGGAAAAAAGCCGCTGCTATTCGCGCTTTGACTCTGGATGCGGTGGCAGCCGCAAATTCGGGTCACTCAGGAATGGCGATGGGCATGGCCGATGTGGCCACGGTTCTGTTCGAAAAGCACATGAAGTTTGATGCCTCTGCCCCCAACTGGCCAGATCGCGATCGCTTCATCCTTTCCGCAGGGCATGGGTCGATGCTGCTCTACTCACTGCTGCACTTGACTGGCTACGCCGATATGACACTCGATGAGGTCAAAAACTTCCGCCAATGGGGCGCAAAAACCGCCGGGCACCCAGAATATGGTCACGCCTCAGGCATTGAAACCACAACCGGGCCGCTTGGTCAGGGCATTGCCAATTCGGTGGGGTTTGCCATTGCCGAAGAAATATTGCGTGCCACCTACGGCAAGAAAATTCAAAACCACCACACCTATGTCATCGCCGGGGATGGTTGCTTGATGGAAGGTATCAGCCAAGAGGCCATCGGGCTTGCGGGCCGCCATGAGCTGGGACGTTTGATTGTGCTTTGGGATGACAATAACATCACCATCGACGGCACGGTTGAGCTGTCAGACCGGACAGATCAGATGCAGCGTTTCAAAGCCTCGGGCTGGCATGTGCAAGCCATTGATGGCCATGATCCGATCGCGATTGATGAGGCTCTGACTGCTGCTCGCAAATCGAAAAAACCCTCAATGATTGCCTGCAAAACCCATATCGCTTTGGGGCACGCGGCGCAGGATACATCCAAAGGACATGGCGCGCTGACGGATGCTGCGCAATTGGCGGATGCAAAGGCTGCCTACGGCTGGCCATATGGCGCATTTGAAATTCCCGCCGATGTCAAAGCAGCTTGGGAGGCCATTGGCGCCCGCGGCAGCGCGGAACGCGCCGAATGGGACAACCGCTTTTCGAGCATCTCAGCCGCGCGTCAGGCGCAATTCAACCGCGCCTTTTCGGGAGAAGCACCCAAGAAACTGGCGGCTGCGATCCGAGCCATCAAGAAAGATGCGGCAGAGTCCAAGCCAAAACTTGCCACGCGATCAGCCTCAGAAAAAACCTTGCAGGCGGTCAACCCTGTGATGCCAGAAACCGTCGGTGGATCGGCTGACTTGACCGGGTCAAACAATACAAAAACCGCCGATATGGGGATTTTTGATCCTGAAAATCGCGCCGGACGCTACATATACTACGGGATCCGCGAGCATGGCATGGCCGCTGCGATGAACGGTATGGCGCTACACGGCGGGATTCGCCCCTATGGCGGCACGTTCATGTGCTTTACCGATTATGCCCGCGGTGCAATGCGCCTTTCGGCTTTGATGGGCGTTCCGACTGTTTATGTCATGACACATGACTCCATTGGTCTTGGCGAGGATGGCCCGACACACCAACCCGTCGAGCATCTGGCGATTTCTCGCGCCACCCCCAACACATTGGTTTTCCGCCCAGCCGATATCACCGAAACGGCGGAAGCTTGGGAAGTGGCACTCAGCCAGCCGAGCACGCCAAGCGTTATGGCGCTGTCACGTCAAGGCGTGCCGGCGGTGCGCCATGAGTATAAATCCACAAACTTGAGCGCGCGTGGAGCCTATGTTTTGGCCGAGGCCGAGGGCAAGCGCCAAGCGATTTTGATGGCGACAGGCACAGAAGTGTCACTGGCCTTAGAGGCCCGTGATCTGCTGCAAGCCGAAGGCATTGGCACCCGCGTTGTGTCTATGCCCTGCATGGAGTTATTTGCCCAACAAGATGACGCTTATCGCAAACATATATTGCCCGGTGGCGCGGTGCGCGTGGCCGTGGAAGCGGCTGTGCGCATGGGCTGGGATCAATGGCTCCTGGGCGAACGCGGTCGTGAGGCCAAGGCTGGTTTTGTGGGCATGACAGGCTTTGGCGCCTCTGCCCCTGCCGATCGGCTCTATGAAGAGTTTGGCATCACCGCCCAAGCAATTGCACAGAAGGTCAAATCTTTGCTCTAAAACGGCCAAGGCTGCGGCAAGAACCGCAGCCATTTTGCCAGGCGCAATTTTGATGCAGACTGTGTTATCGCAAGCAGTTATCGCTAACGCAAATGTTTTCGCTAACAAGTTGAAAATCCCGTAGCTTTCAACTTTTAATGCGCCCCTGACCTTGCTAGTTCACCGGCAAGAATTTGCGAAAGGTGAGTGCTGTGACAGTCAAAATAGGCATTAATGGATTTGGCCGTATCGGTCGCTGCGTTTTGGCGCATATCGTATCTTCCGGCCGCAAAGATGTGGAAGTGGTTAAGATCAACGCCACCGGCCCGCTGGAAACCAGCGCACATTTGATGCGATATGACAGCGTGCATGGGCGGTTCGATGGGGAAATTACCGTCGGCGATGGGACACTGGATCTCGGACTTGGTCCGATTGAAATGTTCTCCAGCTATGACCCCAATACGCTAGACTGGAGCGGTGTTGATGTTGTTTTGGAATGCACCGGTAATTTCAACGATGGCGACAAAGCCAAAGTCCACCTAGCGCGGGGCGCAAAGAAGGTTTTGATTTCGGCGCCAGCTGTCAATGTGGATCGCACCATAGTGTTGGGAGCCAATGAGGCCGCGCTTTTGCCAAGTGATGTGATGATTTCCAATGGCTCTTGCACGACCAATTGCCTTGCCCCCCTTGCCAAGGTTCTCAACGACGCAATCGGCATCGAACGCGGGATCATGACCACTATCCACAGCTATACGGGGGATCAACCAACCCTAGATCGGCGTCACAGTGATCTCTATCGCGCCCGGGCCGCTGCCATGGCGTTGATACCGACCTCCACCGGCGCAGCCAAAGCCCTCGGTGAGGTTTTGCCAGAAATGGCAGGTAGACTGGACGGCACGGCCATTCGCGTCCCGACCCCAAATGTCTCTTGTGTCGATCTGACTTTTGAGGCTGCGCGGCCTGTCATGAAACAGGAGGTCAACGCCGCGGTCGAACGGGCCGCTAATGGTGAAATGGCAGGCATATTGGGTTATGATCCGGCACCAAAAGTTTCTATTGATTTCAATCACACGCCCGAATCGTCAATTTTTGCCCCCGATCAAACCAAAGTGGTTGGCGGGACAACCGTCCGCGTATTATCATGGTATGATAATGAATGGGGCTTTTCCGTGCGCATGGCTGATTTGGCCGCCAAAATGGGGCAGCTCCAGTAATTTTGGAGATACTATGACCCCGCGCCTGGCTCTTTATGTTGCAATCGCCGCCGTGGCGGCCATTGCGGCCAAATTATTTTTGACACAAGGCGCTGCGATTTTGTATCTCGCCCGCTCAATTCTTGACCTAATCGACACGATTGCCTTCTGGAGGTAGTGCCGCCGGTTGACTTTTCTTGCGACCTGTGATGTTAGCGCTATCAAAACAATATGGGGCTTGGATATGACATTAAAAGTTGCAATCAACGGATTTGGCCGCATTGGCCGCAATGTACTGCGCGCGATCGTTGAATCAGGGCGGACAGACCTCCAGGTCATCGCAATCAATGACCTGGGCCCGGTTCAAACCAATGCGCATATGTTGAAATACGATTCCGTGCATGGGCGATTTGCCGCCTCTGTGACCCATGGGGACGATTTTATTGATGTTGGACAAGGGCGCATTCGCGTCACAGCCATACGCAACCCAGCGGAGTTGCCTTGGTCCGATGTAGATGTGGTGATGGAATGCACAGGCATTTTCACCTCAAAAGCCGATTGCCAAGCCTATCTCGACAATGGCTCCTCCCGCGTACTGATCTCAGCGCCCGGAAAAGACTCCGATAAAACCATCGTTTACGGCGTCAATCACAACGCATTAACCTCAGATGACTTAATTGTCTCAAATGCATCCTGCACCACCAATTGCTTGGCGCCCATCGCCAAAGTCTTGCACGAATCCATCGGAATCAAACGCGGCTTGATGACGACCATTCACAGCTATACGGGCGATCAGCCGACATTGGATCGCACCCATAAAGACCTGTATCGGGGCCGCGCTGCTGCCCTGTCGATGATCCCAACAACCACAGGCGCAGCCAAAGCTGTTGGCTTGGTTTTGCCAGAATTAAACGGCAAGTTGGATGGCGTGGCCATCCGCGTGCCAACACCCAATGTCTCAGCTGTGGACCTAACCTTCGAAGCTGGGCGCAGCACAGATGCGGCTGAAATTTTGGCGCTGATGCAGACCGCCGCCGCTGGACCCCTTAAGGGCGTGCTCGATGTCGTGGAAGCGCCTTTGGTCTCATCCGATTTCAACCACGATGCACATTCATCCGTCTTTCATGCAGATCAAACCCTGATTATGGGCGGAGATATGGTGCGCGTGTTGTCTTGGTATGACAACGAATGGGCATTTTCCAATCGCATGGCAGATACTGCTGTGGCCATGGGCAAATTAATCTAAGCGCAGACGGCTCTTGCGAATTATGACAGGCGCAGGCGGCTTTTTAAGGCCGCCTCAACCGCCGGGGTGACGAATTTGGACACATCCCCATCCAAGCGACAAATCTCTTTGACCAATTTTGAAGCAATCGCCTGATGCTGGGCTTCGGCCATTAAAAAGACTGTTTCAATTGATGAATCCAGCTGCCTATTCATTCCAACCATCTGATATTCGTATTCAAAATCTGAAACTGCGCGCAATCCGCGTAAAATTACCCCGGCGCCCACGTCGCGGGCGCAGTCAATCAAGAGATTCTCAAACGGGTGAACCTGAATTTCAGTGCCGGTTTGTTGCGTGAGACGCGCCGCTTCAACTTCAATCATTGCCACGCGCTCATCGAGATCAAAGAGCGGCCCTTTATCACGATTGATCGCCACCCCGATGACCAAACGATCCACCAATGCGCACCCCCGCCTGATGATATCAATATGTCCGAGGGTGATCGGATCAAAGGTTCCGGGGTAAAGGCCTATGCGCATCTTAATCTCTCCGACTTGATATCAGTAACAAGCCATAATTTGAGCGAATTGCAAGCCAACGCAGCGTAAAATCCAGCATAGACCTTAAATTTGACCGCATGGCTCTTCGGCCAGAGCCTCAAGTCTTTGAATCTCCGCCCGCAGACCACTCACCAAAACCTGGGCAAATTGGTTGAGCCGACGGTTGTGGCGGTCGTCGGTGGAGCGGATCAAAAAGAAACTGCGCGTCAGGCTCAAATGCTCCGTTAAAATTCGGCGCAACTCCGGGGCAAATGGCAAGGCGAAATCATGCACAATGCCAAGCCCCGCGCCTTGCCGCAATAAGTTCATCTGGACCGAAATGGAATTG
>Ga0228650_1000519_pt1 | contig 14314 bp, 8 predicted proteins | sample 62DmetaG_FD_183171 | JGI IMG/M metagenome (GOLD analysis project Ga0228650, IMG submission 183171) | Seawater microbial communities from Monterey Bay, California, United States - 62D | ecosystem: Environmental > Aquatic > Marine > Coastal | place: USA: California | collected 2016-10-28
ATTGGAATAGTAATTAAACTTCTGCGATAAAGTTGTACGCGCAATCGGGCGCCATTTGAATTCCTGAAAAAGATTGAACACGCCGCTTTGCCCATCGCGAGCATCGCCGCCGTCGGTTTTAAAATCTTCGACACCGAAACCACCCCCGAGGATCAGCTCCATCTTCGGCGAGATGCGATATTGATACCCCAAGCCGACGGATTCCTTGAGCTCGCGGTCGATCCCCTTGATGGCGTCGGTACGATAGCCGATGGCATTTTGAAAAAACCAATCGTTAGCAAACGTGCGGCGGTAGATCATCGTCGCATCATAGCGATCCGTCGACACGTAGGTATCGCCATCGGCACGTTGGTTACGGCGATAGCTGTAGGAGCCACTGTAACGGTAATAGTTCGGGCTGCCCTTGGCTTGGATCTCCAATTGCCCGCGCGCGAAATTTTCCGTCCATTTTTTATCGCCCGTACTGACGTTGAGGCCGAGGCGCAGCTGCCCCTTCCAGGAATCCGGAGTCTGGATCGCCTTCAGCTGCTGCAAGGCGGCCTCGCCGGCGCGGTTGGCAGCCGCGATCGTCACCGGTGACTTCGCGACGGGAGGTGCTGCGGCGGGTGCGGTCGACACCGCTGCCGCATGTGCTTCGATCGCCACCACCGCCGTACGCGGCAGCTTCAATTCGCCCAACACCTGCGACTTTAAATACAAGCTTTGCGCATCGGACTGCGGCAGGACTTCGCCGATCAACTGCTCCCCTGAGCTCAAGCGGACCGATTGCAGCGCGCCATCCAAACTGGCAAGCGAGCACCAGAAAACCCCAAGCAAGCACCAGATGCGGCGCTGCGCACCGCGTGTAAAACAGGATAATTTGAATGGCTTCGTCATGACCGTGCCGAGCAACTCAACCAATCTCCTGTAAAAGTAAACGAAGAAACCGACTGCGCAGGAAAATCGTCAAAAACGGGTACGCTTTGGGTGCTTAAACCGCGGTTTCGCTGAAACGCTGCTCGCGGATAACGGTGATCTCAATACTGCCTGGATAGTTGAGCTCACTTTCAATACGCGTACGAATTTTTCGAGCGATTTGGCGCGCCTCTTCATCACTGACGACTTCCGGTTCAACAATCACCCTGACTTCACGCCCGGCTTGGATTGCATAGGCATCACTGACCCCCGACTGCTTGAGGGCAATGGCCTCAATACTACGCACCCGCTGAATAAAGCCGTCGATCGACGACGCCCGCGCCCCTGGCCGCACGGCCGACAGAGAATCCGCCACCATCACCAAGCCAGCATAGGCGCTCTCCGGCTCCACTTCTTTATGGTGAGCCGCGACGGCATTGACCACACGCGCATCTTCGCCGTGCTGCTTGATCACATCCGCACCCACGATCGCATGGCTGCCCGAATAGGCCTCGTCGACCGCCTTGCCGAGATCATGAAAAAGGCCCGCGCGCTTCGCCAGCGTCACATCCAAGCCGATTTCCGACGCGAGCAGCGCACATAGGTTGGCCACTTCGACCGAGTGCGCCAGCGTGTTCTGATTATTGGAGAGTCGGTAGTGCAGTTTGCCGAGGATGCCAATCACCTCGGGGTGCACATTCGATAAGCGCAACTCACGCACTGCGCCTTCACCCAGCTCGATGACGTTGTTATTCATCTCCTCTTCCGCCTGCAGCACTGCCTCCTCGATGCTTGCCGGGTGAATCCGGCCATCGCGCAGCAGGGCATCGAGAGCAATGCGGGCGACTTCCCGCCGCACCGGATCGAAGCAGGAAATGAGCACCGAATCCGGGGTTTCATCAATCATCAGCGTGGTACCGGTCGCATGCTCAAAGGTGCGAATGTTACGCCCTTCGCGACCAATAATGCGGCCCTTCATTTCATCACTGGGCAGGCTGACCACGGTTGCGGTGGCGTCGTGCATGGGCTGACTGGTGATGCGCTGCATTGCCGCCAACAAGACGCGCCGCGCCTCTTCGGCGAGCTCCGATTCTGTTTTTCCTAAATATTGCTGACGCAAGTCCTCCAACTCCTGCGCACAGGCTTGCTCGGTGCTGCGGATCAGGTGTTGGCGCGCCTGTTCGGTATCCATCTGCGCGATTTGGTGAAGCTTCATGCGGTACAAACGGCGCGTCTTCTCGGCTTCGTGTTCGGCCTCTTCCACCTGTTGCTGCGCTTCACTCACCGTTTTTTCGCGCTTGCTCAACAGCACGGCACGTTCTTCGAGCGACTGCGCCGTGCGACGCTGCTCCCGCTGTACGGTCTCGAGTTCGTCGGCCTGTTTGACACGTGCGCGCTCCAATTCCGCTTCCTTCGATTTGAAGGCCAAGTCTGCATTCGCTTTTTCCTCACGCAGTGTGAGTTGTGCCTCACGTGCTTCGACGTCCGCCTTTTCGCGCATGGCTTCAAACTCGCGTAGCGTCCCACCACAGCGGAAACGAGCATGCAGAAAAGCCCCGAGGACAGCGCCCATGCCCAACCCAATCAATATTTCTAAAATCATATGCAGTTACAGCCGAGAAGCTGAGTTGGCGGGGTTGACCAAGCTAGCTACGGGTGCTGTAAGCCCGAGTCCGCGGGGCAACACATGCGGACATTAAACTGTGTTAAAGTCGCGTAGCTTGAGCGACTTACGGCAAATTTCAAGGGAAAGTTCTACCGGCGGTTTTGGAACCATTGCTGCACTTCGGCAGCGCTGCGGCAGTTCAACACCTGCTCGGCGCGCAACCAGCCCTTACGCGCGATGTTAACGCCCGCACGGTAACAGTCCAGGCCCTCGGTGCTGTGCGCATCGGGGTTGATCGCACAGCGTAAGCCCCGCTCCGCAGCGCGATGCCAATAGCGCCAATCCAGATCCAGGCGGTTCGGATTTGCGTTAATTTCAATGATCACTTGGTTGGCGATCGCTGCATCAATGACCTTGTGGAGATTAATTTGGTATGGCTCACGCCGCAGCAGCAAGCGCCCCGTCGGATGCCCGAGCATGGTGGTCGCCGGGTGCTCGATCGCGCGAATCACCCGCGCAGTCATCTCCGCTTCCGACTGGCTGAAGGATGAATGCACCGACACCACGGTGTAGTCGAGGGCGGCCAGGGTTGCATCTGCGAGGTCCAGCCTACCGTCCGGCAAGATATCGCATTCGATACCCGCAAAGACGTGTACCGGCGACGCCCCCGATTCATTAAAATGGCGCACTGCCTCGATCAACTTCCAGACCCGCGCATCATCCAAACCATTCGCCTGGTAACTGGCCTTCGAGTGGTCGGCGAGGCCAATATACTCAAAGCCCAGCTGCTCCGCCGCGGTGGCCATCTCATGGATCGTCGCGCGGCCGTCCGACGCGGTCGTGTGATTGTGGAATACGCCGCGTACATCCGCCACCTCGATGAGCTTTGGTAATTGCCCGGCTTCTGCGGCGTCCAGTTCGCCCATGCCCTCACGCAATTCGGGCGGAATCTCCGCCAACCCCAGCAAGGCAAACAGCTCCGCCTCCGAGTCAACCGAGGGCACGTCTTCCCCGGCTTTTGCCTTCAAGCCCCATTCGCTGAGGCTATAGCCGCGCGCCAAGGCACGCTGACGCAAGGCGACATTGTGCTCCTTGGATCCGGTAAAATGATGTAGGGCAAAGGCGAATTGGGCGGCGGGCACCACGCGCAGGTCTGCCTGCAAGCCGCTTTCAAAACGCACACTGGATTTCGTACTGCCCTGCGCAGTCACCTCCTGCACGCCGGCTTGCGCGATGAACCAAGCCATAATCGGTTCCGCATCGGCCGCTGCGACGATGAAGTCCAAATCGCCGACCGTTTCACGCAAGCGCCGCAAGCTGCCTGCCACTTCAGCACGTTCGACCTGTGGCAGCGCACGCAAGCCCTGTACAATCGGCTCCGCGATCGCCGCCGCCGTCCACCACAGGTGTCGTTTCGCATAGGCGGCTCGATTGCGAATGCCCGTCACGATCTTTTCCTGTGACTTCGGCCCGAAGCCTTTCAGCGCAGCGACGGCTCCCTGCTGGCAAGCTTTCAGTAGCGCGTCGATACTTTCGACCCCAAGCGCATCGTGTAGTTTTTTAACCTTCTTGCCCCCCAAGCCGGGAATCTCGAGCATCTCGATCAGGCCGGGCGCCACCGAAGCCCGCAACTTTGTGTAATAATCCAGCTCCCCCGTCGCGTGGAGCGTCTCGATCTTTTCCACCAAGGCTGCGCCAATACCCTTCATCCCCGCCAGCCGACCCTCCGCAATCAGCTCGCCAAGATCGGCCTCCATGGTCTCGAGCGCACGCGCACCGGCGGAGTAGGCACGAATCTTGAATGGGTTGTCGCCCTTCAGCTCCAAGAGCACGGCGATGTCTTCTAAAATAGCAATGATGTCGGCTTTATGCATAGAACGATGTTAAGGTATCCAATGGGCTGACGATGCCAAATGGCTTTTGCAACAGCTGCGTGTAAATTTGTGTCGCCTGCCGGGAGGGATGCCCCAGTAAGGCCTGAACGGTATCCAAGGCCGCGCCAGCCTCCAGTAGATGCACGGCAAAGCTATGGCGGAAGACTTGCGGCGTGACCCGCTTTGCAATCGCTGCCTTGTTGGCCGCCGAGCGCACCGCTTGTTGGTAGGAATTTTCGAGCACATGTGGGCGATAGCGCGCGCCGCTTGGCGGATCTTTCGTAAGTTTACTGTGCGGGAATAGGTACTGCCAGCTCCACTCAGTCCGTGCCGCAGCGTATTTCCGCGCGAGCGCTGCGGGCATCGCGGCTCCCGCGTACTGCTTGGCGAGATCGGCTTGGTGGACGGCACGCACCTGCTGCAGTTGCAGCTGGAGTGAGTCGACTAAAGCCTGCGGCAAGACTGTGGTGCGCGCCACCACTCCGCGACAGCCACGAACGACCAACCGCCCGCGGTCCACATCCACATCCCGGATTCGTAGGCGCAACAACTCATTCAGCCGCAAGCCCGTGCCGTAGTGTAAGCGCCCCATCAAGCGAAACCGAGTCGGTAAGCACTCCAGCAGCTGATAAACTTGCGATTTCGACAAGATCGTCGGCAGTTTTCGATCGACCGCCCGGCGTGCTTGCGCGGCACGCTCAGGAACCGCTTGCTGCAACACATGCCGAAAAAAGAAACACAAGGCATTGTAAGCCTGATTCTGCGTGGAGGTGGAGGTCGGCGTTGCCGCTGCCAGATGGCTTAAAAACTGCAAGGCCTCCGCCGCATCCACCTGCATGGCATCCCTGGGATGAACAAAGGCCTGAAAGCGCCGCAGGCAACCCATGTAGGCTTTTTCGGTACTGGCGGCCACATGCTCACGGCGCAGCGCGCGGCGCATCCTTTGCCCAGCACTATCAGTGGCCACGACCTCACTAAAAAACCAGTTCAGCGCCGCCTCCCGCTGCGTCGAATCACCCTGCGTGCGCGGGTTTGAGCGGAGCAGCTCACGGAGAAAGATGTGGCTATTTTCGCGCTCAAACGGCTCGCCCAAGCCCTTTTTTGCACAATAGCCGAAATACCACTGCAGCGTCGCCCACCAAGCACGCCGCTGCGCAATCCGTACCCCGGTATGCTCTTTCAAGCGCAATTGCAGCCATTCGTACATCTCACATATTCAATACATGATAAATTCATGCATTCAAACATTTAATATAGGACATATACATATGGCTTCGTTTGGGCCCATCAATACTAAAGTAGCAGCTAAATCGTCCCAAAAACCGCTTTTATCGCCCTAAAAAGCCCTCAAAATCGACTGATACGTGGCAGCAAGAGGTGTGATTTATCTACTATTACACTACATAGAGACTTCAACGAAGCTGCCTGAAGTCAACCCAGTTGACCTCGCGGTGCGGCAACGCTTTCACTGACCCTGTGGCGAGTACTGAGACGAACCGCGGCACCGCCGTGAGACCGCGGGCAAGCGGACTCCCGGCGAAACAAGGAGCTGCCAAGCCTAGGCTTGCTGTGCGTGGCGGCGGCTAATCCAGCCGTTTGGGCAGTTTCGATGCGGGATCGATCCCAACACTGCCGTTGCCTTGCAATAATTCGAGCAAGCGCTGCCCGCAAAAGCCCGCTCGCCACCCGCGTAACATGCGATGGTCCTCGGGCTTGCCGTCAGCTGCTTCAAGCACCAAAGCGGTGATCTCAGATCGATTGCCGATCAGAGCAGGGTCCACCTTGGCCGCCAAGCAAGCCCCCTTAATGTAGGCCAATGCCAAATCAACGCGCGCTTCGTAGCCATCGTCCGGTGCCGCGCCGCGGTGATTGCCGTTGGGTAAATCGGGCAAATCGCCCGCGACCCCGCGTTCAATCGCCGCCCATATTTTATTACGGTTCCGCTCGAGGGTCTTCTCGGTGAGGCCCTTCATCGGCTTGATGGCATCGGCGGAAGCCGGCAAGCGCTTGGTTAATGCCACAATTGCATCGTCGGATAAAATGAAATTACGCGGCCGATTGCGACGGCGGGCACTGCGCTCCCGCCAGGCGCCGAGGCAGCGAAGCACATTGCGCTGCTGATGGGTGAGTGCGCCACTGCCCCGCACCCGTGGCATTTCGACATCTGGGTCCGACTCGTGGTAGAGCGCCTCTTGCTCGTAATACTGCATTTCATCCTCAATCCACTCCCGCCGGCCGAGGGCGTCAGCTTTGGCAAGGATCCGCTGCATGAGGTCGGTCGAGTGCGCGACATCGTCAATTGCATACTTGAGCTGCGCCTCGGTGAGTGGGCGCGCCAGCCAATCCGATTGCGTTTCGGTTTTTTCAAGGCGCACCTTCAGTAAGGTCTTTAATAAATCACGCAAGGATATGGTCGCCGACAGGCCGACAAATCCCGCGCTCCGCTGCGTATCAAAAATATTTTTCGGGAAGGCGCCACAAGCGCGCTTCAAAATCGTCAGGTCCTGCTGCGCATCGTGCAAAATCTTAACGGTGCCCGCATCCGCCATCAACTCCGCAAAAGGACTCCAATCTTCGATAGCGAGCGCATCAATCAAATCCGCGTTGCCGTCGGGATAGCCCATTTGCACCACCCCCAAAGTCGGATAATAGGTACGGTTCCAAACAAATTCGGTATCGATCCCGACGGCTCCGGCAGTGCGTGCAACTTGGCAGGCCTCCGCCAGCGCTTCTGTGGTTGTGATCATATCGGGAAACAAAGTCGGGCAAAGACGTACGAAAGAAAAGCAGATTTTTTACTGGTGGCCTGATGTGAATCCGTCGTGCTGATGGCTTGAAGCCGCGCGAACTTTACTTCAGACCTATCCCATTCCTTATGCATTACACCCGAAGGCCCGCTCCTGAGCCCATGAAGTCCACCCCCAGCATCCGCGTCCAAAACCTTACGCGCCGCTTTGGGGCAGTGACGGCGATTCAAAACGTCAGCTTCACCGTCGATCACGGTGAAATCGTTGGTTTCCTCGGGCCTAATGGAGCCGGGAAAAGCACGACGATGCGCATCCTAAGTGGGATTTTATCGGCTACGTCGGGGTCCGCTTGGGTGGGCGGCGTATCCGTGGCTCAGCACCCGCATGATGTTAAGCGCAAGATCGGCTACATGCCGGAAAACAATCCGCTGCCGCAGGACATGCGCGTGGTTGAGTATTTGCGTTTTCGCGCACGGCTCAAAGAGGTCCCCACCAAACAACTGCGCAGCACTGTCGAAGCGGCGATGGAGACCTGCGATCTAGCGCGCACGGCACGGCGAAAAATCATTGGCACCTTATCGAAGGGCTTCCGCCAACGTGTGGGGATCGCGGATGCGCTGTTGGGCGATCCACAAGTGATCATCATGGATGAGCCGACCATCGGCCTCGACCCCCACCAGATTCAGGGGATCCGGCGCTTGATTGACAGCCTGCGGGGGCGCATGACGGTTGTCCTCTCCAGTCACATCCTCCCCGAAATTGAGCGCTGCTGTGATCGTGTGGTCATTATCAACCAGGGGCGAATTGTCGCTGCCGGCGATCATGATACCCTGCGCGAAGAATTCCTCCCCGGCAACCGCTTCCAAGTGGAAGTCGAAGGCTCCGACGCTGCCTTGCAGGCTGCCCTCCGCACCCGCGGCATTCAGGTCGAACTCCTTGAGGCCACGCCGGAGCAAACGCAGCGACGTTCTCTGGTGCTCCGCACCGAAGACGACCGCACCCACGGTGTCGTCTTACTCGAAGCACTGCAATCGGCGGAAGACTGCAGGGTACACAGCCTCGCACGCCTCAAGCCCAATCTGGAAGAGATCTTTTTAGCCGCGACCAAGCGCTCGTGGGAGGAAACCATTGAAACGCCGCGGCAAAGCGACCCCAGTCCAGCCCAGCCCAGCTCAACCAGCGTATAACGATGCGACATTTCTGCATACTTTTGAAACACGAATTACGGATGCTGCTCATCAGCCCGACCACGTACATTGCCAGTTTCCTGTTTCTCACACTCATGGGCCTACTCTACTGGATTATTCTCAGCGGGATGGTCACCACTGCGCAGGAGGAACTTCCCGCGGTCGAATTCTTTAAAGGATTCTGGATCCCTACTTTTTTTGTCGTGCCCTTACTCACGATGCGGAGCATTGCCGGCGAGCGCAGTCATGGAACCTTGGATACATTGTTAACCACCCCTACCTCAAGGGGCTCGATGGTCCTCAGTAAATTTGCCGGCGCTTACTTGTTTTATCTACTCTTGTGGCTGCTGACGCTCGGTTTTCCGCTGCTGGTGGCGAAGTTTTATCCCGCCGCGGCCGCCAGTGGTCAATTATTGGAGCCAGCACCGATTCTCGGTAGTTTTGCCTTCATCGCAGTCAGCGGGGTTTTATTCATCTCGATTGGTATCTTTGCCAGTAGCATCACTCGCAGCCAGCTCGTCGCCGGGATGCTCAGCTTCACCACTTTATTCGTCGTCATTGTCGGCGGCCAGCAATTGAGCAGCTTGACGCCGAGCGGCGCCGGGCTGTCCAGCTGGATCTCCGGCACCATTGACTACCTGCAGATCTTTAATCACCTCGACGATTTCGCACGCGGGATCGTCGATACACGCCCTCTCATTTACTATACCAGTTTAGGGGCGCTGCTACTCGGGATGGCATCACTCGCGGTCGAAGCCAAAGCATAATGAAACCAGAGCGATTCAACGAATTTAGTTTTGTGCGCCGTTTCCGAGCCATCAACCGCTCGGTGCAGATACTCTTGTGCATCGGGTTTGTGGTCGCGCTCAATTATCTGGGTGCCAATTATTTTGAGCGCTACGATCTCACTCAATCGGGCAAGTATAGCCTCGCAGCCGAATCGAAAGGATACTTACGCGAGCTGATCGATGTAGTGAATATCATCATCACCTTCCCCGAAGATCCCGATGCTCCGGAGCTCGCCCGCATCCATACGGACCTGCGCAAACTACTACGCGAATATGAAGCGGACGCACGGCGCGACGGCAAAGCTTACATCCATGTTGAATTTGTGGATGTGCACCGTCAGCGGAGTCGTGCGCGCGAGTTAATCCATCAGTATGGCATCGAGAAGGAAAACTGCATCATCGTAGCCAGTGGGGATCGCATCAAAGAAATTGAACTCCCTGAGCTCTATGAGGCGAAAGACGGGCAGTGGTCCGCCTTTCGCGGGGAGAAAGTTATCACTTCTGCAATCATTGAAGTCTCCAGTGAAAAAGCCCCCAAACTGTATTTCCTGAGCGGCCATGGCGAGATGCGTCTCGATTCGGTCGATCCACTTCGCGGGCTCTCGCAAATGAGTAACTTCCTGCGCGAACGAAGCTTCCGCTGCGACGTGCTGGATCTAACCCAAGCGGGCGAGGTTCCCGCCGATGCAGACCTCGTCGTTATCCCTGCACCACAGGCCAGCCTCTTGCCCGAAGAAGTCGATCCATTGCGGCGCTACCTCAGCGATCGTAATGGCCGAGTCATCGTTTTTGTCGATCCGGGGCGGCGCCATGGCATGGATGCCTTATTTGAGGACTGGGGGGTCCTGGTTGAGGACCTCATGGTCATTGATGTTGATCCTAAATATCGAACTCAAGGCGGGGACTTAATCGTGCGCCACTTCGGCGAACACCCCATCAGTAATCTACTCTTGGAATATGCCGGCACCGCTTATTTCGGGCAAGCGCGCCCCGTTCGAATGGATCCACTCGCTCAAGAGGACGCGCGCTTACAGGTCAACTATCTGATTGGAACTTCACCGCAAAGTTGGGCGGAAAAAGATTTCCGAACCCAATCGCCGATCCAATACGATGCCGAGCGCGACTTACCCGGACCCTTGAGCCTAGCCACTGCCTCGATGCGAAGTGCGCGTTCCGAACTCGGCATTTCAATACCAGGAGGACGACTGGTTGTGTTTGGAAATTCAGACTTTGTTGCGAACAACCGTTTCCAAACGTACGGCAACTACACCTTGTTTATTAATTCAGTCAACTGGACCTTAGATCGTAGCAACTTGCTCAACATTCCAACTCGCCCGCTGGAAAGCTACCAAATCATCATGAGCCATCCTGCACTGCAACGGATGTTGGCGACCTTTGCGTTGCTGCCCGGTGCCGTCGCCTTGCTGGGTCTCTCCATTTATTTCATCCGCCGCCACTAGCACCCATGCGCCTTCGATTCACAACGCTTCTCATTGTTCTCAACCTTATCGCCTTCGGGCTTATTTGGATACTCGACACCCGCGACGAGGACGCCGACACCCATATGGGGGGTCTCGCCGGGCGCATTGGGCGAGCAGTCATCGAGGCGAATCGTATCGAACTGGATGGACAAGGCCTACCGGAAGCTCGTGTCCTTGAACGCCGTGGCTCCGAGTGGACCTTGGCGAAGCCACTGCAATGGCCTGCGAACAGCTTTGCAGTCAACCGCATGCTGAATCAGCTGCAATTTATTGAAGCAGAAGCCTCCTTCACTATCGAAGAGATCGAGCGCACCGGACAAGGCTTGGCAGACTACGGCCTGGAGACACCGCTCATCAAACTCACCATTGGCAGCAGTGAGAACCCGACCCAACTGTACATCGGCAAGCCAACCGATATCGGCAACAACGTGTACCTGCTTGGCCCGGATCAGGCGGAAATTTTTGTCGTCAGTCGTCAAGTGATCGACAGCTTACTGGTTGAACTGAGTGACTTGCGCAGTCGTTCGGTATTTAATATCCCGGTATTCGAAGTCGAAGCACTCAGCCTACAAACCTACAACGGCAGCGCACCTCAAAATGGCGAGCTCAAGGTACGACTGGCGCGCACATCAACAGGCTGGCTATTTGAAGCGCCGTTGAATGCCGAAGCGGATCCGGCTCTCGTCGCTACAACAATCAATACCCTGACCGCAGCGAAGGTGGCGCGTTTTCCGGAAGGAGATGATGCGGTCGTGCAAGGCCTGGAAAACCCCTCGATGCGCATCACCCTACAGGGCAACAAGCGGCAGCAAACCTTGCTATTAGGCAACCAAGACCCTGCCGCCCGCACTGAAGCGACTTATTTCGCCAAACTGGCAGACAATCCGACAGTTTTCACACTACCCGCGCAGCCCTTCGATGCACTCCGCGAGGCGCAAGCCGCCCTGCGCGAGCGCAACTTTATCAGCTTCGATCCGGCCTCGCTGAATGGGATTGATATTAGCCAAGGGGAATTACAAATACGTATCCAGAAACTGGAGACAGGCGACTGGCAAGTGATACGCAGTGACTCGGGAACTGCCATCCAGCCCTATCAAGCGGATCCAACTATTTTAAGGACCCTCATGCAGGATCTCCGCAATCTTCGTGCGATTAATTTTGCGTCCGATGCGCCCAATTCCAGCGATCTAGACCAGCTTGGCTTCAATGCCCCGCGGCGCACGATCACGCTGACAAGCCCTACGGAGAGCCTCACGGTGCAATTGGCGCATCCTGAGACGAACAATACCCAGCTCTATGCGCGTACGAGCGAATTGGAATACATTTACGAAGTGGACCGTCGAGCCACACTTGAACTCCTTTCGCTCAATGCACTCAAATACCGCGACCGGCGCCTCGAAACACTGCCGGAGGCAGCGCAAATCACGGCGCTCAAACTTGAGAACCTTGAAACCGGTCAAGTTATCTTCGAAGCAGCGCTGAGCGACGACCGCAGCACATGGGACAGCGAGCTGATGGACCAGGAACCATCCAGACGCGAAAGCATCCTTGCGCTGCTCGAAGCTATGCGTGCCTTCAACGTTAAAAATTATCTGCTCGATGAATTCCTACCCGCGTATCCGCTCGAAGCCAGCAAAACAATTCCGTGGGCCTACCGCCTGACGGCCGACTTACTTCTCCCGGGCGACGCTTTGGGACAACAGGATAGCCGCAGTTACGTTTTTACCAAGCGACTTTCCGGAACCATACAAGTGGGCGGCTCCGAACAGCACGAAACTATCTTTGAAGTTACGCCCACCATACTCGATGCGCTGTATCACTTTAATGAGAGCATGCAGCTGCCCCCCGAAGCGACCGGCACGCCAGTCCCGACGCCAGCAGCTATTGAGAAACTCCCTGCAGCACAACCGATGGACCCATCCGGATTGACGCCGAATTCTTAAGGCAATGCCTAAACCACACCGCAGCACTTCGCGCCGGCGAGTTTCTGAGCAGTGGCTCCGCGCCCTTCTCTTGGTACTCCTCGCCGCACAATGCTTCGCGATTGGCTGCTTACTCGCCTACGGGAAACTTTCCCTACCGAGTCGATGGGTGAACCCATGGCTGCACAAACAAGCGGTCGACGGCTTCTACTTTCAGACTGAGGCCATTCACCTGCGCCTTAACGGCGACTTGGAGCTGCACAAGGTCAGCCTGCACTCGACCGATCATGCTTCAGCCTTACTCGAAGCTGATGGAGCAGTCGCCCGAGCGCGACTATTCGATGGCGTCCGCCCCCAACTGGGCCTTCGCCACCTGGTCCTCACCAATGGCACACTCTACATGCCCGCGGTCTATGCACCCAATGGCGTGCGCACTCCAATCCTGCAAAAAATTGGCTTTCGCTTCAGTCCGACCGAAGCCGCCTTAAACTTGGAGCACTTCGTCGCGACGCATGAAGCGATTCGGATTCGAGGATCACTGCAATGGCCGCTCACAGGCGCACCGATCGACCCACCGCAAAAACAAGCGCAATTACTCAAACAGATCTACAGCAGTCTCGCTACCGCCTTAAAAGCAAAGACCTATGCAGCCCTGTTGGATTCTCCAAGCCTCTATGTTGACCTGCATAGCGAAGACGGCAAAGCACTACAGATCGATGCACATCTATACAGCCCGAAGCTGAAGTATGCCGGCAGCAGCGGCAACAACCTACACGTACAAGGCAAACTGCAGGTCCATGAGGGACGACTCGAATGTACCGAGCCGCTGAGCTTTACACTCGAGAATTTTTCTGCACCGCACTACGCCCTAAAGGCAGGCTCAATCGTTGGACAATTGCCAGCATTGGATTGGCAAGCGATCACTCAGAGAGCGTGGCCCGCGTTTGATGTCGCCACTGAATATCTGGAATTCAGACAATTCAATCTGCATGCGCCACAGATAAGTATTGATCCGCATCTTTTCCCAACAGTGACATTGGCAGGCGCTATGGGTGGCTATGGCGGCACTTCGCGTTTTCAAGCTACGCTGGATTTGCAGCAACTAAATGGCCACGCGCACACTCAGGGCACAGTCGATCTGCTACAGCTGTTACCCCCCGAATTACAACAGCACCTCCCCGATTACCGTTTTGAATCGGCTCCATATTGTGACTTAAAGCTACATTTCGAAAACGGGTTTGTGCTGAGCCGTGCCGAATTTCATGCGCAGGCCCACAAACCGCAACTCGCCGGAGTCGCGTTCGATATACTGCGGACTCGAGGCAGCTATGCGCAGCAGCAATTAGAGCTCAAACAATTCAGTTTCGATCGTGGTCAACAGCACCTTGACCTACACTTGCACTACGATCTTGAAAACCAGGCCTATCAAACGGGGCTGTACGGTAGCATTATCCCCATCGAATACAATGCACTGATGCCACGCTGGTGGCGGAACCTCTTCAACGATAACTTTCGCTTCACTTCCAACAGTAAAGTCCATGGAGACTTTCGTATTCATGGCGGCAGCTCTCCCTTTCGGACGGATCTCTACTATGGCACGATTCAGGGCAAAGACCTGAGTTACCGAGCGGTACCTATTGATGCAGGCAGCTTAATTGTACGCGGTCGCCGCAGTTATTCAGAGATCCACCAATTGCATGCACGTAGCGGTGAGGGCTTTTTGCGTGGCGATCTACAATTCACGAGTTTCCGCGATGCAATTCGAGCACCGGCTTCGATACGCTATGCCATCAATGCTGAGCTGCCCCTCCAATC
>Ga0228650_1000520_pt1 | contig 14308 bp, 13 predicted proteins | sample 62DmetaG_FD_183171 | JGI IMG/M metagenome (GOLD analysis project Ga0228650, IMG submission 183171) | Seawater microbial communities from Monterey Bay, California, United States - 62D | ecosystem: Environmental > Aquatic > Marine > Coastal | place: USA: California | collected 2016-10-28
AGAATTTTATATTTTAAAAAAATATTTAAAAGAGATCTTTTTAAGAAGGATCTTTTTCACAGAAAGATCTTTTTCAGAAGGATCTTTTTTTCAGAGAGATCTTTTTCACAGAAAGATTTTTTTCAGAAGGATCTTTTTCACAGAAAGATCTTTTTAAGAAGGATCTTTTTCACAGAAAGATCTTTTTAAGAAGGATCTTTTTAAGAAGGATCTTTTTTTCAGAGAGATCTTTTTCAGAAGGATCTTTTTTAAGATTTAAAAAGATTTTTATATTTTAAAAAATATTTTATAAAGATAATTTTATATTTAAAAAATAATTTTATATTTTAAAAAAATATTTAAAAGAGATATTTTTAAGAGGAATCATTTTTGATTGGGAGATCTTTTTAAGATTTAAAAAATATTTTATAAAAAAATGATTTTTTATTAACATTATAAATATAATGGATTTTAAATACGAATATGATAAATATTACTGTAATGATTATTCTGATATTACAAAATATTTAGAAAAATATGGTGTTTGTATTGTTGATTTATTAAATGAAAAAGAAATACAAATTATGAGAGATGGCATGTGGAATAATTTAGAGTTTTTAAGTAAATTTTTAGATATTCCAATTGATAGAAATAATAAAGATACATATAAATCCATATATAAATTACATAGATTACATACAATGTTAATTCAACAATATGGAATTGGTCATAGTGATATATCTTGGTTCTTACGTATTAAAGCAATGGAAGTATATAAAGTAATATATAATACTGATGAATTGTTAAGTTCATTTGATGGTTGTTCATATAATATTCAATGTACATTGAAAAAACCAAATAAAAATCAAATAAATTTTGATTTGCATTGTGATCAATCTTTTATGAGAAATGAATTAGAAACAATTCAATCTTGGATAACTGCATATGATGTTGAAGAAGGATATGGAAGTTTAATATTTTTAGAAAATTCAAATAAATATCATAGAGACGTTAATATTCAAAATAAAACAAATTGGCATATTTTAAGAGATGAAGAAATAAATTTTTTTAAAAATAAAGGTTGTGAATTAAAAGTAATAAAATGTCCAAAAGGATCAATGGTTTTATGGGATTCTAGAACAATTCATGCTCCATTACCACCACAAATATTACAATTATATCCAAGATGTGTTCATTATGTTTGTTTATATCCAAAAAAATACTGTAGAAAAGCAATATTAAGAAAAAGAATTAAAGCTTTTGAAGAAAATAGAACAACTGGTCATAATCCAATTAATCCAAAATTATTTCCAGATTATCCAAGAAAATTTAATAAAGTACTTCCAAATATAAAAAAATTTGAAAATTTAGTAATAAATGATCAAATAAAAAAATTAGTTGGATATGTATGAGAAAATATTGAAATTTATAATAGGTGTAATTTTATGTTTGGATTATTTGGCAAAAATAACAGATTATGTGGAATTATACCAGCATTATCAATATTATTAATAATAGGATTATATTTTACATATACTTGAAATGGAAATAGTAAATATTATGTTTGGAATTTAATGATATATTTGTTTTTAACTATAATATTTTATTTATAAAAATAATATTACCTATTGCATTTTTATTATTAATTTATAGTATGCAATGTATATGATTAATTGTGGATTCTAGAACCAGTATATAATTCAGGATATTTAAAACCAAATGTAATTTTTTCATCAAACATTGGTAATTGGATTTTATTACCTTGATGTTGATAATTAAATTTATAATAATTATATATTAATCTATTATTTTCAATAATCATACCAAAAGGTGTAGATTTTTTAAATAGTGGTGTATCTTCTTTAATATAGGCTTTTAATATGATATCTTTTAAAGGAATAGTCATAACATAATTAATATTGTCAGTATAATAGAAATTAACCATTATTACATCATTAATTTTAGAATCTGAATCATCTACACAAATACTTAAATCATCTTTCATTTTAATTTTTAATATATAAGTTGAAACTATTATTCCATAACATAAATATTTCTGTCCATCATTATAATAAGGTACAATTGCAATAACGCCTTTTATATCTTCTATAGATTCTTTAATTAACAATGAATCTACAATAATATTTTCATCTACATTATTCCAATCAATAATACGTGTAATATAATTATTATCAATGTTTTCAATTGTAAGTAATCCAGCATTAAATGCATTTGAATCAACAAGAACATCTCTATCGCATTTTTTAATAATAGGTGAATTTAAATTTCTGGATTTATAATTGTTATAAAATAAAGGATGTTTTTTAAGAATATAGAGTGCATTATTAAGTCCAGCATTTTCATATTTATTAATTAAAAGTTTATCATGTGTTGATAGATAATCTTTATATAAAGTTTCAGAAAAAGAAAGTTTCTTTATATTATTATAACCACTTAGATAATATGGATATCCCATTGTATGATTTTTATGAATTATAACATTTGTGTTTTTTCTTAAAATTTTATAAGATTCATTAAAACCATTTCTAATTGAAGTTTCTTCAATTTTTCTTTTTTTATTATAATTATCTAAACGAAAACAAACAAATAATTTATCTAATTTAAATTCATTAAACATAATTTGAGTATTTTGATTAATATTAAACAATTTATAAGTACATTCTGGAAATTCAATATTTTTATTATGAACACAAATAGATGGATTGAAAGTAAAATCGCATATTTTAGAAATTAATTTCGTAAATTTAAAATTTAATTTAAAATTTTCACAGTTTTTTAAATTAAATATAAATTGAATTGTATGAAATGATTCATGAGTAATTAGTTTAGATATACTAATATCAAATAAATTATTATCAGATGTAAATTCTAATTCAAAATCCGAAATAAATACATGTGTATTAAAATCAGTATATTTAAATATTTTATTCATATTATGTTGTTATTTTTATTTCATCATTTTTTTTATATATAAAAAAATGATTTAATATAAAATAGATGTTATGGATTATTATTTTAAAGAGAATTTAAAAATTGATAAAAAATTTTTAAATATTAGAGGATTATGTGGAACAACATTACCAATTAATAATTTAATGATTGAATCAAAATATTCAGATTTACTTGATAAAGAAAATATAAATTGGGATTGTGATACAAAGATAGAAAGTTTAAGTCCATATTTAGTTTTAAATAAAAAAATAGATCATCCAAATGTTTTTACAAATAGTTTAGAAAATAAAGATGAATGGAAATTAAGTGAAGAACAAGAAAAACACTTAAAAAATGGTGATATTATAAAATCTGGAATAATGTATGGTAAAAGAAAACCAAGATTAAATACAGATTTTTCATGGTTATTAGATAGAAATATTAAAAATGAAGATAATAAACAAATAAGATTTTTATGGTTAAGAAATGATCAAAAAGAATATTCAGTAGATGCTAATGCTATTGAATATTTAATATATAGATTATGTTCTTTATTTAGAATAAATACAATCTTAGAGATAGAAAAAGCTTTAGGATATTATAAAGGATTAATTGGTTATTTAGAAGATTTTAAAGTTCAAATTAGAATCAATTATATTGTTGTTATGTGTAAATGGGATGGTGAAGAATGGGAAGAATTACCAGATTTATCAATAAAACCAGAATTTCATGGAACTCCTACAAATGAAAATGCTTATAATATATTGAAAAAAAATAAATTATATCCATTAAAACATGAAAAAAATAATAATTTAGATAAAGAATATTTAAAATATACAACGGGTGATATTTGGGAAGGTCAAATAAATAAAGAAGAAGATAAAGGACGTGTATATACAACAGGTTCTTTAAGAAAAGCATGGAATTATGCAAATACAAAGAAATATTTAAGAAAATTAAATGGAAATTTAATTATAACTAGAAGTGAAATATTAAAAAAAGATGTAATGAGAGTTAAACAAAATGAGTGGAATAATATAGAAAAAATAAATGAACATACATTTTGGGATAATTATAAAGGAATAATAGTATCAACAAATGATGAACATGGAAATGTTTTAACAGAAAATTATGAAAGTATTTATAATAATTTTTATCCAGATATAGAAATGACTATTAATTTATATCCAGCATATTTAGATATAAATTATCCATATTCATTAAATGAAAAAATTTGGGGTAAAATTGTAGATTATAAAAAATTTATAAATAATGCTATGGCTCCATGGATGCAATCATTAATAGATATTCATGATTTAAAAGAAAGTCAATTAAAAAAAAGAAAATATATGGATTTTATAGATATAGAATTTGATAATTCGTTATTTAATAAAGATATACTATTAAATGTTGAAAAATTAAAAAAAAGACCAGATTTACCTAAAAAAATCGTATCAAAATTTGATGTTCTTTTTTCAAATACTGAAACATGTGATATGACATTATATGAACATAGAACTGAAGAATTTATGAAATATATGGAACATGATATAGTATATTCAAAAGATATAAATAAAACTTATGTTAAATTTTCAAAATTTGATAAAATTTCAATTGATAATTCAGTTATAATAAAAAAATGGATAAATTTAGGTTTTAATACAATTGATGTAATTTATAAGATAATAGGTATTTTTTCAGAAGGATATATGAAACCAAAACAGGTATATTTTATACCAGATAATTTAGAAAAAGATAAAATTCCAGAATATATTGAAATGGTAAAGAAAATAAAAAAAAAAGATATTAGAATAGCTGATTGGATTAAAGGTAAAATAGATGAATATGAAATACCTTGTTTAAAAATAAATATATCAGGGTGTAAAAAGATAACACATAATTAAATTTAAAAATGATAAATTTAATTATTAATTTTATAAAATCTTTTTTTATTAAAAATATCTATAACTGGTGTAGTTGTTGTGGTAATTGGTCAGTTGTAAAAAAGAAATATTATTATAATGGAACTTATTTTATTTGTGAAAATTGTATTAAAGAAAAAGAAAATAAAACTATTTTAGAATGGTTTATTGAAAGAAAATTTGAATTAAGAGGTGGATTATGTTTAGAATTATATGAAGATTGTGGAAAATTTTTAGAATGGAAAGAAAAATTAAAGAAAGAAGAGTTAAAGAAAGAAGATGATTTTGTGTTAATTTAGATTTTAAGTGGATTAGAGATATAATTATTATATTTATTTAAATTAGCAAAAACAAGATAAATATTAGGTATTTCATTAAATACTAATTTCATTTTTTTTATTAATTTATTACGTAAAATATATTTATAATCAGGATTTTGATATTTTAATATCAAATTTGTAAAATTTCTATTTTTAATTATATATATTAAATTAAATATTTTTATTTTAGTTATATATGAATTATATTTTTTAGAATTTAATATTAGAATATTAAACATATGTATATAATTACTATAAAAATCAATTGGATCATCAATAATATTAAAAATTAATTCTTGATAATTTAAAATGAAATAATCCATATAATATTTAAAAGTATGATTTACACCTCTAAATGATATCATATTTTTAATATTAGGTTCATTTAATATACTTTTAATATAAAATCTAAAAATATATTTTTGTGTATCATTACAATTCATTAGTAAATGTTAATTTAGTAAATCATTTTTTTACATAAAGTTTTTAGTTATATATAAATAATAATGAGGTCTATTTTATTATTATTATTATTCATAGAAACTATAAATTGTTTTAATATTATACCAAATTTATCACGACGTAATTTATGTTTATCAATTGCTTCTTTATGTTATGATAAAATTATAGTTACACCTTCTAAATTTATATTTCCAGATTATGGAATTAGTTCAAAATTAGTAATTGAAAGATTAATGAAAAATTTAGATAAAAAGGATGGAATAAAATATTTAAGAGATGAAATATCAGAAAACAATCCAATGAAAAATTATACAAGTAAAGAGAGTTTAAATATAATTATGAATAGTAAATATGCAATTTTATTTGGTGATTTTAAAGAATATTCAGTTGAAGAATCCATAAAAAAAAATAATAATAAAGAATTTGTTGATATAATAATAACATCAAGATTTAGAGATTATATGAAATATGGATATGAATATACAGATTTATATAAAATACCTGGGACTTTAAATGACTATGCAATTTTTATTAGATTTGAATTAGTATTAGAAAATAATAAATGGAAAATTGAAACTTGTTACTTAATTCAATAAATTACATTATAATTTATTTTTTTATATTAAAAGTAAATGTTTTTATTATTTCCAAATAATCTTTTTGAAAATTTAGATAAAAATTATAAATATATATTATATGAGCATCCTTTATTTTTTAGTAGTAATTTAAGAGTTAATAAGTTTCATATACAAAAATTAATACTTCATAGAGCAAGTATGAAATATTTTTATAATAATATGAAAAAAAAAGGTTATGATATAACTTATTTAGAATTTGGTAAAAAATTAAATAAAAATGAAATAACTGATGTATTTAGATTAACAGATAAAGAATTAGAAAAAGAATTTAAATATATAAAAAATATACATGAAAATCCTTTATTTTTACATTCAATAGAAGATTTAAAAGAATATAAAGGTGGATTATTTCATCATACATTTAAATTATGGTCAATAAAGAAATTAAAATTAAAAGGATTAGATAAAAGTTATGATAGTTTAAATAGAAATAAATTAAAAGAAAGTGAAATAAAAAATATTCCAGATTTTAATTTTGAAACAAAAGAATTAGATTATATTAACGAAGCAAAAGAATATGTAAAAAAATTTAAAACATATGGTTTATTAAATGAAAACTTTAAATATCCAATAAATAGTGAAGAAGCATTTCTAGTTTTAAGAAAATTTATAAAAGAAAGATTTGTAAATTTTGGTAAATATCAAGATTCTATAATAAATAATAATGAAAAAAATATATTATATCATGCTTGTATATCATCATCATTAAACATAGGTTTAATAAGAGTTTTAGATGTAATAAAAGAAATAGAGCAAGTTAAAGAAAAAATACCAATTGAGAGTTATGAAGGATTTTTAAGACAAATAGTAGGTTGGAGAGAATATATGAGATATTGTTATGAATTTTATTATGATGACATAATTAAGAGTAATTATTTTAATAATAAAAAAAAATTACCAAATAAATGGTATGAAAATAATTTTAGAACAAATATAGAAGCAATAGATAATTGTTTAATAAAAGTAGTAAATACCGGTTATTTACATCATATTGAAAGATTAATGATAATATTAAATTATATGACATTATTAGAGATAAATCCAAAAGATATATGTAAATGGTTTTTAAGTTGTGTATCAATAGATGCTTATGATTGGGTAATGGTAACAAATGTATATATTTTTAGTTATGCATTTAAAGAAGCATCAAGAAAACCATATATAAGTAGTTCAAATTATGTTTTAAAAATGAGTAATTATAAAAAAGAAAAATGGTGTGATGTATGGGATAATTTATATCGTTCTTTTTTAAAAAAGAAAAAAGAAAAATTAAAAGGAACAATTTATTATACTCAAGCTATTAAGTTATAACGTTAATCCTCTTTTAATATCTAATTTAACTCGTCGATTATAAGTTTTACAAATAATATAGTCTTGTTCTATACAATATTGAGTTAATGTTTTAATCATATTATTAGTTGCTATAATTTTATCTCTCATTTCTATAAAATTATTTTGATTTAAATAATTATCGAAAAAAGATTTAGGTTTTAAACATAATTTACTATAAGTATAAGTATCTGTTAAATTCAAAATTGTATTATTAAGTGCCATAAGTTCATTATTAGAATAATGAAAAATCATATCAGTCATAGCATCAAAAAGTGTTTGAGTTATATTTTTTCTTTCATTTAAAAAACGAACATTAAATGTTTCTTTTTTAATGACTTTTTCAATTTCTATATTATCTAAGATATGTGATATTATTTTATTTTCAATATTATTATTAATATCAGTTAAAATTCTATCAATATTTTCAATAATCCAACCAACATGTAATATAAATTGAATAATATTAATACCAGTTGAAGCAATTGATTCATATTCATTAAAGATACGAATTTTTCTACAAAATTTTTCAATAGATATAAATCTATTTGTATCAAAATCAGTAATTTCAGGATTAATAACACAATGTAAATTTAAATTAATTCTATCACGATTTGCATTTGGATTTTGTCTTAAATATTCAATATAATGAGGATTATGAAGATTTTTAGTTAAAATTTTAAGTGTTTGCCAATTAAACGATGTTTTACAATTAGTACAAAACATAACATCACAACCATCAATTTTAGTGATACCATAATTGCATTTAGGGCATTTTTTAGTATCTTTCATAAGTAATTTAGCAGTTTTAATTTTATCTGGACAACATTTGTGATTTTGATTTAAAATAATATCAAAACATTTTGAACATGTAGTTTTATTACAAATATCACAATCCCATTTATTATCTTTTAATAAACCATTACAATTATTATTTGAACAAGGATATGAATAAGTATTTTTATCAATAACCAATGTGTCAAGTAAATAATCTAATTCTTTTAATTTATTAATTTGTTCTTCATAAAGTTGATAATTAGTTTTAAGAACATTAATATAATGATTGTCATTGATTTGTTTAACGATATAATCAATACCATATTTTTTTATAATATCGGTAAAAGAAGATCTTCTAATTTGTTTATCCCAAAAATATTGATTACGTGTATAATCTAATCTAGTTAAATTAAAATAATCATAACATATTGTTGCATTTTTAATTTCAGGATTATTTTCTTCAAAAACTTCATATATATCTTTATATGTTTCCAATATTATAACAGAATTATCTAACTGTTTTAATTCTTCAATATATTTTTTATATGGAATTAATGAAAGGAACCTAAGTTCATATAATTTCTTTCTATTTTCTTTTGGTAACTTTTTATTTTTATATTGTTCAATTTTGAAAAATTCTTTTCTTTTTTCAAGTAATTTAGTTTCAACATTTTTAACTTGTGGTTCAATAAAGTTAAAATAAATTTTGTCAAAAAGTTCTGTATTAATTTTTTTTCTTAAAGTTTTTTTAGTAACACTTGCTATATCCCTTTGAATTAAAAAATTATTTTTTTTAATTATTAATTCAACTCTGGGTTGTAGTTTTTGTCTAAGTGCATATTTATTTTTAAAGAAAATATTAGAAAGATGTTCTTTATATTCTTTATTAAAAAAACTTTGAGTTAAATTATCAAATATAAATTTATCATTCCATAAGATATGACAATTCATACAACCAATGTTTTCAGAATTTGTAGTTAAAATATAAGTTTTAACACAACTTCTACATACATTGAAATTACAATTAAAACAATTTATTTTAAATCTATTTTTTTTATTATATTTTTCAATACAAACATTGCAAGTATCCATAGATAATTTATAATTTTATATTAAATCATTTTTTTAATTAGATGGAAAAATAATATTTTTATGTTGATTGATTTGATGAAAAAAAAATATTAATAGTATCATAATGAACAATTGTAGATCTACAAAAAGGACATTTTAATGTATAAATAATAGTATTTTCTTGAATAGTGTATTTTTTTTCAAGTTGTTCAATACAATTAATACATAAATTATTATGACAAAATTTACATTTTTCTAATAAATCATTATTATATTGATTAAAACATAATAAACATTCCATAATAAAATAAATATAAATATATTTTTATATAATAAATGGATTTTATAAAAATAGGTAAAGATGATGATTTAACAGCAAGTGTTAAAACTTCTATAAATAAAGTGATTGATCAGTTTGAATCAGTTTATAAAAAAAATAATAATGTATTTTTACAATGGATTGAAAAATTAGAAATTGATAAAGAAGATTGTCCAGATTTAATGAATTTTAGTAAAAAAATAAAAAAAACTACAAAAACTATATCTTCAAAATATAATGTAATAATTTATTTAATTGTTAATAATATTGAATATTTTAAAAGTAATAATGTAAATTTAGATGAATTAGTTTCAAAAATAAAAACCCAATATGTAATAAATTGGAATAAAGTAAATAATAAATATATACTAGGTAATGGTGATAATAATATATCAATTAATGATATATTTAATTTAAAACCAATAGATTTAGATTATTTAGAATTATGGAAAAAAAATCCAACAATAGATCCAAATGATAATTCTGAAATAGAAGTATCTATTTTACCAAATAGTAAATATTGTATTTTATATGTTCAATTATTAAAAAAATTAATAAAAGAAAATTCAAGTTCGAGTTCAGTTGATTTAGAAAAAATAAAAAAGCAATTACCAAAAAATCATATTTATAAATTTAAATGTAATAGTTTTAAACAAACACATATACCAGTAAAATGTTTAGTTTATATAAAAAAAAATTATGGATTAATAAGTGAAGATTATGATTATTTATTTAATAAATATTTTTTTGAAAATGTAAATCTGGATAATTTATCAGATAATATGTTTAATGAATATTATTTAAAATATTTATTTTTAGATGAGTTAATGGTAAAACCTAAAAATATAAATGAAATTTTATTAAAAAATATAGAAGTATTATTAAAAAATTATATATTAGAAGTAGGTTATTATATTCCTCAGATAACTGGATTATGTGAAACATTGTATTCACCGACGCATCATTTTTTATATTATGATGAACCCGAAAAATATTTTGAAAAGTTCGGTGAATTAAATAAAAAAAGAAAAAATAAATTTGTGGAGAATAGTATTAAATTAAATGAATTTAAGTTAAAAATAATAATATGTTTATTGTTAAATAATGATACAATTAATTTAAAAGAAGTTTTAAGTAATACATTAAAATTATTAAGTAAAGATTTATTATATATAAGAGAAGGAATAAAAATGGACTGGAACTGGAGACCAACAGAAAAAGAAAAATATATTTTAGATTATTGTGATAATTTAGATATTTTAAAATTAAATTTTGAAGTAGAGAAAAAAAGTGATGATGAAATATTATATTTTATGATATCAATGTTAAATGATGTTATAAAATATTATAAAGAGTCAATATTTCATGATATAAAATATGAATATATATATCCAGATGATGTTGAGTTACCAGAAGTTCCATTACCTCCCAAAAAAATCCCACAATATTTAGAAAAATATAAATCAAGAGTATCAAAAGATAATAGTTTAAGAGATAGTAAATTAGATGTTCAGTTAGAAGAATTTAATAAAAAAATAAAATTAGAAGAATTATCTTATAAGATGAAATTAAATTTATATAAAAAGAGATATTTAACAGTGAATAAAAAATTGAAATCTATAAATTCAGAAGGAACAATAGATAAAACAGCAAGATCTTCAAGAAATAGATCTTTAAGAAGTTTTAGTAGTGAATTATTAATAGATAAATATAAGAAAAAATATCCAAATTGTGATTTAGATGATGTAGATATATTAACATATAAACCTTTTAATGAAATGACAGAAAAAGAATTAAAATATTTATCAGTGATAGAATCAGAAGTAAATGGAAAAAAAATATGTCATTGTTATGATACAGTTGCATTGTATAATTATATATTAAAGTGTAATAAAGATGGTGTAAGACCATTAAATTTAAGATTAGGTAGAACAGTATTTTTAACAGAAAAAAATTTAGAAGAAGTTTATAAAAATATAAAATTTTTTACTTATTTACCAACTTTAGAAATAAATAAAAGAACGAGTTTAATATTTGATTATGAATTCCATAAAAATAATGATACAGATTTATTGATATTTAAAAAAAAAATATCAATAAAGTTAGGTGGTTTAAATTTAAGATTAAAAGAATTTAATAATTTATTTTATAGATTAGGTTATAAAGATTTAATTTTTGATGAAGAAAAAGAATTAAATGTTTTAAATAATAAATATCCATTTATAACAGAATTTGAAGATAATAATATAGGTAATCTGAAATATATTTATTATTTTAAATATCCAGATAATATTGATTTACCAAGTAATCAAATAGCAAATGAAAAAACTAAAAAGTTATTAAAAATATTGAAAAATGGAATAGAATTTGGAAAACTTTTAAATTCTAATATTTTTCCATATAAAAAACCGACAAAACCAATATTTAAAATAAAACGAGTTCATTATTCTCAGGATAGAAGTTGTTTAACAAATCATTATAGTTTAACAAATCATTATAAGAGAAAAGAAATATTAGATACATTGATTTCTGATTTGGAAAATATATAATATTAACTATAAATAAAATATGTTAGAATTATTAATACATTTAATAGTATTAGTATTAGTAATAACATTGCATGTGGCGATGTATATGTGGACAACAGAATTAGAAAAAGAAAATTGTGATTGTAGTGATTTATGGCATAGAAACTTAATAAATATTTTTTCAATATTATTATTAATATTAATACCAGTAAATTTTTATTTAAGATATAAAAATTTTTTACCTATAAAATCATTTAATTTAGATTTGAAAACAGGATATTCAATAATAGTTGGTGGTATTGGTGTTTTTTATATGGTAATAATTTTAGATTATGTAATGAAATTAAAAGAAAAAAATTGTGAATGTAGTGAAGATTGGAAAAGAGAATATGGATATATATTTACAATAGTATATATATCAATATTATTATTAATGTTATTATTAATAATAATAATGGGAATAATAGGTGGTATATTAATAATGATGTCAAAATCTGAAAGTAAATCAGTATCAAATAAGACTATATCGAAATCTGCATCAAAATCTTTATCAAAATCTAAGAAATGATTAATCCAGCACTAGATGGTGTAAGATTATTACCAGGTAAATTAGTTTTACCAGTAATAGGATTAATCCAAGTTTTTTTTCCACTATATTTATGAACATAATAAATAATTCCTTCATTATTGAATATTAAATGTCTGCTTCTTCTTTCATACCATTCAGAATCAGGATTTAATCTAGGTTGTATTTCAATATCTTCAGAATTATTTTTTCTTTTACCAAGAAAAGAATTAATATTAATGTAAGAAGTATTAGAATATTTAGGTGCAGTTGGTGAATATTGAAATGTAGAGTTAAAAAATTTAGTAGTAGTAGGTGCAGTTGGTGAATATTGAAATGTAGATGTAGAGTTAAAAAATTTAGTAGTAGTAGGTGTAGTATAAACCGGTGAATATTTAGGTGCTGTAGGTTCATATTTCAATATTTCATCACTAACATCAATAGTTAAATTAGATTTAAGTTTAGGTAATTCACGATTAATACGTCTTTGATCACGTTGTTCATTAGATTCTTTAGTTTCCCATCCATATTTACCATTTTTTAATTTATGTTTTTCATCAATATTTTTATTAAAATTACAATTAATTGGAATTTCATTATCTTTAGTATGTATAAAATTACAATATGGATTACTACATTTATTTTTATTTGAATTATTAAAGAAAAATAAACATCTAGTTTTTTTTTGATTAATTGAATTATTTGGAAAATATATTATTTTTTTATCATATGGATTATAATAGTGTTCATATGGTGTATTACCACAGAAACATTGTAACATATCATCTCTAATATCGTAATCTTGAGACATTAAATTTTATCTATAATAATAAAATCATTTTTATATGTTGTATTCTACAAAAGAAAGATTAGAAATAGTATTGGATATAGTAAAAAAATTAAAAAATTATAAATTGAAAAATAATAATATAATTGATTTATATAATGAAAATTTATGTTCATTTGTAAAAGAATTCAAAGAAATAACAAAAAAATACATAAAAGAAGGTAAAAAATATGAAGGAACATTATATTTTGAAGAAATAAATAAAAATATAGAATATATTTTACCAATAAATAAAAATGAAGAAGTTTTATTTGTAATAAGGTGTAAAAATAATATTTCTTAATATATAAATAATGAGTCAGAAACCAGTTGGACCTTCAACAGTTCCATTAGAATCAGCTGTAAGTGCTAAAGTAAAACCTAATAAACTTAATAGTTCTAAGAAATCTGAGGAATCTAGGTTTCAAGGTTTTGTTGAGTTTTTTGGACTGTACAAAAACCAGAAAAATAATAGAATAAAAAATAAATATAGTAAAGTCAAAGTTCCAAAAGTTAAAGATAAAGATAAAGATAAAGATAAAAATAAAAATAAAAATAGTTCATCAAACAGATCATCAAACAGTTCATCAAACAGTTCATCAAACAGTTCATCCAGGAGT
>Ga0228650_1000526_pt1 | contig 14267 bp, 8 predicted proteins | sample 62DmetaG_FD_183171 | JGI IMG/M metagenome (GOLD analysis project Ga0228650, IMG submission 183171) | Seawater microbial communities from Monterey Bay, California, United States - 62D | ecosystem: Environmental > Aquatic > Marine > Coastal | place: USA: California | collected 2016-10-28
TTGCTCTAATTTCATCATTAATGCATGTGCAGCATCATCAGGAGAATAGATATCTACAAAGAAACTATTATCAGCACCACTTACAATGCTAATCGGTCTTTCTACAATAAGTTCTGCAGTTTCCCAGTCATTACCACCATTTGTAAGCTTACCAGTATTATTAGTAGCATCATCTGGATCAGTAGACATTTCAAACGAAGCTCCACCTACTCCAGCAAATGGAAGAGAAGCATCATTGAAATAAATTGGTAATCCATACAGCTGACTATTTTTAGCTATATCGTCAAGGTGATAAACACCAGGCGTTGAAGAACCTCCATCAATAAAAAATACTAGTTTTTTGAAATCCGCGTTACCATCCCACTCTGCACCTGGATTTGGCCAAGCTTGAGCAGTGATTGTTGAAAAGTCAAAATGAACTGTATTCCAACCAGCACCTTGGAAAGGAACTGAAAGTTCAATAAATTCATTAGCTCCACTTTCTTCTAATTTCATCATTAATGCATGAGCAGCAGCATCAGGAGAGTATATTTTTACAGAATATTTGTTGTCTCCACCTGAGGTTATACTAATAGGAACATCTAACATAATTTCTGCAGTTTCCCAATCGTTTCCACCATTAGTTACTTTAGCAGTAATGTTGGAAGAATTATCAGGATCTGTAGAAAGCTCTACAGATGCACCACCAACTCCAGCAAATTTTTCTTCTTGATTAAATCTAATTGGAAGTTTAACCTCAGAAGCTTTGTAGAAGTATACGTTATCGATAAATACTGAACCGGCAGCCCATGGCGTACCAACATATTTTAATTGATCGATAGCCGTTACAGCTTGACCTAGATCAGTAAATGAAGATAAAGGTATATCTATACTGTTCCACTCATCTTTAACTAAATCAGTAACAATTGGTGTTTCTTGAGGAATTGCCGTTTGAATGATAGATAACTCTAACTTTTCAACGTCAGCAGTCCAAACGTCCATATGAACGTACTCCATTCCAGATAGATCTACAGCATCAAACTGATTTCCTTGGTAACTTAAATTTACATATTGTAACATTTTGTCACCGTTTAAATCAAATTCAGCCCAGCTGCTTCCTTGTCCACCTTGTCCCCAATCTGGGAATCCATTGAAGTTTGTAACAGCTTGTGCAGCATATGAAGAGCTATACACAGAAATAACTGACGAAGAAGGTCTGTCTTTAGGTGTAGGAGCTGAAGTAACAGGTTGCATAAGAGCAGTTACTTCAAAGTCTTGAGAAAAACTAGTCGTTTCTATAGCACCACCTTTAGCAGTAACAATAACTGCGTAAGTTCCGGCAGCATCATATTTAAAAGAAGCAGTTTCACCAATATTAGCACTTACCACCTCTGCACCATCTTGTCCAGGCGCAAAATCAAAGCTAGTTGCATAATCAGCAGTTGCAACAACATCTACTTGTCTTGAAACAGTAGTGCTATTAGTCATTGCTACTACTAAATTCTGAGGAGCTTTAAATGATACCATTAGTTCAACTGATGCAGCAGTTTTTAAGTTACCTAAACCTATTGCAGTTATTCCAATAGAGTGAGTAGCTTCCGTAAAGGTGTGCTTAACGTGTTTTCCTGCAGCAATGCCAGTAGCAATTTCACTTCCGTCACCAAAATCAACGTCAAATTTTATAGCACCAACAGCAGTTGGAGTTATAGTCACAAGTCCTGTATTGTCTTGTGTAATATTAAAAGTCGCATTTACGTTTGAAGGAGCTACTATACCAAAGTCAGTTTCCTCTAAAAAGTCTTCCTTACAGCTTACAAATGCCGTAAAAACGAAAAGTAAAGTAAAAAATTTATTTATTGTTTTCATATTTATATAATGTTATATGTTAGTATCCAGCATTTTGAGTTAATCCTGAAATATCAATTTCCGTTTGTGGAATTGGGAAAACTTCATGTTTTCCAGAGATAAATCCTGAAATTTTAGAAGAAGCTTCACCTGTTCTAACTAAATCAAAAAATCTATGTCCTTCCATTGCAAGTTCAAAATTTCTTTCATCCCAGATTTCTTGAGTTAAAGTTGCCCCAGTTGAGGAAGAAGCTTGAGAACTATTTCCAAATGCTCTAGCTCTAACTTGATTTAAATAATTTTGAGCTTTAGCATCATCAGCACTAGCTTTTCTATTATTAGCTTCGGCAGCCATTAATAAAACGTCTGAATATCTTATAGCTCTATAGTTCATTTCATAGTTTAACTCTCCTTGAGCTGCAGTAGATCCTGCTCTTGGGATATATTTGTGATTAAAATATCCTGTGTGTTCATAACCCTCAGCATATTCCGCACCGGTCGCATCAGACCAAGCTTGAATATCCAAAATTGCTACATCTCTTCTAGAATCTCCGGCAGCGTATGAGTCATATAACTCTTGTGTTGGAACATTAAAACTCCATCCTTGAGAATAAACTGAACCATTATATCCTCTAATTCCGTGGTGAATAATTCCAAAGTTACCTTCAGAACCTTGAGGGAATCCCCAATCCCACCAGTTTGAATTTTTTGAGTACTGAACCTCAAATACTGACTCAGAACCATTTTCTCCTGATCTTAAAAATACATTTTGAAGATCTGGAGCTAAAGAGTAAAGACCAACTAAAGGCTCTAAAATACTAGCAGCTTCATCAAATTTGTCTTGGTGTAGATAAACTTTCCCAAGTAGTGCGTGAGCTGTAAATGCTGTAGCTCTACCATCTAAACTTTTAGCGGCTGGTAATGCAGCGATTGCAGCTTGAAGATCAGCTTCAATTTGAGCATAAACTTCAGATGAAGACGCTCTTGATAAAGTTGCAGAATCACCAGCGGTTAATCTTGACTCAGTGAATAATGGAACACCTCCAAATATTTTAACTAATTCAAAATAATAGTATGCTCTTAAAAAGTGAACTTCACCATATAATTCAGCTTTTCTAGAAAACTCAACTTTGTCTTTGTTTTCAACTAGGTAATTCGCTCTATTTATTCCTTCATACATCCATTTCCATGTAGACTCTAATTGATCATTAACAGGATTATGAATCATGTCGTCGATTTTTTGCAATCCGATAACATCAGTTGCACTTTCTCCGCCACAATAAGAATTTCCAGATGCCATATCTCCAATCATTACAGAGTATATGTTCCATTGTAGAACATCATATGTTCCAACTAAAGCTGCTTCGTAATCAGCTGCTTTTGTAAAATAGTCACCAGCAACGATAGTATATCCTTCTGATGCTTCATAGTCAACATAATCTTCACAAGCTACAAAGCCCACAGAGATAAAGACTAATAAAATAATTTTGTATAATTTATTTTTCATTTGAAATATTTTTAAAATTTAAGTTTAAATCCTAATGTTATTATTCTAGGAGAAGGATAAGTTCCTCTATCAACTCCAGTATCTAATACAGTATTTCCACCGTTAGAAATTTCTGGGTCATATCCAGTGTAATCAGTGAATGTAAAAGCATTTTTTGCACTTGCATACACTCTAACATCAGTAAATGGAGAATCAGCTCCTTGTGGGAAATTGTAACCCAACTGAATATTTTTAATTTTTAAATAACTACCATCTTCAACATATCTATCAGATTGTCTACTATTGTCATTTCCGTCAACAAAACTATATCTTGGTTCAGTGTTACTTGTTCCTGGACCTGTCCATCTGTTTAATACAGACGCAGATTTGTTAGTGTAGTTAAGTCCTCTTTCATAACCTCTGTAGATATCATTTCCTACAGATGCGTAAGTAAATACAGAAAGATCAAAATTAGACACATTTAAATTGAAGTTCCAACCTAAAGTAAAGTCAGGGAATGGATCTCCAATTTTAGTTCTGTCTTCACCATCTATCTTTCCATTTCCATCAACATCAACGAATCTAATATCACCAGGCTGAGCATTTGATTGAGTAGCGTGAGCATCAACTTCTGCTTGAGTTTGGAAAATTCCATCAGTTTTGTAACCCCAGAAAATACCTGGAGACTCACCTTGTCTAAATTGAGTTAAGTTCTTATATGGTATTCCATATCCAGAACCCCAAATGTATTTGTCTCCATTATTAATTTCTTCAACTAAGTTTTCTGCAGTTGTAAAATTAAATGTAGTATTAAAACTTACGTTTTTGGCGATTTCATCACCATATGATAAGCTAATTTCGTAACCTTTAGTTTCTGTTTTACCAATGTTAGCAACTGGATAAGCAGGTATACCTAAGTATAAAGAAAGTGTTGGGCTAAAAAGAAGATCATCAACAGTTTTTATAAAGTAATCTGCTGTAAAACTTAATTTAGAATCAAACATTCTTAAGTCAACTCCAACATTTGTTTGAATTTGATTTTCCCATGATACATCATTATTAGGAATTCCTAGTAATGTAGATCCATTAATAATATTTCCATCAAAAGTATATTTTGGAAAAGTAGAAATAGTTCCGAACTGAGGGCTAGCATTATCATTACCTACAGATCCGTAACTTGCTCTAACTTTTAAGAAGTCAACAACAGAAGAATTAAAAAAGTCTTCGTTTGAAGCTACCCAACCAAGTGAAGCAGATGGGAAAATTGCAAATTTGTTGTTTTTACCAAAGCTTGTAGATCCATCTCTTCTTACAGTAACAGAAGCTAAATATTTTTCGTTAAAATCATATTCAACTCTACCCATTAAAGAAACACTTCTACTAACTCCTTGCCAAGATCCTGTAGTTTGATCTTCAATTCCACCAGAAGCAGAACTTAGGTCAGCATAAGTCCAAGAATTAAATGGAACATCTACGTTACTACCACTTAAACCGTTTGAAGTACTTTTTCCAATAGTAAATCCTGCAAAAACATTAAAGTTATGTGCATTGTCAATTGAGAAGTCATAATTACCAAAAAGTTCATATGTGTAGTTGAACCAGTTTTGTTTTGTTTCAGAAACTCTATTGTGGTCGTCTTCTGTTCTTGGTGTTAAGTCAGCGTTAGCGTTAGTTCTGTTATGACCAACTCCATAATATTGTAATGGCGTAAATCCTTTGGATTGTTGCCAAATACCTGAATAACCTAATCTTGATGTAATTTTAAGATTATCTAATAAATCATATTGTAATTCAACTTTACCTATAATTTTATCAGTTTTATTATCACCATAAGAATTTGCAACTCCAGCAAGAGGATTTATTACTTCTTGAGTAATTGTATTACTCATTCCGTAAACACCATCTTCCATTGGAGAAACTGAGGGATCAAAGTTTAAAGCATTAAATACTTGATTACCTCCGTTACCGTTACCTTGTAAATTAGAGTATTTAGTATTAAATAAAACTTTTAAATCATCAGTTAAATCAGTAACAAAATTTGCAGTTAATGTAGATCTGTCGTAAAAATCTTTATCACCACCAGCAGCTACACCTTCTTGAGCTAAATAACTAGCAGAAAGAAAATAAGTTGTAGTGTCAGAACCTCCTGAAGCAGATAAAGTAGTGTTTGAAATTGGAGCAGAATCATATAACTCAGCTTGCCAATTTGTACCAACACCAAATGCAGAAGGATTTGTAAATAATAAAGAACCTCCAGACGTTACACTTCCTTCATTTAATATAGCAGCATACTGAGCAGCATTTAAGACGTCAATGAAATTTTCAACCTCTTGAACTCCGTATGAAGTATCTAAAGTGAATTGAGTTTCTTGATTCTTTTTACCAGACTTAGTAGTAATTACTATAACTCCATTACCACCTCTAACACCATAAAGAGCTGTTGTAGAAGCGTCTTTAAGCACAGAAATAGATTCTATGTCAGAAGAACTAAGCGCATCCACATCGTAGAGTGAAGAATTAATTCCATCGATAACAACAAGCGGATCAGTACCGGAAAATGAAGTTATACCACGAATTAATATAGACGGCTTTCCTCCTGGATTCGGAGAAGATATAACATTTAAACCTGATTGACCTTGAAGAGCTTCTTCAACTCTAGTAGGTTTTAATCTTTCAACATCCTCACCAGAAACTGTAGTAACAGCTCCAGAAATATTAGATGCTTTTTGCGTGCTGTACCCAACAAGTATAACTTCGTCTAAAGCTTCAACATCCTCATCAAGAGAAACGCTGATGTTAAACGAATTTGCAACTTGTACTTCTTGAGTTACATAGCCTAGATAAGAGAATTGAATGACATCACCAGAAGATACACCAGTCAAACTAAAATTTCCGTCAAAGTCTGAAGTAGTACCAGTCTGCGTACCTTTAATAATTACACTTACACCAGGCAAAGGACCATCAGTTGATGAATCCGATACGGACCCTACTAGGGTAGAGTCTTGCGCTACCATAAAAAGGGATCCAAATAAGATGATTAATGATAATAATTTTGTTTTCATATATGTTTTTTGTTAAGAAAGCTTAAACTTAAATAAAACATATTGTTAAGCAAACATAAATAACCTATACAAATTATGAATTCGACACTAATACATTATTATTATTAACAAATTAGTTAAAACATCACTATTTATAGGTTGAAATTGATAAAATAAAGGATTAAAAAGTATTTAATTGAATTGTAAAACAATACAAATGTATAGGTTTTGTATAGCTAGTATCGTATAAATGTGAAATAATATTATGAAAACTATAAACTAAGTAAATGATCAGTTAAACCTTCATTATGGGTAAGTTGCATCTTTTTTCTGAGTCTATATCTCTTAATTTCTACGCTACTTAAAGAAATATTTAGTAAAGGTGCTATGTCTTTTGATGATAAGTTTAATCTTAAGTATGCGCATAACCTTAGATCATTATTTGTTAATGAAGGATGAGTTGATTTAACTTTTTTGAGAAAATCCTTATCAGCATTATTAAAAGCTTCTTCAAAAAACTTCCAATCGTCCTTATTATTTAAATTCCTATCAATCATTTTAATAACAGAAAATATTTTATCTCCTGATTCAGACTTTTTTAAATCGGATTTGATTTTACTCAAGAATTGATTTTTTTTAATCATACTCATTGTGGAAACCGCAAGTTCTCTGTTTTTACTTTCAATATCATTCTGAAGTTTAATATTTTCCACAGCCATTAAAGCTTGTTTTTTTTCTATTTCAATTAACTCTAATTTATTTTGATTTGTTCTAATGATTTTTTGTTCTTTTTCTCGATAATACTTCTCATAAGACCTATTAAACAGAAAAAAAACAATAGCAAAAACTAAGAAGTAATTGGCAATCATAAAATTTGAAAAATACCATGGACTTTCAACTGAAAAAGATATTGAATCTACATTTGAAGAATAAAAATCTCCAACTCTTGCTCTAACTCTAAATTCATAATCTCCAGGCTTTAAATTATTAAACTCAATAAATGGCGATTCTTTGACTGAAACCCACTCTGGAAGGTATCCCTCCAATAAATATTCAAAAGTGATGGGTTGAAATTTTTGATAATTTGAAACATTTGTATGAAATCTTAAGTTATTAAAGCTAGATTCAAATTGAATAAATTCTTCATTATTTACAGAGATGGGATTTTGATTTAATTCATATGACTCAATCTTACTAATGTTAACTTTTGGTGGCAATAATTTATATTTATCTAAATCGAGAGTTATATAACCATTATTAGTTCCTATAACATAATTAGATTCATCAATTTTAGAAATATTTTCAAAAACTGTTCTTCTTAGCTGATTGGTAGACACTATTGAACTTACTTTTTTATTTCCTGAAACTAAATCCTTGTATACATAATGAATGTTATTTTCTGAAAACAGCCATAGTTTACCGTCAAAATCATTTCTAATAATTCCATACAATAAATCTTTAGACGATAAATTTGAAAGCAGCGTGTCCTTTGAAAAATCATTGGAAAGAGAATTATACTTTAACATTCCTTTATCATAATTATAATAAATGTTATTATCAAACTTAGCAAGGCTAGTATTTCCTCCTTTTAATGCTATAGAATCAAGTTCATAATCAATAATATTTGTAAAATCTGAATTTACAGAAAGTTTATAAACCCCCTTATAACCGTGACTAACAATGATTTTTCCATTATTAGAAATTTCAAAAAAACGAGAGGATATGTCAAAACCTGTGATGTTATTTTTAACAATCCATTGTTCATTCACTTTAGATAAAATCTTTAATCCATAATAGCTACCCTCCAAAACATCAGATGAATCATTAGATATTTTTCTAAAGGTCCATGAACCGCTAGTATTTGATATTTTTTTAACACTCCCATTCGACACAATAAAAGTCCCGTTATTATGTCCACAAAACAATGTGTTATCTATCTCAATTAAACTCCAAACCTGCCCACTTGTTTCTTTGATAAGTCTAAAAGGCTCATCAGTATTGTATTTTTTGAAAAATAAACCTTGATTTGTCCCTACATATAGGATTTTGTTAAACAGCTTTGTAGCATAAATAGTTCCAAGAACACCATCACTATCAGAATAAATAGAAAATGGAGAATCATTATTGATTACTGTAATTCCATTATCTAGACCTAGCCAAATATTATTTTTTGTATCCTCATACAATGATAGAACAGTATTATTTGCTAGTCCCTTAGATTTGTCAATTATTTGTAAATTGTTAAAATTAGAATCTATAAGCAATAAACCTTGCCCAACAGAACCAATCGCAAAAGAAAAATCACTAAGTTGAATGGCTGAAAAAACAGATAAATTATCTTTTAAAGAATCTAGGGGAGAAGAAAATTTTGACACTAAACCAGATTCATTCAAGAGATAAAAACCATTATTATCAGTAAGAATTAACATTCCTTTTTTAGAATTAAAAATATTTACTATAACTGAGGGTATTTGAGTGCTATTAAGAATCCGTTCTGGCTGACCATTAACAAGCCTGTAAAGTCCAGTATCTAAAGCAATGTAAATTTGCTTGTCTATTGAAAAGGAATTATTAATTATTCCTTTGAATTTAAGATATTTAACATCATTATTATTTTTATCGATAAAAATTAACCTAGAGATAGATTGAAAAATTATCCAATTATCTAACAATAAGATATTCCAAAACTCTTCGTCTTCTTCAATATTTAAATCCAATAAATTTACAAGTGAAGTATATTCGAATGTTCCGTTACTAGCTCTCTGGAAATAGCCAAAATCTGAATGAGAGCCAATATATATTTTGTCATCAATATTTTTAACAGAGCGAATTATACTTCCATTTGGTGAATCATAGCTATTCCAACTTGCTCCATTGTAAAATAACAAACCAAAACTATTAGCAAATAAAATTTCATTATCGGGTGATTCAGAGATCTTCCAATTTTGATTAGCAGCGTTATATTCTTGAGGCGTATACGATTGTATAGGTGGTAGTGATTGTGAATAAATCGAAAAACTAAAGAAAAAAAGAAATACTAAATTTTTCAAAAATGCTGATTATTAGATAGTTAAGAGAATTTTTTAAATTTTATACAATTGTAAATTTATAATAAAAAAACTAAACTAAAAATTTAATGTATAGTTATTAAATATTAATTAAAAAAATAAAAAATAAAAAAAATTTAAAAAAAATGATTTGAAAAAAATTTTTGGAACGGTTATTGAAAAGTTTAAAGTATGAAAAATAAAAGAAGAGAGTTTTTAAAAAATGTATGTCCATCTGTAGCCTTAGCATTCTTTGGCGTTACTATGCTTGAAGCATGCTCATCAGGGGGAGACGACAATGAAGTCCCCTCAGGTGGAGGTGGAGGTGGTAACAGTAACGATAAAGGTTACACTGTTAGCGGCAATACAGTTGTTATAACATTAAGCAATTCAAACTTTTCATCCTTAAATAGTAATGGATGGATGAATTTTGGAGCTGAAGCTATGTTAATACTTAAAATTGACGCATCAACTTACAGAGCATTTACTAATTCATGTCCTCATCAAGGAAATTCAAGTCAGTGGAGCTATAACACTTCTCAAGATAGGTTTGTTTGTGGCGCTCACAACAATAGTTATCCAACTGATTGTACAACATCTGGAACTGCAGGTGGAGCGTTAAAATGTTACTCTACAACTCTTAATGATGGAAAATTAACTGTAAACAAATCCTAATATAAAATTCAAACGATTTTATAATTTAAAAATGCAAAGAAAATTGCATTAACTATTAAAAGGTGAGTTGAAAATGTATATTCTTTTTCAATTATTTTCAATTGAAAAATAATTTGAGTTATAATTCCAATTAAAAACCATCCAATGTAGTTTTGTAATGGTGCTACTGGGGAATCAAATATCCAAAATCCTAAAAGTGGAGCAACCGGCTCAATCAATAAATCTAAAACTATCATTAATAACGCTCCCGTCAAAACAGATATATATTTATTTTTAAAAACCCATGAAGACAAAGAACCTGTAATAAAAGTTAATATTATCCAATTTACTCCAATTAGCACTGGCACTCCTAAAATCTTAACACCAAGATTATCTAAGTAGACATAATCTCCGAAAATAAGTCCGTATTTAACACCTAATATCTCTGAAATCATTCCAATAAAAAATATTAAAAAAGCTGCTTTAAGCTCCTTACTCTCTAATTGTTTTTGATTAACAAATAATAAAACAAAAGAAATAAAAAGGTTGATTGGTGTAAATGCTAAAAAAAACTCTTTATTTCCGTAAGAAATTCCGACCATACCACATAAATGAAATAACCATATTATAAATACAGAAATTTTAGAGGTAGTATTACTAGGGATTAAGAAATTCATTTATTATTTATTAATTGTGATACAATTTTGGCAGATAACAAACATAATGGAATTCCTCCACCCGGATGAACACTACCGCCACAAAAATATAGATTTAATATTTTATTAGAAAAATTAGGATGTCTTAAAAAGGCCGACATTAAATTATTACTAGACGATCCGTATAGCGAACCCATATATGACTGAGTATTTGACTCAATAGTTTTAGGAGTGTATACTTTTTCACATTCGATAAAGTCTTCTATATTAACTTTTAATATTTTATTAATTTTTTTAATAACGTTACTTTTAACTTGATCAATCATATTGTCCCAATCTTGACCTGAGTCATTTGGAGAATTAATCATTACAAACCAATTTTCACAATTTATTGGGGCATCTCCTTTAACATCTTTGGATGTAATATTAATATAAATTGTTGGATCAACAGAGATAGTATTGTTTTCAAAAATTGTCTGAAATTCAGTTTTATAATCCTTTGAGAAAAAAATATTATGTAAATCTAAATTTTTAAATTCTTTTTTTACACCCCAATAAAATATTAAAGCAGAGCTAGATCTTTCTTGATTTAATATCTTCTCTGGCTGATAATGATTCTTTAATAAATTTCTATAAGTTGGAACAACATCCATGTTTGAAATAACAATATCAGATTCGTAAGTTTTATCTCCAACCTTAATACCTGTCGCTATGTTATTAGAAACTAAAATTTCTGAGACATAATTATTAAACTTAAAATCTATTCCTTGTCTTAAAGCTAAATTATATAGTGAATTTGTTATGTTTTGCATTCCTTTATCAGAAACAAAAGTTCCATATTCTTGTTCTAAGTGTTGAACTAAAGTCATCATTCCCGGAGTCTTATAAGGGGAAGAACCATTGTAGGTTGCAAAACGATTAAAAAGCTGAACTAAATGGGGTTCTTTAAGTTCTGATGCATTGACTTGATTTAATGTTTTATTTATCTGAAATGAAAAAATATTAAAAACCCCATTTAATAAATCTTTGGTAAAATAGGTTTTTAACTTATGAAGTGATTGCTCTAAAAACATTCTTTTAGTTAACTCATATTTTTTTTTAGCTTTTAATAGATATGCAGAAACGATTGATTGCTTTACGCCTAAAATATTTTCTATTTCTTTCGTGAATTTTATTTTATCAGAATATGCACTAAGTTTAGTTCCATCATCCCAAAAATACTTACAGGATATATCTTTTTTTTTATAATTAAAATGATCTCTGGGGTTTTCATTAAACAAATCAAAAAGTTCATCAATAAAATGAGGCATTGTTAATAGTGATGGCCCTGCATCAAATCTGTAAGGACCTAAATCAAAACTCGTTAATTTTCCACCTGGAAAATCATTGTTTTCAAAAACTGTAACATCATAATTCATTGATCTAAGCCTTAATGCAGTAGCAATCCCTCCAATTCCAGAGCCTATTATAATTGCCTTTTTCAATTTGAAAATACTTTAGTTTGCTTGTCTACTATCTCAAATCTAGCAAACAAGTCTTCTTTATACCAATTTCTTTTTCTAGTTTTTTTAACTATGTCTGCATGATTTTTATTTTTGTAGGCAAAATCAGTAACTGAGTTTATATTTTCCCAGATACTAAAAGTTGCTTGTTGAATAAAAGGGATCTCGCCAATTCCTTTAAACCAAATAACTCCAGAAGCATTTTTAATGGCTTTTGAAGCTTTAGGAACAGATTTCCAAAACTCTAATAGTCTACTATAATTTAAAGTTGCCCTTGTGATAATGGCAATTTTTTTTGATTTATCCTGTTCCAAGTTCTTACCTGTAAAAGGATTCAATCCGTCCCATTTACCGTGGCTATGGATTGAATTCAAAAAATAATCTACTCTTAAAGAAGCCTTCTTTGAGATAAGTATTGCATGATTACTTTTTTTGATAAAATTATCTGCACTTGAGCGATCCTTCCAAATACAAAGTATGGAATAAGTACTAAAATCAGGATAAAGACTAAATCCTGCTCCTGATCCCGTTCCTAATAATTTATAAAAATCAAGACCAGAGGTTTTATTCATCAATTTTGCGGCCAAATACATTTGTTTAAAAGCCCAAAATTTGTTTCTATTGTATTTGAAAAATGAAATTGTTGTAATCACTAGTTTTTAAAGATTATAAGATGATTTTAAAAGTGAAATAATTTTTGTTTTTGTCTGTGAACTAGCAAATGAAGCTTCCATTGATTTAATGTTTACTTTTAAAAAGTTACTCTTTACCCAATTAAATTGAGTGCTCAAAATATCATATTCATTATTTAAATCTGTATCTGCAATTGTTCTGCCATCTGTATTTATGCTAATTGAAAAATCATTTTGGTATAGAAAATCAATAGGATGATCCTTTAGGCTCTTATAAACTTTTGTAACCATATTACTAGTCAAACAAAGCTCTAAATGGATATTATTTGTTTTTAATTCTTTTAACAAAGATTTATTCTCAACACTCCTAACACCATGACCAATTCTTGAAGGCCTTAATTTATTTAAAGTTTCTAAAACACTTGAAGCACCTAAAGCTTCACCAGCATGAGCAGTACAATATATACCACTATCTTTAGCCAGTTTAAATGCTTCAATATGATTATCGAGTGGGAATCCAGCTTCATCAGCGGCTATATCAAATCCTACTATATTATCTCCAGCAAAATCTTTGATTAAATTAACGGTTTCTATACTTTGTTTTTTTGAGTAATGTCTTAATGTGCATAAAATTAAATTAACTTCAATTCCAGAATTATCTGACATTTCTATTGTTTTCTTGCTTACAATTTCAACAACTTCCATAGGAGATAAACCCTTGTTCAAATGAAGAAGAGGAGCAAATCTAACTTCAGCATAAATAACATTATCCTTTTCAAATTGATCAAAAAGATCCTCAACAACAATTTCTAATTGTTCTTTTGTTTGCATATATTCTAAAGCATTATCAGCACATTTAATATAATCTTTCAAGCAACTACAAGATGTGCCAATAAATTGTTGTTGAAAAGATTCAAAGCTTATTTCAGGATTGATTCTTTTAAGAGCATTATAACTAAGACAACAATCTAAATGAACATGTAATTCTACCTTCGTTAAATTATTATAAGTATTCATTATTCAACAAAATAAAGAGAATTTTGAGGATTTATTCCATCACAAATATTTACAACATATAAATTAGAATTATTATTGTCCTCGATATTATTATATAACTTTTTTTTAGAAATACCGTTTGTAAAACTCGGAATGGTATTACTATGACCAACAACTAAAATCGTTTTGCCTTTGTTATTTAATTTAAACTCATTATAATCAATCTTGGAAGGATTATATATTACTATTTCTGTTCCGTTTTCAGAAAAAGGTTTTACAGTTTCTAATGTTCTATGATAATTTGTAGAATAAATAACATCAAAATCTATATTCTTAAAAAAAGCTTTCCATTTTAACGATCTTTTTATTCCAAATGAATTTAAATGAGGATTAGAATCGGTCTTATCTGTCCTGTCTTTTTCTGCATGT
>Ga0228650_1000553_pt1 | contig 13971 bp, 10 predicted proteins | sample 62DmetaG_FD_183171 | JGI IMG/M metagenome (GOLD analysis project Ga0228650, IMG submission 183171) | Seawater microbial communities from Monterey Bay, California, United States - 62D | ecosystem: Environmental > Aquatic > Marine > Coastal | place: USA: California | collected 2016-10-28
CTGAAAAGCAAAGGTCAATAAGGCATCGCCAGCCAGTAGGGCTGTGGCCTCGTCAAATTGTTTGTGGCAGGCGGGGCGTCCGCGGCGCAAGTCACTGTTATCGACGGCCGGTAGATCATCATGAATTAGTGTATAGGTATGCAGGCATTCGATCGCCACAGCTGCCGCCATCGGATCGGCGATGTGCTCAAACAGTTCGCTGCTGGCAATTAAAAGTACGGGTCGAATGCGTTTGCCGCCGGCTTGCAACGAGTAGCGCATCGCATTGTGTAAAGCCTCGGGCCGCGTGCCGACGGGTGGTAGATACTGGTCGATCGCTGACTCAATGCGCGCCTGATAGGCCGCCAATTTTTCTTGGATTGCAGATTTCACTCGGGTACTTATGATGCAAGTTAGCTATGAAGGAAACGCCAATATTTGAAGAAGTTTTCATGCGTCTGATTCGTTTACCGGGGGTCGCAGCAGCAGTCGTTATCGGCGGCTTACTTGCATTTGTACCGATCGCCAATGTCTTTGCTTTTGGTTACCTCTATCGTTTTGCGGGGCGCCTGCGCCGGACCGGTCAATTGTCGCTGCCAGAGTGGGCCGATTGGCAGAGTCTTTTTGTCGACGGCTTACGCTTTGCTGTGATTTGGTTGGCATATTGGTTGCTGCCAGTTGTCGTCACCTGGTTGGTCGCGGAACTATTCCATCGGATGGGTCTCGGTATCATTGCTTACCCGCTACTATCACTGGTCTTTGCGGTGGCCTCGCTGATGTTTTGTGCCGCGCTCTACCGCTTTCAAACGCGCGCCGATTTCAGCGACCTATGGGATGTGCCCTTAATCTGGCGGATGGCCACGGTTGATTGGAAGCGTTTTATTATACCTGCGTTGGTAGCCTTAGGCATCATCGCGTTTGCGAAACCGCTTTATGGTTTGGTCTTTTTTGCCGGCTTCCTCGTCTTGATTGCCTACACCAGCTTATCCTATCGGGTGATGGAACAACGTGCCGCGTTGGTACGCTAGGCAGTGCATGGCGACTCGAATGAGGTCGATTCGCAGGCCTAGTTCCGCACCATTTAGGGCTCCTTTGTACAGATGCCTAGCGGTCTGTTTGACGCTTGGCTGGATATTTTTTCAGCCCCAGCGCTCGCTCGCTGACGCAGTGTTTACTACAGAAGGCGCCTATTTTGAAGTCGTCGGGAGTGATGATCGATCGGTTGCAGCGGTTGGGCGACTTTGTGATCACATTGTTGCCACCTGTGGGAAGTATCTGAACCGCCTTCCGACGAGCTATCCACAGCGCATCTTGGTCGTACTCTGTCCGGCGAGAGATGTTGCGTTTTCAGGTGATTATACAACCCGCTCTCAAGTAGGTGGATTTGTGCAAGTGGATTTTCGCTGGGATGCCGCGCTCGATTTAGAAATGGTATGCCGTGGCTTAACCGAAGCCTTTATCCAACGCTATGCAATCTACCATCACGGACTTAAGGCTCCACAACGCATGCACTCTTGGCCGGTTTCCGCGTTATCCACGCAGGCCTATCTGAGCCTACGCACTGCTCAATTGGACACATTTATAGACGAGTTGCGCATGGTAGGACCTCCGGATATCCAAGTACTCTTAGGGCAGTCTTATGTTGATGGGATGCCGTGGGGGACTGGCCGCGAGGGCTATTGGCTCCTGCGGAGTTTGCGTGCACACTCGATCCAGAGTCGTCAGATCGCGCGGTTGATTGAACGTGCTATTGCCGGTAATTCCGATGCGCAGGCCTTGCAATCAATGCTTCAAGCTCAGGGGTGGGGGCGCGTCGTGATTGAAGATTGGTGGTCAGAACGCATGCTTGCTTTAACACAGGTTAAGCTGGGTCGAGTTGAGTCCATGGCGGTGTCCCAGGCATGGATTGGCAAGGCAGCTGACTTTACTCATTACCAGGGCGAAGGCCGTCAATTGGCCGATCTGCGCGCCTTGTGGCAATTGCGCGAGGATGCGACCGTTCGTGAGATGCTCATGGCGCGCCGGGAACTGATTGCTCTACGAATCGGTCGAGTGAACCCAGCTTATTTTAATGCGGCACGATCCCTGGGAGCATTGTATGAAACGGTACTGGATGGCGAACAAACACACGAATTTGTGCATGCATTAACAGTCTTTATGGGTGACTTTGAGGATGCGAAGCATTTGCAGCGAATGACCAATGCGCACTTGGATCGACTACCTGCCAACTAGCTCAGTAAACCAATCAGCATTTTAGCGATTGCGATCATCACAATGAGTGCGATCGGGTACGCGGAAACGTAACTGACCACGGGCACCTGTGAGTCCGTTTTCGCAGTGATGGCACCCAGTGCGGGTGTTGAAGTCATGCTGCCGCAGATGCCTCCCAAAGCTTGCAGGGCGTCCAGCCCAAACCAACGCCGAGCCAGTGGCCAAGCGATCAGCAAGGGCACTACAGTGATGGCGGATCCGAGTACGAAGAGCGAGGGGCCGTAGGTCGTCAGTGTTTCGATAAAAGCGCCGCCGCCGCGAATGCCTGCATGGGCCAGAAAAAAGACCAAGCCCAGGTCTTGCAGGAGTAAGCGAGTGGGCCGCGGAATGTGGCCGACAATACGCCCCACGCGACCAAAGTGACCGAGGATCAATGCGACCAACAAGGGTCCGCCGGCGAGCCCTAGGGTGAACGGGGTGCTTCCCGGTAGGCCGAAAGGGAGCATGCCCAGTACGATGCCGAGGGTGAGTCCGGTTGAGAGGGAGAGGAGGTCGGTGCTGTCGATCGCATTGCTGCGGTGGCCGACTGCCTTTGCGAAGCTATTGAGGTCTTCACTGCGCCCGACCGCAGTCACTTGGTCGTTGAGTTCAATCACGGTCGCGGCACTCGGTACAAAGGTTAGCCCTAAGCGCGTAATTCGAGTGATAACTACGCCATGATTTTTGAGTGCTGCCAGCTCATCCAGTGTGCGTCCGGCAAAGCGTCGTTCAGTAACCAGTAATTGCCGCCGCTCGTTCTCGACATCTTTCAAGAGGTGGCGGTCGCTGCGCTGTCCGAGGTGGTCCACGGCAAGAGCAATTTCTTTGCGACAGCCAACCAGCAGCAGTAGCTGACCCTTACTGTATAGGTCTTCGTAGCACAAGGGCACCAATTGGCCGTGTTTGAAGATGCGTGAGATCTGGCAGGCATTGAAATTGGCCACTGCTGAATTCGCTATTTGTTTGCCGATCAAATTTGGATTGGTGACCTCCACCAAAACATTTTCGACCTGAGTTTCGGCAGTACTTGGATCGGCGTGGCCTGCCGCAATGGCTTCTAAATCATGCTTCAATAAACGCGGTAATAACTGTACAAAAAGTACTACACCGATCACTCCAAAGGGATAGGCGATACCGTAGCCAATACTCACGCCGGTAGCGCTCGCTTGTAGCCCTTCGGTTGCCGCCGCCAGCGCAGGTGTGCTGGTGAGCGCCCCCGCAAAAAGACCGGATGCCAGGTCGGCGGGTAGCTCCAGAAGCTGCGCGCCCATCCATGTGATGGCACCGCCGCAGAAGACGATCACGAGCGCCAGTTTTGCAAGAGTCGCACCTTCACGTGCGATCGCAGCAAAAAAGCGACCACCCGCGCCAATGCCTATGCAGTAAACAAACAGAACCAACCCCAAGGTACCAATTCCGGAGGGTATGCTGTAGCCTAAGTGCCCTGCGAGGAGTGCAGTGAAGAGTACCCCTGAACTACCGAGTTGAATGCCGCGTAGGGTTATGCTGCCAAGTAGTAGACCGCTTGCTAGGATCGCGAAGAGGGCGATCAGTGGTTGGTCGAGTAGGAGTTGGTGGAGCGCTTCTAGATGCATAAGGACCGCGAATTGCACCCACCCTAAAGATTAGGTAAACTTATTCAATCCCTAACTCACGTCAGCCGATTTAATTAGATCGTGAAAGGCGCTTTCATCTAGGATTTGAATGCCCAGTTGCTGCGCCTTGGCGTATTTAGAGCCACTGGCTTCGCCGGCGAGTAGGAAGTCGGTCTTTTTACTGACACTTGAACTGGTGCGGCCACCTGCGGCTTCGATGAGCGCGGTCGCGGCATTACGGCTCAGGCTGGGTAGGGATCCAGTCAGAACGACCGTTTTCCCGCGCAGTGGCCCGTTAGCGGCTGTGCTCTGGGCAGACTTGAAATTGAGCCCCTGCGCGCGCAGTCGTTCGATGAGCTCCAGGTGGGTCTCATCGGCAAACCAAGTGTGAATGCTTTGTGCCATGATCGTACCGACACCATCGATGGCCTCCAGCTGCGCCTCATCAGCGGAGGCCAGCGCATCGAGTGAATCGAAGTTCGCTTCGAGGTCCTTGGCTGACTGTTTACCGACATGAGGAATCCCGAGGCCGTGCAGTAATTGCCAGAGCGCGCGGGTCTTGCTGGTTTGCAAGGCGTGTATAAGGTTTTGCGCAGACTTCTCGGCGAATTTATCCAGTGTTTGCAAGGATGCTACGCTGAGTGTGTATAAGTCTGCAGGGTCTTTGGCGAGGCCGCGACAGACGAGTTGCTCGACCACGGCTGCACCGAGGTTTTCGATGTCCATACAGGCGCGGCTGGCAAAGTGCTGCAGGGCGCGCTGCTGGCGAATTGGGTCGTCTTTACTGACGATGCGCCACGCTGCGCCGCTGGGATCACGTTCGGCATGGATGCCCCGTGCTTGCAGATGCGTCTCAAAGTCGAAAGCCCGACTGTCGCTCGGCCGTTTGTCTTTGTTGACGCCTAATACTTGGGGGATGATTTCACCCGCTTTCTGAACCAATACGGTATCGCCCGGCCGAATGTCTTTACGTCGTATTTCATCTTCGTTGTGCAATGTGGCGCGGGAGACGGTAGTGCCTGCTAATTGTACTGGTTCAAGGATCGCAACGGGCGTAACGGCGCCGGTGCGCCCGATTTGTAAGTCGATCTCTTTGAGAATGGTTTCAGCTCGCTCCGCTTCAAATTTATAAGCGATCGCCCAGCGAGGTGCTTTGGCAGTGAATCCGGCTTGTTCCTGTAGGGTAAAATCGTTGAGTTTCACGACCGCTCCATCGGTCGGATAGCTGAAGTTTTGGCGGAGCGTATCCAATTCTTCGATACGGGACCATGCTGCTTCGATGCCATCCGCTAACCAGTATTTTTCCAGGACGGCAAAATTCCATGCGTTTATCTGTTCCTGAATCGCCGCCTGCTGACTGAAGAAATTAGCCGGTTCGCAGGCGCCGATTCCGTACAAAACAATGTCGAGTTGTCGGCTGCGTGCCTCGCTCGGGTCGAGTAGCTTGATGGTGCCCGCAGCTAGATTCCGAGGATTCGCATATAATGGCTGACCTTTCTGCTCGCGCAGCGTATTGATCCGTTCGAATTCATCGTGCCGCATGTAAATCTCGCCACGTACTTCGAGGATATCGGGTGCGTTGTTGAGTCGCTTGGGTAAGTGCTGGATATGCTGCACATTTTGTGTAATGTCATCACCTTCGGCGCCATTGCCGCGGGTGACGGCGCGTACAAAACGACCCCCTTCGTAAGTGAGACTGACTGCGACGCCGTCGATTTTAGGCTCCACCAAATAGGTGAGCCGTGCGTCTGGAAAGCGTTTGCGAAGGCGCTCGCCAAACTCGATCAACTCATCTCGGCTATAGGTATTATCCAGGCTGAGCATCGGCTTGCGGTGCGTGTAGCTTTCGAAGGCTTCCAGTCGATCGTCGCCAACCGTTTGGGTGGGAGAGTCGCCAAAGTCGAATTCGGGGTGTGCCGCTTCCAGCTCGCTGAGTTTTGCCTTCAGCCGATCGTAGGCTTGGTCATCGATCGCTGGTTGAGCCTGCTTGTAGTAGAGCGCGTCGTGCTTTGCAATTTCGGCGCGCAGCCGGGCAATCTCATTTTGTGGTGCAGACATACTGAAAGAAATAAGATCCAGTTGCCGTTGTGCAAGACACTAGCTGTGCAGCGCCTTACCGTCGACTGCCAGTGCGGCCTCTTTCAGCGCTTCACTCATGGTGGGATGGGCATGGATGGTGCGCGCGAGATCCTCAGCACTGCCGCCATATTCCATATGTGCAACCGCAGAAGCAATTAACTCCGAAGCGCTTTTGGCAATGATCTGAATCCCGAGTAGACGATCGGTGACTGCATCCGCAATGACTTTGACAAATCCATCGGTCGCGTCTGAAGCAATCGCGCGCCCGTTCGCCACAAAATTAAATTTGCCGACTTTGACCTCGAGGCCGCGTTCGTTCGCCGTTGCTTCGGTGATGCCAACACTGGAAATTTCAGGATCCGTGTAGATGACGTTCGGAATGACCGCATAGTTGACGTGGCCCGCTTGTCCCGCAATTCGCTCGACACAGGCGACTCCTTCCTCCTCGGCCTTATGCGCAAGCATCGGACCCGCGATCACATCGCCAATCGCATATACACCGGGTGCGCAGGTTTTGAAGTCTGCATCAACCGCAATACGACCTTTTGCATCGGTTTCGATACCGACTGCGTCGAGACCAAGCCCATCGGTGTGAGGCTTGCGACCGACCGCAACGAGGATCTTATCCGCTTCGATTTCGATCGTCTCACCTTTTTGATTTTCAGCGCTTAAGTAGCTTTTGCCGGCAAGCTTTTTGACTCCGGTTACCTTCGTATTGAGGTGAAACTCAAGCCCTTGCTTTTTGAACAAGCGTTCCGCCATTTTAGAGACGTCTTTATCGAAGCTCGGTGCGATGTTTGGCAAGTATTCAACCACTGTTACTTTGGCGCCGAGGCGTGCCCATACCGACCCAAGCTCCAAGCCAATCGCACCCGCACCGACCACCACAAGTTTTTCGGGGACGGTATCAAAAGCAATTGCACCATCACTATTCACCACCGTTTCTCCATCAAAGGGCAGGAACGGCAGATCAATTACCGAGGAACCTGAAGCAATAATGATGTGTGGGGCAGTAAGCGTCTCGTCGGCATCGGGATGCTGTACCAGCACTTTATGATCGCCTGCCAATTTGCCAAGGCCTTTGAAGACCTTGATCTGATTACGTTTCATTAAATGTGCAACACCGCCGCGCAACTGGTCCACGACTTGGCTCTTTTTCGCCATCAACGCATCGATGTTAATTGAAAGGTTGGTGAGGTCGATGCCGTGGCTTTGTGCGCCATGTCCCGCAAAGTGAAAGAGCTCTGTGCTGTGAAGCAGCGCCTTACTTGGAATGCAACCAACATTCAGGCAAGTACCTCCCAAGTGCGGATTCTTTTCGACGATGGCGGTCTTTAGGCCCAGTTGCGCACCGCGAATCGCTGCGACGTAGCCGCCGGGGCCGGAACCAATGACAATGAGATCGAAGGAGTTGTCGGACATGTAATTATTTTAAGGTGAGGGGATTGTGCTACAGTCGGATTGAAGCTTTGGATATTCGCTGGCTTAGATGCCGAATAACAGACGGTTGGGTGTTTCAATCGCCTCCTTGATTTTAACCAAGAAGGTGACGGCCTCCTTGCCATCGATCAGGCGGTGGTCGTAGCTAAGCGCTAAGTACATCATGGGGCGTGCGACGATCTCTCCGTCCACGACGACTGCGCGTTGTTGGATATTGTGCAGGCCTAGGATTGCCGGTTGTGGGTAATTGATGATGGGAGTACTCAACATCGAGCCATAGATTCCTCCATTGGAAATGGTGAAAACTCCGCCCTCGAGGTCGCTCATTTGGATCTTTCCCTCGCGCGCTGATTTTGCGTAGTCAGCGATCGCTTGCTCGATTTCGGCAAAGTTCTTTTGTTCACAATCCCGTACAACCGGTACCATGAGTCCTTTATCGGTGCCCACGGCTACCCCAATGTCGTAATAATGCTGGCTGACGATTTCATTGCCTTCGATGCGCGCATTCACGGCCGGCACTGCTTGCAGGGCGTGGGTCACCGCTTTTGCGAAAAAGGACATGAAGCCGAGCTTGATGCCATACTGCGCGACAAAGTCGTCTTGGTATTGCTTACGTAGTTCTAGCACGGCACTCATATCGACTTCATTAAAGGTCGTGAGCATGGCTGCTTGCTGGGTGGCATGGACTAAGTGCTCGGCGATCTTCTTGCGCAGCGGCGTCATCCGCTTGCGAGTTTCGCGATCGCCTGGCTTCGCCTGCGTCGCACTTGCGTCGGCCGGTTGCGGCGAAGTTGGAGGGGTCGCGGTGCTTTGGCTTAGAATGTCATGCTTGGTCACGCGACCACCTTTGCCACTCCCCGTTATGGCGGTGACCTTTGCGCCGGTTTCTTCGGCAGCTTTGCGCGCAGCAGGGGAGAGCGTGGCTGCCACATCGACTGCTATACTTGGTGTCGGAGTCGGCGCGGCATCATTGGCCGGTGTTTCCGCAGCCGCGACGGCCGGTTCCGGAGCAGCGGCTTCCGTGTCCTCTGTTTGGGCTGTCGTTGCCGCAGCTGGTGCCGAAGCGCTTTCATCGATAGTGGCGACGACCTGACCGATCTCAACCTCATCGTCCGCAGCGGCCTTTAGAGTAATAACGCCGGACACTTCGGCGGTTGCCTCGGATGTAATTTTGTCGGTCTCCAGCTCGAAGAGTGCCTGACCTTCGTGCACGTAGTCACCATTCGTGACATGCCATGCAGCGAGGATGCCGCTGCTGATGGATTCACCCATTGCGGGAATTATTACTTCGGTAGCCATGTGATAAGGAGGTTGAGTGGAGCGGTGTGGGTTGGAGGAAATTAATCAGTGTAGCCGTCCGTCTCGGCGTAGCCATCGATCTCACCAAAGGCGCGGGCGATCAACTTCGCTTGTCGGTGCTTGTGCATCGCCAGTGAACCAACCGCCGGACTGGCGCTGGCGCGGCGGCCGGCATAGTTTGGCATCCGTCCCAAGGCTTCATGTAAGCGTGGCATCATAAAGGACCAAGCGCCCATGTTCATCGGTTCTTCTTGGCACCAGACCAGTTCCGCGGTTTTGGGATACTTGCCAACGACTTTCTGGAGCAGGGCTTTATTGAGCGGGTAAAACTGTTCAATGCGCACTAAGGCCGCATCTTTGATTTTATTGGCATCGCGGTAAGCCTTCAGCTCATAGTAGATTTTGCCGGAGCACAGAATGACGCGTTTGGCATTTTTCTTGGTGATCTTGTCATCATCGAGAATGGACCAGAATTCGGTGTCCGTGAACTCGCTGATTTTGGACACGCAGTCCTTATGTCGCAGCAAACTCTTTGGGGACATGATGATCAGTGGCTTCTTGAACTCGCGCTTCATCTGGCGGCGCAATACATGAAACAACTGCGCGGGGGTCGTCAGGTTGCAGATTTGGATATTGTTTTCCGCACAGGATTGTAGGAAGCGTTCTAGTCGCGCGGAAGAGTGTTCCGGTCCTTGACCTTCGTAGCCGTGTGGTAACAGCATCACCAAGCCGCTGAGGCGTCCCCATTTGGATTCTGAGCTGGTGATGAATTGGTCAATGATCACTTGAGCGCCATTAACAAAGTCGCCGAACTGGGCTTCCCAGATGCACAGCATTTGCGGGTAATCCAGCGAGTAGCCGTAGTCAAAGCCTAGGACAGCGGCTTCCGAAAGTAGTGAGTTGTGGACACAAAATTGCGCCTGATCCTCAGAGAGATCGAGCAGGTTGGAGTAGCGCTCACGCGTATCTGTGTCGTAGACCACTGCATGGCGGTGGCTGAAGGTTCCGCGCTTGGAGTCCTGGCCGCTGATACGCACCGGCGTGCCGTCCATCAGTAAGCTGCCAAAGGCCAGTGCTTCACCCATGCCCCAGTCGATGCCACTGTCCGCTTCAAAGGCCTTCAGTTTGGCAGTCATCTGCCGGAGGATCTTCCGGTTGACCTTAAAGCCCTCCGGGAATTCCGTGTGTTTTTTGACGATGTGGTGGAGCGTTTCTTTCGGGACGCGTGTCTCCAGGCCCTTAAAGTTGTAGGGGGGTTGTTGGTTTGCGGAAGATCCCTCAAATGGATTTTTGGCGGCTACTTCGCTGGCTTTGGCAGTATCGTAAGCTGCGTCCAATTGCTTGAGGTAGCTGGTTTCGAGCTCGTCTACTTCCGCTTGGCTGAATTCACCACTCGCGACCAATCGCTGGGCAAGGGAGCGTCCCACTGGTTGCATGCTGGAAATTGTTTTATACAGCACCGGTTGGGTAAACGCGGGCTCGTCGGATTCGTTGTGCCCGTGCTTGCGCCAGCAATACATGTCAATCACGACATCGCAACCGAATGTTTGTCGATAGTCGAACGCGACTTCCATCGCCGCGATCACCGCCAGCGGATCATTGCCGTTTACGTGGAAAATCGGCGCTTCAACAATCTTTGCCACATCGGTGCAGTAACGGCTGGAACGAGCGTCCTCGGGGCTCGTGGTAAAACCGATTTGATTGTTGACCACGATGTGAATGGTGCCGCCGGTACGATAGCCTTTCAGTTGGGAGAAATTGAATACCTCTGCGACGATACCCTGACCCGCAATCGCGGCATCGCCATGAATCAAGACCGGCAAGACTCGCTTACGTTCTAAATCATTGCGGATGCGCTGCCGCGCACGCGCTTTACCCTGTACGACCGGATCGACGGCTTCGAGGTGACTTGGGTTGGCGGCCAGGCGTAGCTCGACTTCATGGCCATCGGCAGTCTTTCGCTTGGTTTCAAAGCCGAGATGATATTTCACATCGCCATCACCATAAATCGTGTCGGGGACATAATTCTCCGAAAATTCCCGCAAGATGTAATCGAAGGATTTACCCAAGAAATTTGCCAGTACATTCAGGCGACCGCGGTGTGCCATGCCCATGACGATCTCATCAACCTGATTTTTGCCGCAGCGTTGCAAAATACTCTCCAGACAGGCGATTAGAGTTTCGCCGCCTTCAAGTGAGAAACGCTTTTGGCCTACATAGCGGTTCTGTAAGAAATTTTCAAAGGTTTCGGCTTCGATGATTGTGCGAAGAATGCGCTTTTTTACCGATTTGCTGAAGCGGGGGATGAAGCATTCCGGTTCGATGCGCGCCTGAATCCAACGACGCTTCGGAGTTTCCTGAATGTGGATGTATTCGGCGCCAATCGTGTGGCAGTAGGTCTTCTCCAGGCGCTCAATCAGCTCGCGCAGCGGCATTTCGGTGCCGCCGAGGTAGTTGCCCGTGTGCACCACATGATCCAAATCTGCTTCGGAGAAGCCGAGGCGTTCCAGAGTTAGACGTGGATTTGTGGGCGCCTCTTTAGTTAGGGGATTGAATTTGGCGATGGTATGCCCGATGGAGCGGTAGGCGTAAATCAGGCCAATGGCGCGGGCCTGCTTGGTCGCGTCGCTGTCGACATGGGAGGGTTCGACGTCGCCGATGCCCCCTGTCGATTCCCCTTGAGCCAGAGCAAAACCTTCAAAAAAGGCCCTCCATTCGGCATCCAGGGCGTCCGGTTGGCTGTGCCAGAGGGTGTAGTTTTGGTCGATTAAATCGGCGTTCCAGCGATTGGCGATGCCTGAGTGCTTCATGGTGTGTGTGGGGATTGGAGAGCGCAAAACTTGAGCGAAAGCTATAAGTTTTACAAATAGAGAATCGCAAATGGGCGCTCTTATAAGTTTCGTTAATCTTAAAAAGTGAGCTTTCGTCGAATTTTTACTTGATATCAAGTTATTACGCCCTTGTCAGCCTGCTGGCCGCGACTAGATTCAGCCGCATGATTCCCGACCACCTGCGTGCCGATCTCGAAACGGTGACCCAACAGCGGGCTTTAGCACCGCAGGATAGCTACGTACAACTGTTGGCTCGCCTTGATGCGGCACAGCAGGCTGCACTTCCCGAGCGCTTGCAGCACTATCTGAGTCGGCGCAGCTATGTTAAAGCCTTGCAGTGGCTGGATAACCCCGATTTGCCTCATCACCCATGAGCCAGCGCAGGAAAAGCCGCATTGATACCACCGCCAGCGAAGATTTATGCACGAATCCTTTTGGTCGTTTGGATGCGACTCCGTTCGGAGCTGTGGTTCAGCCATCTGCGAGCAGCACGCCAAGGACCGCAGCAAAGACGCACGCTCCGGCGAGCTCGAAGAGAGGTCGCGTGGAGGTCCGCCGCGAAAAAGCCGGGCGTGGCGGGAAGACGGTGACCACACTGAAAGCATTTGCCACGCATGTACCCTTGGTCGAGCTGGAGCGTTTGACCTTTGATTTGAAGAAGCACTGTGCCTGCGGCGGAACCCTCAAAGAGCGCACAATCGAATTGCAGGGGGACGTAGCCGCGGCGGTGCTGCCTTTTCTCCAGCAGCGTGGGTATGCGCCCGTGCGCGCGGGTGGCTGACTGCGCGGTGGATTGATTAGACTTCGATTTGTTCGACGATCTCGAGGTCGTAGCCGTCGAGGCCAATCACTTTGCGGTTGGTGCTGGAAAGTAGACGGATCTTTTGCAGGCCAAGTTCAGCAAGGATTTGTGCACCGATTCCATAATCGCGGAAGTCCATTTTTGTCGGGCCGATAGCTTTCAGCTTGGTCTCCCCATCGTTTTCAATCACACGAATGCCGCCCTGTGGTTGCTCAATATAGAGCAGCACACCGTGTCCTACAGCTGCGATTTTTTCCATAGCTTTGTTCAGCGAGTGGTAACTCCCATGCGACTTGGCGCGGAAAATATCGGCCAATAAATTCTCACTTTGGACGCGCACGAGGGTCGGTTCAGTGTCGAGGCAGCCCATACTCAGAGCAACGTGCTGCCGGCCATCGAGAATGCTGCGGAAAATGTGCAGATCAAACCTGCCAAAGTCGGACTCAAAGGGCCGAGTGAGCAAGTGCTCAATCAGGCGATCACGGGTGTGGCGGTATTCGATCAGGTCCGCGATTGAGATGAGCTTCAAGTTGTGCTGTTTTTTGAACTCTATAAGATCCGGCAGGCGGGCGAGGGAGCCGTCTTTGTTGAGAATTTCGCAAATGACTCCGCTTGGGTTGAGTCCCGCGAGTTGCGCCAGATCGACTGCGGCTTCGGTGTGTCCGGCGCGCTGCAAGACCCCACCTGCCTTGGCGCGCAAGGGGAAGACGTGCCCGGGTTGCACCAGTTGATCCGGATGTGCATTGGGATTACCCAGGATGCGGATCGTTTCTGCGCGGTCGTACGCACTGATCCCGGTGGTGATTCCCTCCGCGGCATCGACCGAGATCGCGAAGTCGGTTTGATGGGACTCGCGATTTTCTGAGGCCATACGGTTGATCCCGAGTCGGCGTAACTGATGTGCCATCATGGGGACGCAAATCAGACCACGCGCATGAAGAATCATTTGGTTGATCGCTTGTGGCGTCGCTTTTTCCGCAGCCATGACAAGATCGCCCTCGTTTTCGCGATTCTCATCATCGGTCACGATAACCATCTTGCCCGCGGCGATGTCGCGAATGGCCGCTTCGATGCTATCAAAGGTGTTGCGCTTTGCAGTCGTCATTTTCTTAGATTGGAAACACTGTTGTGGTGACCTTCACGTATAATTCGTGGTCGCGCAACCGTTATTCATCGATGAGTTTAGCCTCCAACCAAACGCCGCAACCCTCTGCGGACGTTGCCGCCCTCGCGTCGCGTATGGGCGCAATCGAGTATGAGACACGCTTACAGCTCGAGTTGGCATTGTTGGAACAGCAGGGCCGGGCGCAGGCTACCGGGATCTGGAGCTTGCACCGTCATTTCGATCTTTATGCGTGGATTCGCCGCGCTTTAAAGTGTTGCGGATTATGGGCCCGCGCGCGCCGCAATTATTTTGATCTTCAAGTCGTGCAAAATACCGTACGCCTGCCAGCGCTTCCCGAGGCTTTCGAAGGTTATACGCTCTTGCAGCTGTCGGATCTGCATGCCGACTTAGATCCGGATTTTCCGGAGGCGGTACGGCGTCGCATCGCAGGTTTGGATTACGATGCCGTAGTCATTACCGGAGATTTTCGCACGTGTACCTTCGGGGACCCCCGTGCGGCGACACAGGCCGCTGCGGCGATCGTTGCGGACGTCGAGGCGCCGGTGTATGCGACACTGGGGAACCATGACT
>Ga0228650_1000554_pt1 | contig 13964 bp, 29 predicted proteins | sample 62DmetaG_FD_183171 | JGI IMG/M metagenome (GOLD analysis project Ga0228650, IMG submission 183171) | Seawater microbial communities from Monterey Bay, California, United States - 62D | ecosystem: Environmental > Aquatic > Marine > Coastal | place: USA: California | collected 2016-10-28
AATCCTCTGGGGACTCGTCACCTTCCCAAGCGGAGCAGACATCACCACAACAATCACAACAGGGCACATCGCTTTGGTCTCAATGGCCTGCCTCGCAAGCATCATTGGGTTCTACTTCACTCCGTCCGCAGGAGGAAAATAAAAAGAAGGCTTTGTGGGAATATTAATCCCATTTAATAATTCTACCTTTTAACCAACCTTTATTGAGGTATGATTGAACATCTTCTTTAAGAACTCTTTTTGTTTGTTTGAGTTCTGGGTTATTAATAAAGACTTTCCCTTTGTGCTTACCCGCCATTCCTTCCTTCATCTTTTGAATTTGTTCTGGCGATTTAGGTTTACCTTTATTTGATAGACCAACACTTGCTCCAAGCGATTTAAATTTATCACGATATTCTTTGTCGTTTTCAAATAAATCTTTTTGGAGTTGAGAAGATTCTTTACCAATACAGATTTTCATATTTCGAAAATCTTCATCTGATTCCCATTTTTCTTTAAAGGTTTTACTTATCCTTTTACCTTTTTCAACTTGACGATCAGCTTGTTTTTTCATATATGTTGGATCTTTCCACAATTTTTTAATTGCTTTTCTATTTTCTTCGATTGATTCCTTTGTATGTTTTTGGCCATAGAATTGATTCATTTCACCGCATGTGCAATGATCTAATTCATTCATAACTATATCATACCATTCTTCTTTGGAAAATATTGAAGCAGATCTGGGTGGATTGTTTATTAATTCTTTTCTTTGTTTATCATTCATATATTTATTTATACGATTATCGGTTTTTATTTCACAATTATTTATCTTTATTTATACAAATCACGTTTTTTATAAATAGATATAAATTAACAAAGGAATAAACTATGGCAATCTGGAATACAGTATCACAAAAATTAAATGCTAATAACACCACACAGTATGAGGTTGTTATGCTTGCCGATAAAGATGGTAACATTCAGAATACTGTCGGGGCCGCGGCCAACATTCCTATTGCCGCTGGTGAAGTAAGTGGTTATTCTCACATCAATAAGTTTGGCTATAGCAACAACATATCAAGTCTATCCACAGTGTGGGACGGCTCAAACATTTACACATATTCAACAGTAGCAGACACAGTAACAGTTGAAAGTGGTGCAAACTCTGATGGTGATGATGGAGCGGTTATTGAAGTTCAAGGTTTAGATTCGAACTATAATCTTGTCACACAGAATATTACTATTAGTGGTTCAACTGGAACAGGTACAACTGATCTCATTCGTATTTTTAGAGCAAAGGTCGAAGACGCCGCACCAGGCGAAACAACAAATCTTGGAGATATTGATATTGATATCGGAGGAGCATTAAGAGCAAAGATTCTTGCAGAAAAAGGTCAAACTCTTATGGCTGTTTATACCGTGCCTGCAGGAAAGACTGCGTATCTTTTAAATCTTACAATGTCTGTTGATAAGAATGTAGATGTTCTCTTTAAGCTTATGGTTCATCCTCACAACGATGGTGCGTTTAACATTAAAGGACAGTTTGGCACATTCGGTTCACCAATCGATCATAATTATCCCGTTCCTCTTAAATTCGAAGAAAAGACTGATATCGAAGTAAGAGCAGATGCAGGTAACAGTTGTGGAGGCGGAGCAACATTCGATATTATTCTCGTAGATAATCCGACATGATCTTAAAGATTCTCTTATTATTACTTGCTCTGACAATCGGTTTTTGTTTTTATTCATTAACAGAACAGGTAATTAATTTAGAGAATCGAGTTGAATTACTTGAAATTCAAATAGAAGCGCACGGCTCGGAACTAAACAGAATAAACACACTCTTTCACTTATTAATCGATAAGATAATCGACAATTCATATAACTTAACTTAAATGGGCTGGCAAGACATATACAAAAATCCTTATTGGGAATATGATAATAATCCACCTGATCCAGGTGGAGCACAAAGTGCTCTATGGGCAACTGGCACCGATGGAATTCGAACCACTGTTCGAGGTGAAGAAATCTATATGAATTGTCGTCATAAATTTTTGCATCCTACACAAGAGTCAGAACCAAGTGAGATTTCAAAAACGCATTGGGATGCAAGACCAACTCCTTTCACAAGTGAGAATTATCCCAAAGCCGCATATAGTCTTAGAGATCTTTTTGGCACAAATCCTCGTTGCGTTAAAGTTCGTAAGGGAACTTATGATCCAAATAATCCGCCGAGCAATCCCGAAGATTATGAAAAAGATTTTAGGGTAAGTGAACTCACTGATGGTACACTCACCGATTGGGTTGGTGCAGGAAACAATGGCTATATTGAAACATGGTATGACCAAGTAGGTAGTGTACAAGATGACCCAGAAAATATTACTGGATTTTTAATAAGAGGTTTAACTAATCCAACTGCACTCAACGGCGAATGGAATAAGAATGGTAGCTATCAAGGCAAACCAATATGGAAGCACGAAGTTAATACCAATCTTAGAATAATTTGGAATGACGATCAGTGGTTGATGCGTGTAGCAGGAGGCGGAGCAGTTTATTTTAGATCTTCAGTTGATACCGATTATCCATTCCATAAAGATAATGTTTGGGTGGCAGAATCGGGCTCATATACAGGCACACCAACGTTTCATAGTTTTGATGGTGGCTGGTATGATCCAACTGCTGGAGAAGGTGGTATGCTCACTCAAGATTCTGAGTCTTTCCAACCTCTTATTGTATCAAATGGAACCTACTTGGGAGAAATCGATTTTTCTGATGAGTACGCTGATCCAACATCAGAGTACGAAACATCTGAACTTAATCGTGATAGATTAAATTCTCACTTTAAATTTAACTTAAATCCATCGGATGGACAGTATCTTTCTATATTCACCGTGGCTGCATTTGATAAAGATGCGGGAGAACTTGTTGATGGTAACCATAAAAATCAAGTCTTTCTCGTAAACCAAGCGCCACTCGAAACTGGTGATAAATTTCATCGAATGGTATTTGATAATGCTGGAAAATATAAATTTACTTTAGATGATGGGCCTGATGATGTATTTATTGGAAGTGGCCCAGAAGATTATGGAGATAATTCATATCATCTTTTTAGTACTATAATATATGATGCCAGACCGTATAGAGGCCCAAGAGCCAGGGGTGAGAATTATGTAGATGGCGGCGATTATAAAAATTTAAAAAATATAACCAGTGTAAATTCAACAGTTGGTGAAGATACTCTCTACTCAGCGCCATCAAATCCATTCTTGGGTAAAGTCAAGGAATTAATCATATATGAATCAGATCAATATACTAATAGAGATAGTATTCATTCAAATATTAAGGAATGGTATCAAATACCATAAATATATAAATAAAGCATATGACTGGTGATATACTCAATTTTATTAATCAGGTCGGAGTACCGATCACAGTTGCCCTTGCGACGGGTGGCTTTTTATTCCTTATCTTGAAATTTATTCTTGCTCAAGTAAAGGATCAAATTACTGGTATATCAAATTCCCTACTCTCACTTGAAAATAAGTGTGATGTGATGAATAATGATATTGTTAAAATCGATGCTCTTTTCTCAAGTGCATTCAACGTAGAACCAAATCTTGATCGAATCGCTGCTAGCGAGGGTAAAGAAGATTGCAGAGACGATTAATATGAGCGGAAGAGATTTTACATTTTGGGCAGACACGATTGGAACATATGGATTCCCTGTCATTGCTTTATTGCTTACTGGATATTTTATCTGGTATATCTGGAAATGGGTAACAAGAGAGGTGAAGCCAGCACTCAGTCAGTGTGGTAGTTCTCTTGGTAAACTAAAGAAACAAGTTCAAGCACTTGATAATGATATGATTCGACTTGATATGAAGTTAAAGATTCTCATTCAAGAAAGACATATCACAGATAAGCATCGATCAGCTAATGACATTCAAAGGGGAAAATAGTTCTCTATACAAATATTATAAAGAAGAGCTTGACGAGATCCTAAAACACAAATGGATCGAATCAGAGAAAGCTGGAAAAGATATTGGCTTTGAACGTGCCCTAATGGATTGGGTTCATAAACATAGGACTACATGGCGCAAAGACAAGAAAAAGCCCCATCAAAATTAATTGATGAGGCTTTAGTAGTGCCTTCACGGAAATTTAATCAACCTGTGGCTTCTTAACTGTCTTCTTTTTAGTAGGTGTCTTCTTTTTAGTAGGTGTCTTCTTCTTAGCCTTGAGTTCTTTCAACTCTTTTTCGGCCTTATCAAGAAGTTCAGCTGTTTCAAGCACAACCCTATTGACTTCATCGATATTATTACGAGCTACAAGAGCGCCTGCAATAAAACCGACAATAGCACCAACGATTAATCCAGTAATCATAATTTATCCTTATTGTTTGTTGTTTATTTTTTATTTTGTGTATATACCTTGTAGGTAAGTCTCAAATTGTTCAATCTTCTCTAATCGATTGGGCCATAAGATATACTCCTTGGAAGGGTTAGCCTTAAGATTATTCAATAGTGGTTGAATAGCATTATAAAGTTCATCCACTTTCTCTTGTGTCGCACTTGCGATCTGACTCGTCTCTTCAGCTTTAGCTTGGGCTTCAGTAACCTGTTGATAAGAATTAAGTTCACTCTCATCAACTGCTGTGAAACCGAAATCAAATAGTTCTTCGCTCATTTCTTTTGTCTGTTATTGTTGATTGCTTTATCCATCTTTGGTGTTACCATTCGACCAACATGCTCATTAAATACCATAGGGCCAGATGAGCGACCCATACGTTTTGTATTAGTTGGATTTGGTGCTCTTACATCTACACCTGGTTTTACTTTTTTACTCATAGTTTATTTATTTATATATTATTTATCTTTCGATTCTTCATAGAGTCTTTTGATTTTATCAACTATATCACGATGAGACATTTTACTTTCAGTGTCACCTACAGCTTGACGGATCTCCATAATGGAATAGATCGCATGCATATAGTTAGCACGAAGTTCTTCATTCTCTTTTAATATTTTCTTGCGAGTAATTTTAGTTGGTTTATTCATAATTAATAATAACGTTTCTTGAATGGTGCTCTCATAAATTTTTGTAATCTATGGGCAATGTGAATCTGTGGGATCATAGCACAATCGATATGGGTATATCCTAATTCTTGTGCGACTCTTACTCTTTGTGAGCCACCCCATACGACATACATTTTATCTTCTTTATTTTCTTCTGTCAGCGTAAAAGGCAATTCACAAATCTTCCCCTTCCATTTCTTTTTCTGTAACCACATTTCATTGTATGTAACATGAATAGTCAGCAGAGGGAAATGAAGACCATCCTTTTCAATGTCGTTTTTTAAATTTTCGTGGAATGGTTTATTTCTAAGAGTCTCCACTTGAGGAACAGATGCCCATAAATCAACGATGGGTAAGACTTTCACAGGATATTTATTTCCATTCACCTCCCAAAATGATTCGTGAAATTTTGATTTTAGTAGTTTCATTTTATAGTATAATAAACAATCATTGTTATAATGTAAAGAATATTATTTCCAATGTATCTTCAAATTCTGTTCGATATTATTATGGGGCTTTGGATTACCATGAAATACAATGATTGATGTATTTTTAGTTTTTCTTGACCATTTAGATATTTTACCATATTTGTAACTATCAACCCAATCGGATACATAGTTTGTGATCTCTTTATCCATTACACGCCAGATCCAACATTGGTCACCGTGTAGTTCTTTTGTCACTTCTGTAGAGAATTGTGTATAAATTCTTTCTGTTTTTTCAGAAGGTGTCCATACCATCACAGAAGAATTGTGTGCGCAATGTTTTTTATTGATATCAAAGTTCTCAATCATTGTAAAATCAGAATCAATCTTTGCAAACTTATCGAGAGAGTTAATAATGATCACATCAAGATCGAGAAAAAGAATTTTTCCTTTAAAGAGACCTGGTTTGAATAAAGATGTTTTCTGCCACCAACCTTCTGGGCCGACTTCAAGTGGAATCTTTCTTATTCCATCAGGCAAGTCATCTCTATCAGTGAGACATACAAATTCATGTGGAATACTCAGATGTCTTTTTACTGAATTACGAAGTTTCTCTACATATTCTTTCCCATATAGTGTTCCCCACCACACACAGGCTACAGTGATCTTTTCTGGTAAAGAAGAAGTGGTCGCTCTAATGGGTGCAGGAAGAGGTGGTGTTTTTAAATCAATACCATTGATTATCTTAGTCGATTGTATTATTTGACTCATCTCTTAAATATAATATCACTGTGAACCCTATTGTCCCATTCAATCATTTTTTTGTTTCATAATTCTTTTCCTAATATTGATTTTCTAAATGTTGGAAGATGACTATCTGGTGTGCAATTTACAACATCGATGTCTTCTAAATCTTTTACCATACCATTATAAGCATCTATTAATCCAATGATTACTCCATTATTATCTATAGAGCTTTTAGATTGTGGAAAATGCTGCATTACCTTTGGATATTCTCCAAAGAAGTGTCGAGGTGATGAGCCTATTTTCTTTTGTGCACCATTATAATCATTCGCATATTTCATATCGTGACCAAGTAAAATTATCTTTTTGAATCCATACAGGGTTGCAAAATTGATAGCAAGTGGCCCACTACCATGATTGTTATGCACAACAGATGGATTTTTTGATAGACCACCTTTTGCAATAGAATCAATATAGTTGATACCAAATTCATCAGCTTGATGTTTATATCGAGTCCATTTGTCTGCTTTCATATCACGAAGAACTTTATCATTCTTCCAGTAATAATCCCACCAATTATCATTATATGCTACATGAATATCAGACCAAGGGGCAAGCTGATAAGAATTATTTACTGTTATAACTCGACACTTACCCTCTGAATGTGCTTTAGCAACTAGGGTTATTTGATCTTCATTTAAACTTGGGCCTGTCGCTAGTATTACAGCCGTCTCACCATTGAACTTCTTTTCTATCATAACAATTATTTAAATTCACAAAGCTTAATTCCTCTTTTCTCTTTCAATTTATCCCACCAATCACCATTGGCAATTTCTGAATAATCCCATTGACAGTTAGCCAGATAGTGAAAGAGTTTCTCTCTATTATCTATATCACCACCAAAGCAAGGATCTCCTCTGTCGTGAGATATTACGGGTATACCATAATAAAGTAAATCAATGGAAACCGTCGAATTGAGAACATGAGCTTCCTTCACATCATTCAATTCAGAAAGAAATGATTGTTCCCATATTTTAAAGTTTACTCTCTCTGGGTTCTTCTTTCTACGAATCTTTAATAGATTCACAATATTTTTGATATGAGCATACCATTGATTGATGTTTTTATATTCTGTGCATCTTCCGATATCACTTTGTTCACATAAGAGAGAATAATTTCCCTTCTGCTTTGGTCGCATTCTGTTTATATCGATGAATTTCTCTAACCTCGATTCATCAACCTCATCTACACAGAACGTTCCACGACCATTAAATCCATCCCAACTGATAGCTAATGTATTATGTACATGATCGCCAAATCCAACGAATTTTCTATTACCCATCAAATACGGTAGACCATCACTTTCAATTTCTTTGAAATAATTTGGCCCGAGAATAATAGCTACATCAGATATTCTCTTGCTTGAAGATGTGATTTTAGCTTCTATACCATGTTTAGCTAAACCCTCTTTAAATAGAGGTGCAACCTTTATTTGCCAAGGGGAAACCTTGGCGTGTATAGCAATATCCATTAGAGTTCTCCAGCTCTAACTTTAACTAAATCATCATAGAGGTCTTGGTGATAATCTCTTCTATCTTCTGCAATTTTTGTAAAAGCCTTAAAATCTAAATCTGAGGTCTGATTAATTGGTGCCCAGTCTGTAATAAGTTCTCTTCCAATGTGTGCACTCAATTCAGCCAATCTTTCATCTCTTACATCTTCTTCTAGAGTTAGAGTAAAATCTGGTTTAACAAACTCTAAAATATCATTATGCTGTTTAAGATGACTTTCAAACATTCTTTCTGAATACTCCAGTCCGACAGGATCATCACCAGTTTCTTTATTCTTGTATCTATTGAGATAACTATTCTTTATTTTATCCAAAGGCCTTTCAGTTGTGATAATTAAAGGTCTTTGTCGATATCTTTCCAGATGTGCTTTAATCACACCTGGAAATTCAGTATGTATACGAACAAATGGAGAAGGTTCCATTGGTCGACCAGCCGCGAGCCGCTTTCTTAATCCTAATTTATATCTTCTTAAATCAGTGTGGAACCACCTTGGCTCTACTCCATTAAAGTGTTGTTTAGATAACAAGTCACAAAAGAAGAAGGCGCCTGTATGCCTCATAGTTAAAAATAAAATTTTCTGTCTCATATACTTATTTATATAAACATTTGCATTATACCAGAGATGATTGATATAAAACAACACACAAGAGATAAAGCCCACAACACCCAGAGGATAACTACAAGAGGTTGATATTCTTCACTATTTTTCATCTTCTTTATGGCATTCACATGCACATTCACCTTTCTTATGTTTTATTACTTTAATTACCCACGATGCTACTGGCATCAACATTAAGGCAATGACATAAAAGTGGCAACCAAAACAAGCTTCCATTATTCCCATTCTGCTCCGATATATTCACTAAAGGATTTCTGAAAACCGAGACAATCCTTTTCATTACCATTAAAGATATAATCAAAGAGCCAATCCTTTGCAGTGTCTTCTTCCATCCCCTTGATCCACTCTTTTTCTTTACATTCCTTCCAAAGAGCTTCAAACTTCTGATCTTGAAATTCAGACAATTGCTGAATAAAACTTCCAACATCAAACGCTTTATCATCTAATTCTGCTTCAACTGTGATTCCTGTGTTTACTTTCATAAGTTTATATCCTTCCTTTGTTGGAATCCATTCAAACTCGTCACCTTCTTTCCATCCAAGTTTTTCGAGCTCTTCGGGTCCGAACTGAATACCAATTTCTCCATCTTCTAATTCAATTATCTTTTTAGTTAGTTTCATTCTCTTCTTCCATTCTATAAACTCTATTCTCGGCATAAGCAATCATACCATCAATATAAGTATAATGCTGCTTTACAACATGGTCTGGTATATCTTCTTGCTCATATTCTAAATGATAATAGAATCTCAAACTTTTAAACTTCGATTTTACTTGATCTGCTACTACTTGAGGAAAATTAATTGTACCTTTATAGTCTTTTATACCCATTGAATATGTGCAGGATGTCATGGCATCACAAAGTTCATCAATGATCGGAAGCCAATGCGAGGGTACTTCAAGTCCCCAGCACATACATGTTTCAGTCATTGGTTTATCTTTATCTCCAAACATTTTTGGATATTTTTCAAATATTTCTTTTTGTGTTATCATATTGTTAAGGTATTTAATTTTCATAGTTTCTTTTATTCATCAATTTCAATTGCATTGTGTAAATCCATAAAACCGCAGTCCATTCCACGAGTATACATGCTCGGGTCAAATCCAAACACATCATATAAAGCCCAGCGATATGAGCCTTTATCAATCAGCTCTGCTTTATGGATTCTCTTCACGACAGCGTAGAAAGCACTCTCACGCTCGGCTTCTGAAAGACTATTCCACCATTCATTGTTGGCAGTTTCATATTCTTGCCTTTCAGCCTCCATGGCTTCGCCGATTTCTCGGTTTATCTCATTTAATTTTTCCATGCTATTATTATATCACAGTTCCTTATCTTTGTAAACACTTTTCCACACTTTTCTATCTTTATCAACTTTAGATGAAAGTCTCATAATCTTATTATATGGCTTATAGAGGTGATAAGCCAAACAGTCATATTTGAAAAACAAACGAGAGATAAAATCACCTAAGTAATATAGTGATAAAGATAACAAGGTTCTCATGTCCATAATATATTTTTATTTTTCACGATCCAAGTCATATAGCGCTTGTCCAATTTAGCAATCTCTGCTTCTAAGCGATGCACTTCAGCATATTTTTCTTTATAGCTTCTTAAATCGGGTTTTTCTTTTAGATTACTAAACTCTGGATAAGCTTCATCAATCCGTTTTTCGAGATCATCGCGGCCATTCTTTGCATACTCATAACACTTCTTTAGTCCATCTGCAAACTTTTTATGTTCTGGAGTAGCATCAAAATCAATACGTTCGAAACACTTTTCCTCATCAACATAGTGAACAATACATCCAAACAGAAAATCTGGAATGAGTTCAACCTTATCACACCAACTATTATATTCGATATGCTTCTTAATCCACTTTTGTCGGGGGTTAAAAAACATACCAATCTTATCTAAGAAAGTGGCGCGGTATCGAGGGAAGACATAATCCCAAAGATCACCGATATAGCTTATAGGTTTTGGAGCAAAGCAACATAGCCAGTCTTTGAATCCCCAGAGTTTAATTTGTTCTATTGTTGTTTTCATAGTGCGTGTGTTAAATTTTATCTGTTTTCATTCGCATCCTTCTTTGAACTCCTTTTCCGTATCTAAGACTTTGAGAGCATATCTCGCAACGTGCATCAGTGCTTCGATATCTTCATATTCAGTAAATCGATTTCCAATAGTTTCGATGTAGAAACCCTCTTTATCTTCTTTAATCCAGCAAAGAGTACAGCAGAATTCCTTTCCATTATTAGATGATTTTATCCAAGCAACGATTTCTGCCGATCGATCACTTGACACAGTACAACCATTTGAATCAGCAACACTTGGCCGCCGAAATTCTACGTTTTTATATCTCATAAGTCTTCCTTTATTTTTTCATCAATAAATTCTCTAATTGTCCAAACTCCTTTACTGCCCCAAACGTCACCCTCTTCCCAACTATGTAATGTTAAGTCGCTGGATTGTAACCAGTCGAGGCGCTCCTTATCCTTACGGAGTTCTGCGTTCTCACGCTCACGATCGGCTTCTGAAAGACTATTCCACCATTCATGCAATCCGTGTTCTTGCCTTTCAGACTCCATGGCTTCTTCACATGGCTCATATTCTTCTGCTTTTCCGTAAATTGCTTGTTTTACTGATTCGTAATGATAACCAGCGCACATCATCAATTGGCATATATAATCAATGAATTCTGTAGCGCTATGATCATCGCCTTCTGTTTCAATAGAGATTTTATCTCCGTGTTGTTCTAATGTTATTTTCATTTTGATATTAGTTCAATTAAAGCAACTATTGATATAGCTACCAACAAAAAACTTCCGACTATTTCGTTATTCATATCTTCTCACTCTTATTCCACGTTCATTAATATAATCTTCAACTGGCACTCTCGGTTTTATCTCACCAGATTCAATTTTGCGTTTAAACTCTTCATCTTTTTCTTGAAGAATCTTTTTAATCGCTTCTCTTATCATCATAATATAATTATACTACACTTAGTATCTTTTGTAAAGAAAAAACGTCCCAATGGTGATCAACCCATTGCTCCCTGTTGTTTCAGAGAGTAACCGTCACTTGGATTGAATTGGTTCGCTGTGCGGGCGAATGGCCCGCGTGGTGCAGCATATCCAACAATTGTCAAGGAGAGGATACGGGACAAGTTCATATTATTTTCTTTTTTGTGATAGTCGACCTTCGTACGGCTCATAGAGTATAGCTCGACCCAAATCTTTAACTAATCCTTTACTACCTTCAAAACACTCTTGACCGCGCTTTTTGAGGAACTTAAGAATTCTCTTCTGTGGAATCATTGCCATGATAAAATCATCATAGTGATAATTCATCCATTCGTTAACAGCATCTTCCCAAGATAGCTCGTGACCTTTCTCGGTCTCTACCCACTTATGAGAACGAATCTCGTCCTTCACGAGTCGAGCCATATTGAAATGAAACTTATTATGCTTACTTGGTTCGAAGGGTACGTAATCTTCAGATTCAAGAAGGTACTCAATGATTGGTTTTGTTTCTTTGTTCATAGTCATAGTATTCGCGGTTTTTTCTTATGCAAAGTCTCTTTATCTCATTTTGTTTATAATCAAACCATGCGCAAAAGATTGCACAGGCAATTGGCACACTCAAAAACATTAGAGTGGCAAGTAAAAATGTATATGTATCATTCATAGTTTTGAAATCCTTTCTAAGGCTGTGTTTGCTTCTTCATCTGTTAGATACCCCAATACATCATTTGTGATAGGAGTATTATATGTAATTGTTTTATTCGAATCGAGTACAGCAATCTCTAAACCTCTACTATGGTCATGTTCAACAATGCTTGCGCCATATCCATTCGAAAATGTGAATATTAACTGATATCCATTGTGTACTGCTTTACTTTCAACAGTGAAGTCTTTTTTAATGTTTAATGTGTTTATTTTCATAGTGTGTGCGTGTTATTGGTTAAGTTTTGGCAATCATACCATTCGGTCAATCCCTCATGACCGTTAATGATATCTCCATTGGTCATGGTATAGACAACTTGATGATCAGTGATGTTCGAATCAGAATTGAGAGTCCAGCTCTTGTATTTCGACTCGATTTCGCTGCGCATGTCTCCATCATTCTCTTGCATTATCGAGCAACCAAAACCTTCAGAGATAGGATAAACATATGTGTGAGGCGCCCAAGATTCTTCCTCAGGCAATGTGTCGGTCTCATAAGAATCAATCACGAAGACCTCAGAATAATTGTTAGAGTGGGAAATGGCCTTACAGAATCCTTCAACATCTGTACCATCTTGAAGAACGTAAGTGTCTCCACCTTTGTTCTTCCAATACTGAGGGCACTCCCCAGTACCGTCCCAATCGTGGGCACCATAGTTTTCACGGAATTGTGTAGTTACAATATTCATAATTTAAGAAACAGTTGCGCATGAAACACTCCGTACCGCAGCGTTGGCACGGGCAGAAAAGAAAGTCTCGTGAGAGGAAATAAGGTTTTTTGCAACCTTTTCGGTAATCACCCGCGGGTGATTTCCATCTCGTGTATCAGTGAGGGTGAATTTTCCTTCGTAGGGTGAATCAATAATATATTTAATTTTCATAATCAATCTTATGTATATATTATAACATATTTCATCGATCTTGTATATAGGAATAACCCATTGAGTATCAATGACTTATGAAATCCGCTCAAAAGATACTCAAAAGTTCATAAGTCATTGATACTCAATCATTTTTGTGATAGATCATATTGAAAGCCAGCTGAGGGTATTCGCTGATGACGAATCTACCCACAATGAACATCGCAATGATTGACGAAATTGTGAAGATGATTGGCATAGAGGCAATGATCCCCACATATGCAAGTGATTCTAATAGTTTTTTTATCATAATATGTTTGTTGTTAAATGGTGGGCCCGCTCGGACTTGAACCGAGACTCAACGAATTATGAGTTCGCTGCTTTCACCGATTAAGCTACAGGCCCTAAAAATTTAATCCCCTTTACTTGTCGGGCGAAAGAGGTAAATGCCATACCGCAGCCATAAGGCCTTAAAAGTGTGAGGGAGTCGACCGAAGGTGAGCCCAATCCTTATCCTCATTATCAACCCCCGCCGTCGCAGAGGAATTACGAACTCAGTTTAAACACCAATATAAGATTCAACCAATCTCTTATACTTTTTCGCCAGAATTATGCATATACTCTATGATATAGGAGTCTTTCGACTCTCACGGCACATATGTCCGAATTTTGTCATAGAGTGCAGAGGCATGGCAGGTCTACTTTAATAATAGTTAACCCAATAGATGATGTAGAGAAGTTACCTTGTATGACAAATAATCGATCTGACAGCATGCCGCTCAATCAACGCCTATTCCACAGGCCTCATATCCTAGTACGTTCTACACTACTTTTTTAGTTTCCCCCTATTGGAATGGTGGATCATTACCCAATACTTCTTGAAAAGCATTGGAACTATTAAATAGAAACGCCCCAGCAGTGATCAACCCCGCTGCTTCTTGTTAATTCAAGAAGTAACCTTTACTGCT
>Ga0228650_1000556_pt1 | contig 13942 bp, 9 predicted proteins | sample 62DmetaG_FD_183171 | JGI IMG/M metagenome (GOLD analysis project Ga0228650, IMG submission 183171) | Seawater microbial communities from Monterey Bay, California, United States - 62D | ecosystem: Environmental > Aquatic > Marine > Coastal | place: USA: California | collected 2016-10-28
TCTTTTTTTTTATTTAAAAGGAATATATTTTTAACATTTGCTTACTATCGGACTTGAACCGATAACCATAAAGGAACAGATTTTAAGTCTGTCGTGTTTACCAATTTCACCAAGTAAGCGTAGTTGTTAATATATGCGGATAACGGGAATCGAACCCATATCATCTGTGTGGAAGACAGAGAATTTACCATTAATCTATATCCGCGGATACTCAGAATATATACTAGATACGAAAAAAGATGTGTTCGCCTTTACTATTTAAAGGAGGAAAGTCCGAACTGCATTAAATTGAAGTGAATCACTTCCGAGAAACTTCTTAGGGAAAGTATTACAGCGTTATACATGAAAATAGGCAGAAAAGCTCTTCTGCATTTCTTGAGAAACCCAATAAGCAGTAAAACAAGTTGCAAAACCTTATGAGAAATCATATACTAAGAAAAATGAACACCCGTTTAAAAACGTACAAAATTCGGCTTATTTTTTTTCAAGTGTATTCTTAGCTCAGATGGATAGAGCAACAGCCTTCTAAGCTGAAGGTCAGTGGTTCGAGTCCACTAGAATACGTAACAGGGTATAGCGCAGCCTGGTAGCGTACCTGTTTTGGGTACAGGTGGTCGTAGGTTCAAATCCTACTACCCTGACACACATAAACAATTGTGTCAAATATATAGACCCAAAAAATTTAAATATATAAATTACAGTATGAATCCTATGTATTACCTTGGTTTTTCCAGTAGTCTTTTTCTTCTAGGTCTTTGGGGAATTTTTTTAAATCGAAAAAATATTATAGTCATGTTAATGTCAATTGAACTTATGTTATTAGCAGTTAACTGTAATTTTTTGATATTCTCTATGTATTTAGATGACGTACTGGGTCAACTTTTTTCACTTTTTATTCTTACAGTAGCAGCAGCAGAATCTTCAATCGGTTTGGCCTTGCTAGTTATTTATTACCGTGCTCGAGGAACGGTAGCTGTGGAATTTATTAATCTTATGAAAGGATAAATATTTTTCTTTGTTTTAAAAATCATTGTTTTTTATGCCACAATTAGATCCAACCACGTATTTTACACAATTTTTCTGGTTATGTGCTACATATAGTACATTCTATCTTTTACTCACCAAATATATTTTACCGAAAATTGCAAAAGTTCTTTATGTACGACACCAAAAAGCTGAACAAGCTCAACAAACACTGGAAAGTCCTCTACAACAAGAAACTTCACAAGTACAACATACAACAGGACAACATATGACCAATGCATGTACAGAAGCTAAACAAGCTGTACAAAATGCAATGCAAAAGTCACAAGAATGGATGGTACAACAAACTGCACAAGTACAACAAAAGCAATTAAGTAGTTTACAAACACAGTATACAACACAAATGAGACAAAATGCATATACATATGCACACGTTTCACAAGCGTTAAAACATACTTTACCCCCTAGTGCACAAATCAATACACAATTTGTACATCCACAAAATACACAGAAAATGCGTGTATTTGATAAAACTATAGTACAAACCCTCTTTACAAAATAAATATATGTGTGTGGTACCATACACATATAAAACCAAAAAGAAACAAATGTATGCAAATGATTCAACAAAATCTTCCGTATATTTTAGGAGGAACCTTACTTTTTCTTGTTTGTAGTTCCAAAAATATTTTAATTTACAATGAAGAATTACTTATTGCATTAAGTTTTCTTGCGTTTATTGCTACAAGTTCTCAGACAATGGGAGACGCAATCTCTGAAACCTTTCAGACACGTGCAGATCAAATTCAAACCGAATTACAAGCTTTTTTTGTCACAAAAGAAACAATGTATCACGAAGTAAAACGCCAGATTCAAATGCAGCAAACATTAGCACATAGTATGACCGCTCTAGGAACACTGGTTCAACATCAGTTACAAGACTTACATACACAGCGTGCAAAAGCTCTTCAAAATGTAGTACAAACACGTACAGTAACACAGTTACAACAAATGGTATCACAACAGAATGCAGTACATGCACATATGCACACTGTAACAGCTCAAACATATACACATGTTATGTTAGAAGCAATGCAACTCCAACAGCAACACATGCAAAAGCTATGTATGGATAATGCATTACAATTACTCGGAACCATGAAACGTAAAAATGTAACACAAAAACACGTAGAAACAAAAAAAGTTGATGCTACTCAAAACACTGTAAAAAAAACAGGAAATAAAGCAAAAAAAAAATAACTTTTTAGTTTTTTAATACTATAAAAAAACCTTGTATGGGAAAAATATTTCCTGTGCAAGGGTATACTTTTTTTTTCATGCTTTCTTTAGTATATATAGAACCAACCGAACCCAAACCGACTTCGATTTTGACTTATATATACCCTGTATATACTGTATCAATATGGGACACGCAGGTGAAAGCATACCATACCTATATAAAATTGTATATACCTTGAAGTGTATCAGTTTTTAAATACTTATAAACGTATATATACTCCCTTTTTTGTGACTATACAAAACTCTTTTACAAAAAGATTGTGGAGAGGCTATTTATTACAGTTTGTAAATTTAACACTGTAACAACTAGCATACATAGAGTCTAAAGAAAAAAACAATTGTATGATGAATTTCATTCAACGTTGGCTCTTCTCAACGAACCATAAAGATATTGGTACATTATATCTTATTTTTGGTGCTTTTTCTGGTGTATTAGGGTCGTGTTTTTCACTCTTAATTCGTATGGAATTAGCACAACCTGGAAATCAAATTTTAGGAGGAAATCATCAACTGTATAATGTGTTGATTACAGCACACGCATTTCTTATGATTTTCTTTATGGTTATGCCTGCACTTATTGGTGGGTACGGTAATTGGTTTGTACCAATTATGATTGGTGCACCCGATATGGCATTTCCACGTTTAAACAATATCAGTTTCTGGTTACTCCCTCCATCATTATTACTTCTTCTTAGTTCTGCTTTAGTAGAAGTAGGTGTAGGAACTGGGTGGACAGTTTATCCTCCACTAAGTCATATTACTAGTCACTCAGGAGGTGCTGTAGATTTAGCTATTTTTAGTTTACACGTTTCAGGTGCAAGTAGTATTTTAGGTGCAATCAACTTTATTACTACCATCTTTAATATGCGTGGACCTGGATTATTAATGCATCGCTTACCTTTATTTGTATGGAGTGTTTTAATTACAGCGTTTTTACTTCTTCTCTCATTACCTGTACTTGCAGGTGCAATTACAATGTTACTAACTGATCGAAACTTTTCAACCAGTTTCTTTGACCCAAGTGGTGGAGGAGACCCTATTTTATATCAACATTTATTCTGGTTCTTCGGACACCCAGAAGTATATATTCTTATTTTACCTGCTTTCGGAATTGTGAGTCATGTTATTTCAACATTTTCTCGAAAAGCAATTTTTGGACAAATTGGTATGGTATATGCTATGTTAAGTATTGGGTTACTTGGTTTTATTGTTTGGGCTCATCATATGTATACAGTAGGTCTTGATGTAGATACACGTGCATACTTTACAGCAGCAACAATGATTATTGCAGTACCAACAGGTATTAAAATCTTTAGTTGGATCGCAACAGCGTGGGGTGGTTCAATTCATTTACGAACACCTATGTTATTTGCAATTGGGTTTATCTTCTTATTTACAGTAGGTGGACTTACAGGAGTAATTCTTGCAAATGCTGGAATTGATATTGCATTACATGATACATACTATGTAGTTGCTCACTTCCATTATGTACTCTCAATGGGTGCTGTATTTGGATTATTTGCAGGATTCTATTATTGGATTGGAAAAATCTCTGGATATCAGTACCCAGAAACTTTAGGACAAATCCACTTTTGGTTATTTTTTATTGGTGTAAACCTTACATTCTTCCCAATGCATTTTCTAGGGTTAGCTGGAATGCCACGACGTATCCCAGATTACCCGGACGCTTTTGCTCAGTGGAATGTTATCTGTAGTTATGGATCTTACTTATCTATTTTAGCAAGTCTATTTTTCTTCTATGTTGTATTCGCTACATTAACTGGTGATGATGTATGTGAAGAAAATCCATGGGCTTTCGACGATGAAGATACCTCTGTATCTACGCTTGAATGGACAACACCTTCACCACCAGCGTTTCACACTTTTGAAGAAATTCCTGCGGTGAAAGAAACACAATTTAACCTGTTACAAAAATAATATCTTTAATTATATATACCTGCTGAACTATTATGTGCAGGTATATATAACATAAAAAAAATACATTAGATAAAAATAAAATAAAAACTTTATATATGCAAATGTTTGAAGACGATTATTTAACTATTGGGACTATTTCTATTTTGAATAAACCAACTCACATAAATCGCCTCTTCATCTTTTTATTTTTTTATTCAATATAGAAGTCATTCTCTTCAATCTATCACAAGTGTTATAAAATACAAAAATGTGTTATACTAGAAGGAATAGAAAAAAAAAAGAAAGTAAGAAAGGTGGGGTGTCCGGGCGAGCGTAGCGAAGGGGGGACATATAATAATAAAACTTTGAAAAACAATAGAGTATAGATAAAGATACTATTCTTTGGGTTAAGATAAAGAATAATGATAAGATTCTTATGCTTTGTATAAAGAATAAAACATTAAAGAAATTTAAGAACTAGAGACAACGGTTAGGTGTCGGGCGAATGGGCGACATATGTATATATTTAAATTGTAATAAAATATTTCTTTGTTTTAAATGTATGTAAAGTATTATTTTTATATTAGATAATTGGATACTTGTATCGTAAAATACAAGATTATATATTTATATTTAAGGGTAAATTCTGTCGTGGAATATATATTTTTCTGTATAAATATATACATAAATATTGTGTGTAACTTGTGTTGAAAGTTTGTACTTTTATTTATGATTTATTTTTCGTATTATTTTCAGAGAGTGAGCTAACGCATGAAATCAGCAGCCTAAAGACTACGGCCGCAAGGCTAAAATTTAAAGGAATTGACGGGGGCTTACACAAGCGGTGGAGCATGTGGTTTAATTCGAAACAACGCGCAGAACCTTACCAATCCTTGCAATATACAGGAAACAATGGTTATGCTTTGTATTTTGGTATACAGGCGCTGCATGGCTGTCGTCAGTTCGTGGCGTGAGCTGTTGGGTTAAGTCCTAGAACGAACGCAACCCTCTTGACAAGTGTATATTTTTATACTATACCTTTTCATACTGCCAGTGACATACGGGAGGAAGGTGAGGATGACGTCAAGTCCGCATGGCCCTTATGGGTTGGGCTACACACGTGCTACAATGACGGAAGCAAAAGGCAGCAATATGGTGACATGGAGCGAATCCCTAAAAGCCGTCGTAGTTCGGATTGTTCTCTGCAACTCGAGAACATGAAGATGGAATCGCTAGTAATCGTAGATCAGCATGCTACGGTGAATTTGTATCTAAGCCTTGTACACACCGCCCGTCACATAATGGGAGCGAGATCTGCACAAAGTATTTTATTGCTACACATAAGCATATGTATAATGTATTATTCATAAGGTGTGTACTGCATACAATATTACTGCAGGTATTGTGACTGATATGAAGTCGTAACAAGGTAGCCGTAGGGGAACCTGCGGCTGGAAGGACTCTTTTTTGTACAAGATTAAAAAATAAACGTATATAATAGTAGACAGTACCGAAATCTATGAGTTTGATCCTGGCTCAGAATGAACGCTTGCGATAGGCTTAACACATGCAAGTTGAACAAAAAGACTATTTTTTTGTAGCGAACGGGTGCGTACAATGTAGGAATTTGCCTCTTTAAAAAAGTTAAATGCTTTGAAAAAACAAGTTGTTGTAAAGAGATAAGCCTGCAGAAGATTAGATAGTTGGTGTGGGAAGGGCGCACCAAGTCAAAGATCTTTAGCTGGTCTTAGCGGATGATCAGCCACACTGGGACTGAGACACGGCCCAGGCTCCCATGGGAGACAGCAGTGAGGAATCATGGACAATGCACGAAAGTGTGATCCTGCTATATCGCGTGAGTGATGAAGGGTATATTGCTTGTAAAACTCTTTCAGCAAGAACATGCTTGCATGTGAATGGATAATGACGTGTCTTGCAAAAGAAGCCCCGGCTAATATCTGTGCCAGCAGCCGCGGTAATACAGAAGGGGCAAGTGTTATTCGGAATAATTGGGCGTAAATGGCGTGTAGGTTGTGTTTCGTAGCTTTTTGTTAAATCCCCATTGTTAAAATGGGTCACGCGAAAAGAACGGTTACACTGGAGACTGAGAGAGGAAAGGGGAATTTCTAGTGGAGAAGTTAAATTCTTAGATATTAGAAGGAACACCAAAAGCGAAAGCACCTTTCTGGCTCAGATCTGACACTGAGGCGCGAAGGCGTGGGGAGCGAAGCCGATTAGATACCGGCGTAGTCCACGCAGTCAACGATGCTGTATTCCTTTTTGGAAAACGAAAAATTTTAAGTATTCATGTCTGTTTTTTTAGCAGACATGAATAGTTTTTTATTGGCGAAGTAGCTCAGTTGGTTAGAGCAACGGATTCATACTCCGTGTGTCAGTGGTTCGAATCCACTCCTCGTCAACTCAACATGCTTCATTTTTAAACTATCTTTTGTTTTTTTTTATTAAAGTATTTTGGGGATGCCTTGACTATATATCATGAATGGGCGTTAAATTATGCGAAAAGTTGTATCTGAGACAAACTGTGAGAGAGGTACAAATACCCATCGTGGAAAACCACATTAAGATTCACACAAAGGGAATTGAAACATCTTAGTACCTTTAGGAAAAGAAATCAACCGAGATTCCGTGAGTATTGGCGAAAGAAAACGGAGCAGGCCGTATATATACGTTTGTGCAAAACATGTCTGGGAAGCATGACCAAAGAAGGTAAAAGTCCTGTATGATAAAAACGTATATATCAAAAAAGTAAAACATTTTAATTTGTTTGAAGATAGGAGAACCACCTTCTAAGCCTGAATATGATATATAGATCGATAGTGTACAAGTACTGTGAAGGAAAGGTGAAAAGAACCCTTTATAACAGGGAGTGAAAAGATCTGAAACAAAATACTGACAAGCAATTGGAGCTTAGCTTTTATTTTTAAATAAAACATAGTGACAGTGTACCTTTTGCATAATGGGTCAGCGACTAAATGAAACAAGTATGCGTAAGCAGTGATGTGGACGCAGAGCAAAAGCAAGTCGACAATGGCATGATATTTGGTTCATTTGACCCGAAACTAAGTGATCTTATCTTGAACAGGTTGAAGAAAGCGTAATGTCTTTTGGAGGACCGAACCGACGTCTGTAGCAATAGACGCGGATGATTTGAGATAAGGGGTGAAAGGCCAATCAAACTTAGAAATAGCTGGTTCTTCGCGAAATATATTGAGGTATAGCGTACATAGAATTTCTGTTACTGGGGGTAGAGCACTCATTGAGCTATGGGGGTCCAAAACCTTACTGCTCTCAAGGAAACTCCGAATACCATATAACATGATGTGTGTGCAGTCAGACATATAGTGCTAAGGTTATATGTCGAAAGGGAAACAGCCCAGCCCAGCCGCTAAGGTCCCTAAGCTTTCTGTGAGTGGGAAAAGGAGTGAAACAACGTTGACAACTAGGAGGTTGGCTTGGAAGCAGCCATTCTATCATGAAAGCGTAATAGCTCACTAGTCGAGTTGTTTTGCACTGAAAATGTATCGGGGCTGAACAGAAACACCGACGCGCTGGTTTTATATTTTAAAAGGTAGCGAAGCGTTTTGTACGCCAAAGAAGTATTTTCAGAAGAAAATACTGAGGTATCAAAAGTGACTATGCTGACATGAGTAACGAAAATCATGTACAATCATGATCACCGTATGTTCAAGGGTTTCTGCGTCCTGGTTTACAGCGCAGAGTTATGTCCGGTCCCTAAGAGACACACGCACTCGTGTGCTTAATGGATGTCATTTATGTAAGACGGTACGTACTTCTAAAAACTACAATTGGATATGGTGTATAGTAAGTAGGTATCCAGGAAAATTCATAAATATATTGACCGTACCCTAAACCGACACAGGTGAACGAGTCGAATAGACTCAGGTGATGAGAGAACCACATTGAAGGAACTCGGCAAAATATTCCCGTACCTTAGGAAGAAGGGAAGCCAAAAATGGTGACACAAAAATGGGGGTGACGACTTTTTACTAAAAAATTAGGACTCTGCTAAATGGTAACATGACGTATAGGGTCTGACGTCTGCCCGGTGCTAGAAGTATAAAAGGAGTGTTGAAAGATACGAATGGAAAGCCTAGTAAACGGCGGTTGTAACTATAACAATCATAAAGTAGCGAAATTCATTGCCAGCTAATTCCTGGCCTGCATGAAAGACGTAACGATTGCCCCACTGTCTCCAGTGTGGACTCAGTGAAATTGAATTCTCCGTGCAGATGCGGAGTACGTGCCCCAAGACGAGAAGACCCTGTGCATCTTTACTGTACATTTACATTGACAAAACCATACGTATGTGTAGGATAGGTGGGAGTACAAACATCCTTGAAATACCACCCTTACTATGTTTTTTGTCTAACATCGGAGATAGACAATGTATGTGAGGCAGTTTGACTGGGGCGGTCGCCTCCTAAAGAGTAACGGAGGCGTGCGAAGGTAAACTCAATGTAGATCGGAAACCTACTGAAGAGCGTAATGGTATATGTTTGCCTGACTGCAAGATTTACAGATCGAGCAGAGACGAAAGTCGGTCATAATGATCCACAAGTACTGCGTGGAAAGGCTTGTGCTTAACGAATCAAAGATACGCCAGGGATAACAGGCTGATAATTCCCTAGAGTCCATATCGACGGAATTGTTTGGCACCTCGATGTTGACTGATCATATCCTGGGGCTGAAGAAGGTCCCAAGGGTTCGGCTGTTCGCCGAGTAACATGGTACCTGAGTTGAGTTTAGAACGTCGTGAGACAGTTTGGATTCTACCTGGGGTGCGCGTAAGAATTGAGAAAACCACATCCTTGTACGAGAGGACCGGATGTGTACAACCTCTGGTATAGTAATTGTCCGGCCACGGGCATGGTTACTACGCTACGTTGTGAAAGGATAAGTACTGAAAGCATATCAAGTACGAAACTTTTTTCAAGACATATTCTTTATCGTATTGTATATCGTACAAGTTGAGTACGTTAATAGATAAGCTGTGTATTATTTGTAAAAATAGAAGCATCCTTATACTAAACTATACATTTTTTTTCTGTTAGAGGAAGACTGTAGATCAGTCTTCCTCTAACAACCCATACTATCCAACTATTTATTTCTTTTTTTGTACTTATTTAAACCTTTGTGATAGATTAAACAAAAAAATATAAACAAAAATTAAAGCTTTAGCCTCAATACTATTTAATATGTGGAGTATATATATGGCAAGCACATACATACCCCTAAAAAAGTTAAGGTAAAAGATCAAAAGCTACAAGAATACCTGCAACTAAAAGTACCCAAGCAAGAGCTAACGGTAATAAAACTTTCCACCCTAAACGCATAAGTTGATCATAACGATATCGCGGAAATGCTGCACGTACCCAAATGTAAAGGAATAAAAAAATAATAGTTTTTAGTCCTAACCACATTGAACCTGGGATCCAATACATAAATGTAAAAGAGAATGGAGGTAACCAGCCACCCAAGAAAAGAATGACACAAAGTACACTCATCATAATCATATTAGCATATTCACCAAGAAAAAATAACGCAAATCCCATAGAAGAATATTCAACGTTATATCCTGCAACCAGCTCAGCTTCGGCTTCAGGTAAATCAAAAGGTGCACGATTTGTCTCTGCTAAACATGAAATAAAGAACATCAAAAGTAAAGGAAAAAGTGGTACTCCGAACCAAACATCTTCTTGAGCCATTACAATTGCTGATAAGTTTAATGACCCTACACACAGTAAAACGGTAATAATAATTAGACCAAGTGATACTTCATATGATACCATTTGAGCTGTAGAACGTAAAGCCCCTAGAAATGCATACTTAGAATTACTCGCCCACCCTGCCATAATTACACCGTATACTCCTAATGAGGAAATAGCAAAAATGTATAACATACCAACATCTAAATCACATAATACAAGTCCTTCTCCAAATGGTATAACAGCCCAAGCAATTAATGCAAGTAAAAATGTTAAAACAGGTGCTGCTAAAAAAACAACAGTATTTGCACTACTTGGTAAAACTGGCTCTTTGATAAGAAGTTTTAAACCATCAGCTAATGGTTGTAAAATACCAAAAAAACCAACAACATTAGGACCTTTACGGCGTTGCATTGAAGCCATTACTTTTCGTTCAGCCAGTGTTAAATAGGCTACAGCTACAAGTAAAGGAACAACAATTCCTAGAATTTTTGCAATAATACTTAATAAAAATATTAGCATAAACTATTTTTTTTCTTTGCCATTTTTCATGGCATCCCCTACGGGAATTGAACCCGTGTCTTCGCCATGAAAAAGCGATGTCCTAACCACTAGACGAAAGGGACGTTGTTAAAAAAGTACCCCAAAAGGAGAGTAGTTCCAATGGTAGAACAGTGGTCTCCAAAACCAAAGGTTAAGGGTTCGAATCCCTTTTCTCCTGTAGAGGATTAATGTGCTCGTAGCTCAATGGATAGAGTGCCGAACTACGGATTCGGAAGTTGAGAGTTCGAATCTTTCCGAGCATGAAAGCGGGCCTATAGCTCAGATGGTTAGAGTGTACGCCTGATAAGCGTAAGGTCAGTAGTTCAAGTCTACTTAGGCCCATGAAAATATTTATTTGAAGTATTTATTTATACTCAAAAGCGGAAAAAGGGACTTGAACCCTCAACCCTAGCCTTGGCAAGGCTATACTCTACCATTGAGCTATTTCCGCTCGATCTATTTTTGTGTTTTTGAAACTTGTTAAAAAAAACAAGTTTCAAAAATATAAAAATATTTACTTAGTGTAGATGAATAGCATCATTTAAGTAAATACATGTTAAAATGGTAAACACATAAGCTTGTAAACAAGCAACTCCAACCTCTAAGAACATAAGAGCAAATACAACAACAAATGGAATACTTGCTGCAAGCTTTAATACGCCACTTAGTGATAACATACTCCAAGCGAAACCACTTAGAATTTTTACAAGAGTGTGCCCTGCCATCATATTAGCAAAGAGTCGAACACCTAAACTAATCGCACGGAATACGTAAGATACAAGTTCAATCACCACTAAAAAAGGTGAAAGAATTAAAGGTGCTCCTGGAGGGAGAAGAAAACTAAAAAAATGTAAGCCATGAATTTGAAACCCGATAATTGTTACAGCAATAAAAACTGAAACAGATAAACCAAAAGTTACAACAAAATGACTTGTAGTTGTAAAACTATATGGAATCATTCCAATTAAATTACTACATAGTAAAAAAGTAAAGAGAGTAAATAACATTGGAAAATACTGCTTTCCTTTTTCTCCAACTTGCTCAGAAACTAAACTTACAACAAATTCATAAATCATTTCTACAAGTGATTGCCATGGTGTTGGAACTAATGCCCCTCCACGTACTGTTACAAGAACGCAAAGTAACATAAATAGCCCTGTAGATAAACACATGAATAATGAAGAATTTGTAAACGAAAAATAAAAATTACCAATATGCATTGGAATCAACGAAATAATCGTAAATTGTTCTAATGGTGAATAAAAAAACATATAATTGTTCTTTTTTTTTGTATTTGTCAAAGATGTCAAAACAAATTATCTAGTATAAAAATATTTACACACATTTTTTATGAATTCATTTTTATTTTACATGTTTGCTAGTTTTGCACTACTTGCGGGCATTATGGTTATTAGAGCAAAAAACCCTGTGTATTCAGTTTTATTTCTGATTCTAGTTTTTTGTAATGTATCAGGTTTACTTTTACTTATTAACCTTGACTTTTTTGCAATGGTTTTCCTTGTTGTATATGTTGGAGCTATTGCGGTGCTCTTTTTATTTGTTGTAATGATGTTAAATGTGAAGTTATCAGAAATAAATGATAATATTTTACGTTATTTACCAGTAGGTGGAATCTTTGGTCTGTTATTTCTTGGTGAGATTTTTCTTTTATTAGAACAAGATCTTGTTCCAGTTATGGCTTATGAAACTCAACCTATGATTTCTTTTCTGGAATCTATTACTATTTATGGTGTATTCATGGTATCTAGTATACTTACACTTGTATTTTCATTGATTTCTCAACCTTGGAATATTGTGACTATTTTTTCTCAATGGCAAAGTCATTTTATGAAGGTACAAAATACTATAGTGAACTATAATACATTTGTACAAGATCAAACTTTGACTGTTCATAATTTAGACTATGTTATTTGGCCTTATACCATGGAACAATCAACAACGATTCATACAATTGGACATGTAGTTTACACCTATTATATGGTTTTTTTTATTCTAGCAAGTATTATTCTTCTTATTGCTATGATTGGCTCCATTGTGTTGACAATGCATAAAGGTGTATTCGTGAAGCGTCAAGATGTTTTCGAACAAAATACTCGAGACTTCTCTAAAACATTACGAAAAGTTAAATCAGTATAATCAAGGAGTATTTAACTTCATTTTATATTAAAAATGATTTGTGAAAATTTCATTGCAAATCATTTTTAATATATATAGGATTATTTTCCTCAGTAGCTCAGTGGTGAGAGCGAATGGCTGTTAACCATTAGGTCGTTGGTTCAAATCCAACCTGGGGAGGGAACTTCCTTTGGTAGTAAATGCTTTACGAAGGAATCTTACACTTATACTCTTTTGTTTATTTGGGTTGTATTCTTCAGTAAAAAATACAAACCCCTTACTTCCCAAAAAATATTTAGTGGAACGAGCAAAAAATCATTTTTAGTTATGCGTCGTCTTTCTTTATTAAAACAGCCGTTGTTATCAGTAGTTAATGATCATCTTATTGATTATCCAACACCAAGTAATCTAAGTTACTGGTGGGGTTTCGGATCACTTGCAGGTATTTGCTTAATTGTTCAAATTCTTACAGGAATTTTCCTTGCAATGCATTATACACCTCATGTAGATTTAGCTTTTGTTAGTGTTGAACATATTATGCGAGATGTAAATGGTGGGTGGTTTTTACGCTACATGCACGCAAATGGTGCAAGTATGTTCTTTATCGTAGTATATCTTCACCTTTTCCGCGGTTTATACTTTGGAAGTTATGCAAGTCCACGTGAACTTGTTTGGATTGTTGGAGTAGTTATTTTACTTCTTATGATTCTAACAGCATTTATTGGATATGTACTCCCTTGGGGACAGATGTCTTTTTGGGGTGCAACAGTTATTACTTCTTTAGCTTCAGCTATTCCAGTGGTTGGTATGGATATTACTTATTGGTTATGGGGTGGTTTCAGTGTAGATAATGCAACATTAAATCGCTTTTTTAGTTTACATTATTTACTCCCTTTCATTATTGCAGGTGCAAGTATTGTTCATATTGCAGCTTTACACCAATATGGATCAAATAACCCATTAGGTTCTTTAGCTGTAGTTGATAAGGTATCTTTTTACCCTTATTTCTTTTTAAAAGATTTAGTTGGATGGGTAATTTTTGCATTATTTTTTTCTTTCTTTATCTATTTTGCACCAAACGCATTAGGACACCCGGATAATTATATTCCTGCTAACCCTATGTCAACACCGGCACATATTGTACCTGAATGGTATTTCTTACCTGTTTATGCTATTTTACGTAGTATTCCAAACAAACTTGCTGGAGTTGCAGCTATTGGTTTAGTATTTGTCTCTCTTTTACTACTTCCGTTCATCAATACGTCAAGCATTCGTAGTTCAAATTTCCGACCTTTATATAAAAAGCTTTTTTGGTT
>Ga0228650_1000573_pt1 | contig 13739 bp, 4 predicted proteins | sample 62DmetaG_FD_183171 | JGI IMG/M metagenome (GOLD analysis project Ga0228650, IMG submission 183171) | Seawater microbial communities from Monterey Bay, California, United States - 62D | ecosystem: Environmental > Aquatic > Marine > Coastal | place: USA: California | collected 2016-10-28
GGATGTAACTACTGGTTTTGTTGACCTAACCATGACAGCCATAGCTGCCTCACCATGTGATGCTACCGTAAATGATGCAGACACTTTTCGCTTAACACTCACTAAGGCACCTACAGTAAACGCAGGTGCAGATGATAGCTTATGTATCGACAGCAATTACACTATTTCCGATGCTAGTGAAGCCAATACACTTAGTTATTCCTGGACATCAAATGGAACGGGTACTTGGCAAAACCAAAACAGCTTAAATGCAACCTACATTCCTAGCGATGTAGACAAATCTAATGGTTTTGTTATTTTAACCTTGACTGGAAATGGTAACGGTAGCTGTGATCCAGTCATAGACCAAAAGCGTATTGATATTATACCAACACCTGTTGTAGATTTAATTCCAAGCGCAGATTATTGTACAAATGAGCCAGGTATATCACTCAGCGCAACAGCATTAGAAAACTACAGCACAGTAGCGTGGTTCACGTCAAGTACATCGGGAACGTTTTCTGCAACTAATACATTAACAACTACTTATTACCCTTCAGCGAATGATTATGCCGCTGGTCAGGTAACGATTACACTAAGAGCTAACCCGCTAGCTCCATGTACTAGCTTTGAGGAGGATACAATGATACTTAATTTTGTTCAAGCCCCAGAAGTAAATGCAGGAGTAGATCAAATTATTTGTGAAGATCAATCAGCAAACCTAAACGCGACTGTAAATTATCAAAACTCCTTGTTGTGGACAACCAGCGGAACTGGGACATTTGAAAATGGAGTTAATACAATTTCAAATCCTGTTTATATTCCAAGTATTACAGACAAACAAAATGGCTTTGTTACCCTTACGCTTACAGCTATTGGAGATGCAACATGTGCACCTACCAGTGATGATATGCGTATCGATTTTGCACCTAATCCCAAAGTAACCATCGGAACGGACTTGACATATTGCGAAAATCAAGCAGTTACCCTTAGTGATGTTGTTATTCAAGATGCATCGTCAATTCTCTGGGAGACTACAGCACTTGGGACATTGACAAATTTCAAAACGGCAAGTCCAACATACACACCAGCTAACAACGAGCTAGGGCCTGTTACGCTAAAACTAACCGTGGGTGCAACGTCACCTTGTACGGTGACACAAACCTTCACTAAGGTCATCAATTATGTAGCTAATCCAGATGCTAACGCAGGTCCGGATCTGTCCTACTGTGAAGTGGACGGAGACATTACCATTACCGGAGCCACAGCTAGCACAGGAGCTACCATTGCATGGAATATTATTGTTGGCACAGGGTCTTTATCAAACGGCGCAACAATTAGCCCAACCTACAGCCCCTCTACTCAAGATTACATAAATGGTGAGGTAAGGCTGGAATTGCGGGCCTTAGGTACTTCTGGGTGTGCAGATGCTACTGACGAACTTATCATAACCCTCACGCCAACACCTGTAGTAAATGCAGGGACTGATGGGAATATCTGTCAAAATGAAATCTTTACCACAACAAATGCTTCGGTAAGTTATTCTTCTAACTTCGCGTGGTCAACTCCAGATGGTTTGGGTACCCTTAACGCGTCTCCTAATGACCTAAACGCATCTTATACGCCAGCAGTTGGCGAAGTAGGTACCGTACGACTGGTACTGACAGCTCAGTCTAATAATGGTTGTCCAACCGTGATTCAAGATGAAATATTAATCACCATAAATCCACCTGCAACAGCTGACGCTGGTGTTGACCAAACACTTTGTGAGGGCGATAATGTATCTTTAACTGGAACTGCCACTAACAGTAAAAAAACGCTTTGGACTACAACAGGTAGTGGTATTTTTGTGCCTGACGCCAGTTCGTTAAATGCACAATACCAACCTTCGCCAAATGACTATTCTTCTGGAAACATAACCTTAACACTTGATGTTGATGGGATTGGAAGTTGTGCCACAGTCACCGATAATATGATTTTGACTTTTGTCCCTGCTCCTGATGTGTATGCAGGTGCAGATGCTAAAATATGTGTAGGAGATGATTACAACCTAGTCGATGCTACAGTAACAAATGGGCAAAATATTCAATGGTCTATTGTGGCTGGTGATGGCTCATTCATAGGAAGCGTGAATAGCGTTAATCCAACCTACTCACCAGGACCTCAAGATTTAATTGATGGAGTTGCTACCTTGCGCCTATCCGCTGATGGTATTGATCCCTGTCAAAATACCTCAAGTGATGATATTGTAATCACAATAACTCCATTACCTACACTAAGTGTAGTTCCAAACTTTGCAGTTTGTGAGGGTGAAATAACGATCACGGGCACCCAAGCTACCAACTACAGTAGTGTTCAATGGCAAGTCATTCAAGGTACTGGAACACTTAATGTTACTGATCCGCTAACGCCAATTTATACAACCTCTGCTACAGACGTAGTAAGTGGTACGGTTACCTTAAGGGGTACAGCTAATGGCACAGGTGCCTGTAGCATCAATTCTGTTGAAAAAGAAATTATACTTACAATTTCCGAAAGCGGTACTGTGGATGCAGGATCCTCAATGGCAAGTTGTGAAGCAACTGCCTATACTTTCAATAACAATGCCCAAACGGATAATGTTGCCAATTTATTTTGGACACATGATGGTACTGGAACAATTACAAATGGACAAGGGACTTTAGCCCCAACCTACACTCCAGCTAGTGGGGAAACCGGGACGATTACCTTTATTCTGGAGGCAGATCAACTAAGTCCGTGTGCGGGTAAGATATCGGATACTGTTTCATTAGAACTTATTGCCAATCCACAAGCAGATGCGGGATCTAGTTTCACAACTTGCGAAGGTAGCTTTACATTAAATGGAGTCGTAAGTAATGCCAATTCATTCCAATGGTCAGGTGGAGCTGGGGTGTTTAGTCCAAATAATAATAGTACGCTAACGCCCACATACACACCAACGACGCAGGAAATTAGCCAAGGTTTTGTGAGTATTATTCTAACAGCAGATGCAATAGCGCCCTGCAATATTCCAGCAACAAGTCTTGTTACTGTATATTTTGATGATGCCGTTTCAGTAGATGCAGGACCCGCCACCGCCTCTGTATGTGCAGGTGATTCTTATGTTCTTAGTACTGCCAGTGTTTCAAATTTTTCTTCTTTCACATGGAGTACATCAGGAAGTGGAACATTTAGCCCAAACGAAAGTGACCAAAATCCAACATACACGCCATCTGCTAGTGATATTGCAAGCGGTCAGGTAACTCTAACGCTTAATGTTACAGGAAGCGGAAGTTGTTCTACAGCCTCTGATGATTTGGTTTTGACTATTGACCCATTACCTAGTATTACAACAGCAGCATCGACACTTATGTTCTGTGACGATGTTTCGCAATTATCTGTGTCAGGAGTTAGTGCAGCCAATTACAATCCAAGCAGTCTTAAATGGATAACAAGTGGAGCTGGTTTCTTCATTGATGACAATGCATTAAACCCTGAATATGTTCCACAAGGTGCTGATTTTACCTCTGGCGTCATTCTTTATGCTTCAGTAAATGGCGTAGCTTCAATGGCCTGTAGCAGTGCAGTTGCACAAACTCAAATAGCCGTTAATTTCTCTACTGCAGTAAGTGTGTATGCTGGTCCTGCTGCTGAAATATGCAGCGATGAAACCTTTGCCATTACAAACGCTACTGTCAGCCCAAATGCGACAATCCTGTGGTCTACTAGCGGGACAGGAACATTTAGCAATCAAACGGACTTAAATCCAATATATACGCCTAGCGCTTCAGATATAATCAACGGATCTGTTGAACTTACCATGACAGGCACAGGAAGTCCTGTTTGTACTCCCGCCAGTGATTCATTTACCCTATCGATTACCCAGAGTCCTGAAATTTCGCTCGTACAAAATATATTCAATGTTTGTACATCAGAAACCGAAGTGGCTATTACGGGAGTGGACATACAATATGAAGATTCTTTTATTTGGAGTCACGATGGGCAAGGCTCGTTCAAAGTTTCCGATACAGCTTTGAATCAGGTCTATGTTCCTGCTGGAAATGACTTTAGTCAAGGAGTGACCTTAACACTTACTGCAAATGGAGCAGGCTCATGTGCTATTTCACCAGTTGTGGAGCAAATTAAAATCAATTTTTATGAGCAGGTTCAGGTTGATGCAGGAACTGACCAAGCAGGAATTTGTGCTAACGAAAATTTCCAAATAAGTAATGCCGTTGCAACGAATGCCGCAAGTTTTGAGTGGTCTTCTCCAGGTGCTGATGGTGTGTTCTCTGAAACAACAACCAACATCAATCCAATTTATATACCAAGTCCAACTGATATTAGCAACGGAACAGTTACGCTTCGTCTTACTGCTTTTGGACTGGGCACTTGCGCTGATGTGTATGATGAAATAACACTAACTATTGATCCAGTTGTAGATGTATATGCTGGTGCAGATGTTGTGCTTTGTGCCTCTGACCCAAGCTATACTCTTTCAGATGCTTTTGCAAATAACCATCAATCTGTGAGTTGGTCTAAAAGCGATGGAACTACCACTGGTTTTACAGATATTAGTTCAGTAAATCCCCAGTATTTATTTACGGCTGCTGAAAAAGAAGCTGGTTTTATTACCTTAATACTTAAAGGATATGGAGACAATAATTGCTCTACTGTCATAGAAGATAGCGTTACCATTTCATTTACGCCAACGGTAAGCTTATCTGCTGGAAGCGATGGGAATGTTTGTTATGGATCTTCTTTCGTTGTAAGCGATGCAACAATCACATCAGGAAGTTATGACGCCATTCAATGGACAACAACTGGTACTGGAACACTCCTTTTTGCTAATACCTTAACCCCTGAGTACCTTCCTAGTGCAGGTGATTTAGCCTCTGCAAACAAACAAGTAACACTCACCATGACCGTTACCCCTAAATCGGTTTGCGGTGCAACCCCTGTACAAGACGCTATCACATTAACAATTGATGAAGCTATTAGTGGAACAGCGAGTATTCAAGGAAATGCAACTATTTGCGAAGGTGAAACAATTACATACACGCTAACTGGCCTAAGCGGAGCTTCAACCTACAACTGGACCGTTCCTAGTGGCGCAAGTATCATTTCTGGTGATGGAACAAATCAAATAACACTTAAGTTCGATGCTTTCAATCAAAACACCAATGCGACACTTGCAGTAGTGGCTGCTAATGATTGTCCTAATACCGACACTACAGCTACACTTGACTTACAAATTTTTGCTGATCCTGAACTTCAACTTTTAAGCGGAAATAGTCAAGCTAAAATTTGTACCGATGATCTTATGACGCCTATTGTCTATGAACTCAAAGGAGGAGCTAACGATGCAAGCATTGAGTGGTTTGAATCAGGTATTACTGTTCCAACTCCAAATGGTCTTGTATTTTCATCCAATGGAACTCAAGCCGAAATTTCTGGAACTCCTGATAGTGTAACCAATGAAACGGTTTATACTTATAAACTAACAGCCTTCACTCTTGGCTGTACTGCCACAGTTATAGAAACTGGTGAAATAACATTACTGGCAACACCAAAAGCTACGCTTGGACCAACAAGTAACAATGCGCAAGTTCTTTGTGAGGGAGCTGCGCTACAGCCAATTGAATATTTGTTAAGCAATGCGACCACATATTCATTTAGTTGGACAACGATACAACCAAGTGGGTTTACTGTAGTTTATGACAATACAACTAATACACTAGTTATATCAGGAAATGCAGATAGTGTTTCTCAACAAACTGTCTATAACTATACGTTAATCCCACAAAACCAAAACAACGGATGTACTGGCAGTGCAATAACAGGGCAAATTACCGTCAATGCTGACAGTGAGCTTATGCTTTCTTCTGCTAATAATATTCAAACTATATGTGAAGGCAGTGCAATTGATGATATTGTTTACAGTTTAGGAGGTGATGCGACAAATGTTAGTATTTCTGGAGCTGCGTCATCGTGGATGAGTGCTAATGTGAATGCTGGGGTTGTTACCATCAGTGGTAGCCCAACAGCAAACATCACCTCTACTACGGATTACAACTACAGCATTACAACAACAGGGGGCAGTTGTGTGCAAAAAACATTGAATGGAACTATAGAGGTAACACCTTCTCCATCTATTTCTCTGAACACTTCAAGTGTAGGTACCACCTCTCAAACCGTTTGTGAAGGTCAAGCCATGCAAACAATAACACTAGACCTCAATGATTTAGGTAGTAATTCAAATGTAATTGTTTCAAACCTCCCAGTGGGAGTTAATTATAATGTGTCCGGAAATATATTGACCATAGCTGGTACGCCAACGAGCGTTAATACGCTTACTGCATATAATTACTTGGTAGAGGTTCTATCGGGAGACAATAATTGTACTGGTACATTTAACGGAACAATTCAAGTTCAAGCCCAAGACGAAATCACCATACAGCCAGGAACAAATAGTTCGGGAAGCTACTGTGTTGGTGATGTAATTTCTCCTATTACCTATAATTTTGCTGGTGGTACTACCGGGGCTGTTATTGAGTGGACTGAAAATGGGACAGTAATTTCAGGAGACCCTTCTGGAATATCAGCTTCAATTAATTCAAACAGTATTACAATTTCTGGAAGTCTTACTGCCAATGTAAGCACCCAAACTGAATATGGCTATACGATTACAAGCGTAAATTCAGGTATTTGTAGCAATACAATGAGTGTTTCGGGTAGCTTAACAGTAGATCCACTACCGACTCTGATAGTCAATAACCTCAGTGGACAAATCAACCAGCAAGTTTGTGAAAATATTGCCATAAATGATATCGTATATGATGTAAGCGGTGCTAATACAGTACAAATTGATTGGGACGTTACACCAAATGGTATTAACAGTCAATTCAATGTGGCAAGTGGTCAATTCACTATTTCTGGAACAGTGCAAAATATCAATGCAGATACTAGTTATAATTATACTATAGTTGCAGAAAATCAATTGACAGGGTGTAAATCTGTAAATCGCTCTGGAACACTTACTGTTTTTGCTGCGCACAAATTAAATCTATCTTCAGGATCATCGACATCCAGTCAAGAATTTTGTGAAGGCATACCACTTCCAAACGATATTATTTATGACTTTGGTGGTGGCGCAACTAGTGCTAAAGTAATTGGATTAGATAATACAGGCCTAAACTGGAGTGTAATAGGAAATCAGTTAACTATTAGTGGAACGCCAACTGTTGATATTTCTACCCAGCAAACATTAAATTATAGTGTTGAAACCAATGGGAACATTTGCGGAAGCGCCTCACTAACTGGATTTATTCGACTAAATCCTGACACAAAAATAAATGTTGCTGCTTCATCTGGGGCATTAAATCAAACACGCTGTGAAGGAATAGGAATAGACAATATTGTATTTGATATTCCCGAGGCCTACTGGGCTTATGAAGTTTCGGGACTACCCAACGGCGTTTCTCCAAGCTATGATGCGACAACAAAGCAGTTAACGATTTCGGGCACTCCTTCAAATAATATTACTACAGACCAAACCTACAGCTATCTTGTGAAGACAATTAACCAGACTGGATGTGATAGTCCTATGTTTACTGGAAATATTGTTGTTGTAGCTGGGCCTGAGCTAACGAATTTAGGAACTTCTGGAACACTTAACCAGAGCGTTTGCGTGGGAAGTGATATTGACAAAATCAGTATTCGCTTTGCAAACAGCACTACGCCATACGTTACCAATCTTCCAAATGGGCTAAATACACAAGTGATTGGAGATGTCTTTGAAATTACTGGAAACATTACGCAGGGGGGGCAGTATACATTTGATATTGCCATAGCTAATAGTGTATGTGTGACGCCCATCAGTATTGGTGTTAAAATTGACGTATTACCTAACTTTAGTATCCTTAGTCAAGTTGAAGCTGAATATAATGACGATTTATCGATAGATATTGGTGCATCACAAGTAAAAAATATAGCATGTTATGAAGATCGATCTGGAGAAATTAAAGTTGAAATGTCTGATAATACCTACACCTATTATTATGCCTGGACTGGTCCAAACAATTACAGTAATACAACTACGTCAAATCACATTCAAAATCTGTTGCCTGGAACCTACACCGTTAATGTTGGTTCTATAAACGCAAATACTTGTAGTATATCGGAAACGTATATCGTTCAAGGACCCGACCCTCTACAAATCCAAACTAACGAAATAGTACCTGTAAGTTGTGACGGAACAGACGATGGCGTAATATCAATTAAAGCAACGGGTGGGAATACAGACTTTTACAAACAACTAACGTGGTATTATTTTGAAGAAGAAACAAGTTGCTTTACTTATACCCTAACACTCCGTGATGCTGACAATGATGGTATTTATGATATAATTGATGCAGATATAGATAATGATGGAACTACAGATGCTGGTAAAACAGATGCTAATACAGATGGAATAGAAGATAGTGCTGACACTGATTCAAATGGAGTTGTAGATCCGAATTATGTGTTGAGCAACGTGAGTTATCAAAATTGTGATTCGGGTCAATTTGTTTCACTCAATTTAGTCAATGGTGACTTCTCAGCTAGTGGCTCTCTCGTTGTATGCGCGCGACCTAGTTCAGTAAGTGTTGAGGCCAAATTAGACCACGACCTTGACCCTAGTACCCCTTTGATAGGTTCTGTAACTGTTGGTGGTGGAACTGCCTCTTGTTATTCAGGAAGTTGGATTGAAGTTTCTAGTCTAACAGGGAGTAGCTACGCCAGTAAACTTAAAGAAGGGCTTTATAAGGTGAAGGTGGAAGAGGTTGAGTTTTCAACTGGAAATGTGTACTGTGAGATTGAAGAAACTTTTGAGGTAACCAAAAATGAAATCTCTTATGCTAATGTAAGTGTTAGCGATACTTATTGTCTTGAAAATAGCGGAACTATCGATTTAGATGTTCGTGCCACAAGTGAAATATTGTATTTCTATTACAACGATGTTAAAGTTCCAGAATCGAATGTTTCCGTGATTGCTGAAAATTTCGGTGAAAAAAAATATCGCCTATCCATTACCAGTCCAGTGGATTTGGCCACATTAGAAATTCAAGATGAGTTTGGTTGTGGCATAGCTGTTAATACAGATTTACTGGATATTACAGTTAATGACCCGAGCTTTACGTATACCAGTCCAGAATATGAGCGGTACGGAACTATAAGTGTGCGAACAAGTGTTTCCTTTAAACTAAGCGGGATCAATTCGTACGACGCTATTGTTTGGGATTTTGGAGATGCGTCAGCAACAAAATCAGGCTCACAAGTAACGCATATCTACCAAGCAGAAGGAACATACACGGTAACACTTACAGCATACAATGCTTCGGGTTGCTATAAAACTACGACACAAGAGATTGTTATTGGCAAAGGATACTCGCTAATAATGCCAAATACCTTCACGCCAAATAACGACAATATAAATGATCGAATAGGTCCTTCATTTACAGGGCTTAAAGAAGTTAACTTTTATGTATATAACAAATCTGGAGTGCTGATTTATGAAGAATCTGTAACTGAAAACTCCGTAGCTGCAAATTCAGTTATTAAAGTCTTAGGATGGGATGGAAGTAATCCTGATCCAAATTCAAATTACTATGTATATAAAATAATTGCTACCCGATTAAACGACGAAATTATCACTGAAACAGGAACCATATTTTTACTTAAATGATAAAGGTTAATTATCCATATTTATTTTTGCTTTTTGGGTTAAGCTTGCTTTTCACTACGATAACTTATGGACAAACTTCTTTTCCAATAAGCCCATCTGTTGCACAAAAGGTGAATCCTAGTTTACATGGTATCAACCTTACTTCAAAAGCAGGCGTCATGTTTTCTAGTATCAATTACGGAGATGGACTTACGGCAGAGAATAATTACCTGTACGGGAATATGGCATTTCGAGACCTTAACTTTTCAATTGGAGTAGATGTTAACTCATTTAGTTTAAATCAGTTGGGGTTAAAAGAAAATTCCTTAAGATTGAGTTATGCTTATAATCTAAGAATAGGTGTAGAAACCTATTTTATAGGTGGGATAGATGTTGGAATTACAGCACAAGCACTTGATCCCAATGCACTTATTTTTGGTGATCAGATAAATGAACAGCTGGGCACCATTGTAGGCAACTCTATTGACCCTTTGGCTACAATTAAACCCTCAACAAATTATTTTGAAATTGGAGCCTCAGGAGCTTTTTTCAGTGAAAAATTTATGGTTGGTATACACCTTGCACATTTGAACTCGCCCAACATTTCTTTTAATAAAGAGGCTGAAGTTAAAAAAGAAATGGCTTTTATCTTAAATGGAGCAGTTGAATTAGATGTAAACCCATATGGTCGTGGAATTTTACCCCAAAACAGCTACTTTTATGGAAATGTCTATGGCATTCTTCATGGGGAAACGACACGATTCTTTGCTAGTCAAGAATTGCAAATGAATAATTTATCATTAGGATTCATGCAGTCTATGATAAGTTATGGAGAAAATAGCGCCTTGGGAATGGGACTGGTTTCGACTATTTCGTTTGAAAGCTTTTTATTCAAATTCAACTATTCCTTTGCTTCAAAGTCAAACGACTTCAATATCCCTACAATTATCGAATTAGGCTTGCGATTTAATTTTGATAGATTTACTAGAAACACTAGAGGTTACTACAAAAGACTTAGTACAAATAACCTATAAAAAAACCCCACCATTAGGTGAGGTTTTGATTTGATTTTCTGCCTTGTTTGTTAAGCAGACTTAACGAAAGGAAGTCCCGTACGTTCGTTTTCAACTACCTTCTTACCAGCTGGCAAATCACAAGCGTTGTCGCGTTGATCTTTAGCGAAGTAATAAATGGTTTGGTTTCTTCCACCTTTAAGTGTAACATCTTTAGTATGCAGGTAATACGTTTTACCTTTACTGTTTTCAAATGAGTAAGCCATATTTATTTAATTTTCATAAAGTTAATAAAAAAAGTATAGATCTAACCTGTAACTGTCATAAAAATGCGCATTTTATTCACATATTCTAAAATTTAGTCAAAAATAACAGCGAATTCCTCCATAATTTTTTTAAAAAACACTTAACTTATTTATAATGTGATAGTTAAAATTTAACAAAACGTATGTCCCTTCGTAGCAGAATAGCAAAAATTAAATACATTAATTAACAATTATAGATCTAAAACCGCTTTTTGTTAATAAGCTATAGGGTATTAAAAGGTCATAAAACGACTTGCATTAAGATTTACAGGTATAGAAAAGTCTGAATAAAGATGCTTTACCAATTGGTCAGCAAGAAATGGTGCCCACAATACCCCACGTGAGCCTAATCCATTTATACAGCTTAAAGAACGGAAATTGGGATGTGTGCCCACAATGGGGCATCGGTCAGGGACAGTTGGTCGTATTCCAGTGCCATGAAAAAGCACCTCAAATGGTAGTTTTGTGTATTTCTGAAACTGGTCAATTAACCACGTTCGATTTGCAACTGTTGGCGTAGAGCTTTCAAAGGTACGTGCATAAGTAGCCCCCACGCGATATCTGTCATTACCCAACGGTACAATAAAAACACTCCCTTTAATCATCTGAGATAGTTGAAGCCCTTGGCATGAAATCTCTAACCATTCTCCCTTATTAGAAACAATCGGTAGTGTAGCAAACCAAGGGTTGTGCTTAACACCTACCCCCTCAGCAAAGACAATATGCTTGGCTGTCCATTGCTTATAGGCAACACCATCACTGGAAATTTTCAAAGCATCATAATCAAATTTTTCTTGAAAAAAAGAGCTGCTATTTGCAAGTTTTTTACTTGCATAACGCAAAAGACCATTAATATCTATTCTGCCCGTATGCAGCACTTCACCGAAACCATGAGGTGCTACGATATTATGATTATTATGGTTGTGTAATTTACTGGACATATAAGGGCTTAAGGCAGGCTTATCTAAAGCTTCCATCCAGTTATTTTGTTCAGCCGCTTTGGCAAAAACACGATATATGGACATGGGATGCTGGAAAATGCCATTCGCTACGTTAGCATAAAAAGGAATGGAAAAATTCATTAGCTCTTGTGCGTGAGAAACAGGGGTAAATCGCTTCAAAACAACAGGGTTGTAAATGCCCGTAGCTAAACTAGAACTTGATTTTTTTTCTGAATCAAAAACAACAAAGGACTTTCCCTGTTGCTTTAAAACCTCCGTCAGTGCCCAACCGGCAAGACCAAAACCCACAATAAGTACATCGTGTTGCATAAAAAAACCCACAGCTGTGGGTTTTGATTAGTTAGTTAGACCAAAGGTCTTGCTCAAAGTCTCGAATAATATTCTTAAGCCTTTCAGATTCAATAAGCTGCATAAAAGGATCATCAACATATTGGTCAACAGGGCGATCGTTGAAAACATTGTCAATAGCATAAATACGCGCAGTGAATCTTCTAGAAGTCAAGAGTTGATCAAATGAAATACGACTCGCATTGTTCCGATCATCAAAAACAAGTTGTTCATGAAGAATAGGGCGTAGATCCTTGTACCACAACCAAAATAAGTCCACAGCTTCATCACTGCCGAGGTTATTCATGTCTTTACCACGAGGCATAATACCAAGTAATCTATAGCGAAGCTCACCGATACGTTTATCAACATACCATATGCCCTTGAGTTTATACGAAATAATATCTAAAGACTTAAGCGGTACTACTTCTGGCCCATCACGATTTTCAAGGCGCTTTAGGTATGTTTCCTTATCAAAAAGCTCCGTAAAATTAGGATTTGCATCATTATAAATATCATGAACTCGTCCATCAAGGATTGCCTCCTTTATGGTACGCCAAAGGGATTTTCGCTCGCTAGTGTAAAGCCCATCTTTTGGGAAAAGTAACGGATGATTAAATTTTTCACTTAAATCAATCTCCTCATAAACAATCTTACTCCACATGATATCCTTTTCATCTACGTAAGGATACTCTAAGTATTTTTTATCAGAAAGCTGTTCGATTTGTTCTTCCGATAAAACACCAATTTCAGAGGGCTTATCAGCATTGAGTACGTTTACTTGAGCTTGCAGAAACACACTACAGCACAGGAGTAACCAAACAGCATTTAGATTCGTTTTCATCATTTAATTGTTAGGGCAAAGTCTGTTACTTTAATATCGTCTATAATTTGAGTTTCGGTCTTGACTTGAGCTTCAATATTATAAACAAAAATAATATCTCCACGTGATGCATTGTCTAAATACGAACGAATTACGCGTGAGTCTTTAATTCTATTGGAATTAATAGGAATTGCAGCTCTACTCCCTACTTTGATGTTAAAACTAGTTACGATAACATTTAGATTATAATCGAAATCATCAGGGAATTTAGCAGCAATTGAACCTGACGGCACATATTCCCGAATAATTTCTCCGCTATCAAATTTACCTAGTCGCTCTCCTAAATCAATTGATCCTAGGGCAGGTGGTAAAGGTTTAATTCTGAAATCTTGACCAGGCGCATTGATGGTAGCGCCATTAATTTCACCAGAAACAAAAATACGCATACTCTTCCCTACCTTGTCTCCATCTGGAATAGCTTCAAATTTAGACCCTTTACGACGCACTTTACCGTTAGTAGCACGAACGCTTAGTTTGTTGTTTGGGATTCCTGGGATAGAAATTGACAGGTCATTAGGTAATCCACGATAAACAACTTTCATTTGGTCTGCAGAAATAACGGCG
>Ga0228650_1000583_pt1 | contig 13656 bp, 8 predicted proteins | sample 62DmetaG_FD_183171 | JGI IMG/M metagenome (GOLD analysis project Ga0228650, IMG submission 183171) | Seawater microbial communities from Monterey Bay, California, United States - 62D | ecosystem: Environmental > Aquatic > Marine > Coastal | place: USA: California | collected 2016-10-28
ATGAAGGGCAGGTAACGTTCCAGTTTCGGACGTACGGCCAAAATCTTTTCGTAGAGAATTTCTTCGAGTGTCGCTCGTTTCTCGTTGGCATGTTCGAGGCCGGTGAGGAGTAGTTCGCCGCCTGCCCCCGAAACCGCACCTGCAGCTGTTTGGGCATTGGCTAAATCGCCACTTTCCATATGGCTGAGGACCGCTTGTACTTTTTCCGGATCCGGTGATTTGAAGCTAGTGATCTCGTTGACCTTGAGAGCGCCCAGTAATAAGCAGACAATGCCGAGTGCGATGATGACCATTCCGACGCTGCCACCTTTTGCCAGGTGCTCACCGATACTGTCATTGCCTTCGACGATCTTGAGCGCTTTGCCTAAGGTAGCATCCGCTGGTACCGTGCCTTCCGCTGTTTCGACGAGTTGACGAATGCCATTACTATATGCATCGCCGGGGGTCGCAATCGCAGCTTCGGCGGCATTGAGTTTAGTGATGGCGAGACCTGCGATATCCGACTGTTCGGAGGCATAATAAACGCTTGGCCCGAACGCAGCAAACTGTCCTGCTTCGATATCGCCTTCAGGGGTGAGCGCAACCCCCGCGAAGCGATAGCCACCGATCAGTTGAGCCAGGCGATCAATCGCCACATCGATGACATCGATCTGTTTGTTAAAGCGATCGGCTTGGCTCATGTCCGAATCTTCCAGCGCGAGCTTGGCTTCCTCTGCGGCCGCTTCGTACAGCTGCCGTTCGCTGTAATCGATCCGCGTTTCAAAGGAGCGAACAAACTCATCCAACAAACCGGCAGCGTACTCGTTTTGTGCCTGAATCGCTTCGACTTGGTCACGCAGCCGGTTGAGCCCGAGATCACTGTTATCACGCAAGCGGCGCAGGCGATCCAGCTCCGCTTGCTTCTCGCGAACCTCGCTTTCCAGTTTCGAAACCGTGCGGATCAGTGGGATCTTTTCGGAGGCAATACTCTCCCGGGTGCTTTGCAGTAATTCGAGCGCGCCGTCGAGGTCTTGCTTCGCTTGCTCGGATGCCGACTGAAAGGTCTGCGTCTGAGCGCTTGCGCAGAGGCTCATCGCAGCCAGTGTGATCGCAAAAAGGGTTTTGTGAAGGGCGTACATAAGAATGAAAACGGTTCGGGTTAGTTGATGCGAGCGGGCACGCTGACGAAGTTGATTTCTTGGGTGCCTTCGTAGATATCAAGGAGTTGTTTTATTTGCGGTCCGGCATCGGCCCTTTCTTGCCACTCCCAGCCAGCGGAGCCAGGGCTGCCAATCCCCGCATAATCGCCAGAATTGTCCACGAAATAGGCCATTGCTAAGCCCCAGTAGAGCGTAGTGACTTGCACGACCTTACCATCCGCAATTTCACGCGACTCATTACTGAGCGTAATGGTGGTGTTGAACTTGTCCGCTTGGCTCAGAATACCGACGATGTTTTGCACGCGCTCACCGAGGGAGAGTGTGGTTTTGTTGGGGTTATCGGGCAAGCGACGCATGAGTGGCTTAATCTTGTTGATGAGCGGTTGCGGCAAGGTGGGAACCAGCGCTTTCATTTTAGTCTCCAGTCCACCAATATTGGCTTCGACGACTGCGGAGGCCGCCTTCAGCTCTTCTTTCTCGGCGGCCAGCCGGGTGCGATCTTCATCCGCAGCAGTGGCGGATGCCTTCAGATCTTCCAGTGATTCGGTGAGACGTGCCAATTCGCTACGGAGCAAATTTTCGCTGTCCGTAAGGATCGACTTTTCGAGGCGCCAATCGGCGCGTTCCGCAGAGACGATTTGTTGGGTCTCGACCCACTGCTCGAGAACATCACGCGTGTCCTGAAGTTTGTTCTCCGCCCAGAGCGGAAGCGCTAAAAAAGATGCCGGCAGTACGAGTCGGAGTACGAGTGGAGTTTTCATAAATCAAATGGATCGAGAGGGGCGGGTCAGTCAGAGTATGAGGCGGTAGCGTTTAGAAGCTTTAAGAGCCGACGAAAGGGGGATCTGCGTCGCTTGTCTACGTTTTATTTGTTACTTTTGGCGGTCGGTTGAGTCGGGTGGGTGCAGTCGTTCCGAACCGACGACGGCGATGGGGTCGCTATCGTCTTCGACGGGCAGCGCTTCCTGAGGAGCGCGCTTCGCCTTCTTTAGTTTACTGGGTGACCCTTGCTGCTGCGTTTTGGCCTCCAGTCGGCGGCAAAATTCAGCATAATCATAGACTTCGAATCGACCATCCGGATGCTCGACGATTGCAGTTAAGGACTCCACCCAGTCGCCGGAATTGAGGTAATGCGTGTCGCCCACCATTTTGTTATCGGGGGTGTGAATATGGCCACAGATGATGCCGTGGCACTTACGTTTGCGGGCGAGGTTTTGCAATTGCTCCTCGTATTTGCTGACAAAGCTGACCGCGGATTTCACTTTCGCTTTAATCACCTTACTCAGCGAAAAGGTCTGCTTGCCGCGCCAAATGCGGTATCGGTTGTAGATGCGGTTAATGCCGAGTAGGGATTGATAGCCGATGTCTCCCAGAATTGCCAACCACTTGTGATTCACAGTTACGGTATCGAAGGCATCACCGTGGACGACTAGGTAATTGCCCTGCACGCCTTCATGGATGTGTTCATCGACGATCTTGAGCTTGCCTAAAAAAAGCGGCAAAAAACGCGCCAGCATGTCATCGTGGTTGCCGCGCAAATAGACGACATCCGTGGCGTGCTTTTCAATTTTCTTGAGGACCAGCCGGACGAAGCGGGTGTGCTTCTCTGTCCAGCCGCCTTTGCGTGCAAGACTCCAGCCATCGATGATGTCTCCGTTCAGGATGAGTTGCTCACAGTGGGTGTGTTTGAGGAAATGATTCACCTCGTCGATCTTACAGTCGAGTGTACCGAGGTGCACATCCGAGATAATAATCGTTCGGTAAGCTAGCGTTGTTTTTTTCACGGTAGAGTATGCATCCTATAAACCGCGTCTCCGAACGAGGGGTCAAAGTTTTTGTGAACTTTGCGGCCTCTGTTGCATATTTGTTACAATTGCGCGACTGCTGGCTTCCCGTCACTTGGACGACTGCTGGTATCTTGGAGAGGTGCGCAGGGTGGTCGCGCATGCTCGAGGCTTGATCTGCAGGCAGCGATCCTCAGTTTAAGCCAATGGCAGTCATTTGGAGTCGAGCGATTGAAGCAAATCATTACGAGGTCCGCTCGGCGGGGGCGACCCTGCGGCTATATCGCAATGGGGTCCACCACTCGCAGTTCAATCCAAACCGCCCGCTGGGCGGCGGCATTTGGGATTTACTGGTCTTGCCAGCGCTCTACCGGACGCAGGGAAGCTGCAAGGATGCCCTTATTTTAGGATTTGGCGCAGGCGCGGCGGGTCGCGTATTGGCCGAGCTGGTGAAACCCGAGCGCATTGTCGGAGTGGAGCTGGACCCAATCCACCTCTCGATCGCAGACGGGTTTTTTGAGTGTAGCCAAGGCTGCGAACTCATCGCGGCCGATGCGGTTGAATGGATGCGTGGTGGTGCCGAGGGCAGTCAATTTGATTACATTTTGGATGATTTGTACGCGGAAGAATCCGGCTTGCCCATCCGATGCGCGCCCATGGATATCGACTGGTTTCATACTCTGGCCGGGCGTTTGCGCCCGGACGGAATCTTGCTCATGAATGTCATCGAGCCGGAGAAGCTGCCGTTTTTGCCACCCATGCAAGACCAGGATTTGTGCGCGCGTTTTCCGCATGTCTGGTCCTTCCGTATCGAAGGCTACGAGAATCGCATCGTGGCATTTACCAATACCGCTTTCGACCAAGCTCAGTTCGAGGCCAATATGCATCGTATCTGTCGCCGCTTCCCACGTTGTTCTGGCGTCGGCAAAGCGTACCAAGTGGAAATCCTACGTGCTTAGTCGAGCCGCTGCTGGGCCGGCCTGGAGCCGAAGATCGGAATCGAACCGACGACCTACGCATTACGAATGCGTTGCTCTACCAACTGAGCTACTTCGGCATGGCGCACTCAAGGTACAAAAACTCCGCGGTCTATTGCGGCAAGCCAATTATCCAGGCGATTCACTGCCCGCATCGGCCGCTGCTTCACGAGCGAAGGGCGTGTGTGACTGCAGGCTTGGCTCGCTCTCGTTTTGCTTTTCAAGTAGTTGGCGGCGCTGTTCCGCCTGCGTGCGGAAGTGATCCTGAGCGGAGACCAGCTGTGCTTCGTTATTCGGACGTTTGCGCCGCCGGTAGGAACCGTTGGCACTTAGACTGCGGGCATGCAGGTTATCTTTGGTGTAGGTGTCTAAAATATCCACAATACGTTGGCGGATGTCCGGATCCTCCAAGGGAAAAACCACTTCAATACGGCGATAGAAATTACGGGGCATCCAATCGGCACTGCCGGCATAGATACGTGGCTGAGCCCCACTGGCATTTTCAAAATAATAAATTCGGCTATGTTCCAAATAGCGTCCGAGTATGCTGTGCACGCGTATTGTATCGCTGAGACCTTTGACTTTCGGAACGAGGTTACAAATGCCGCGGATAATTAGATCGATTTTTACGCCGGCTTGGGATGCACGATAGAGGTGGTCTATGGTTTCCTGGTCGACCAAACTATTGGCCTTGACGACGATACGCGCTGGTTTGCCGGCCCGTGCGTTGCGTGTCTCGGTTTGTATAAAGCGTAAAATCGAGGTCTGCAGATTAAAGGGAGCTACCAGCAGCTTTTTGAATGCAGGCTTCAGTGCGAAGCCGGTGAGCGTGTTGAAGAGCTTGGCTACTTCCGCGGTAATCGACTCGCGGGCAGTAAATAAACTCAGGTCGGTGTACAGCTTGGCGGTTTTATTGTTATAATTGCCCGTGCCGAGATGTACATAATGGCAGAGTTTGCTGCCCTCGCGGCGGACGACCATGCAAGCCTTGCAGTGCGTTTTCAGACCGACCAAACCATACACGACATGCACACCGACATCTTCAAGTTGGCGGGCCCAGCGTATGTTATTTGCCTCGTCGAAGCGCGCCTTCAGCTCAACGAGAACGGTGACTTGTTTGCCGTTCCGAGAGGCTTCCTTTAAGGCTTCGACTAAGGGTGAATCACCCGAAGTTCGGTACAGGGTTTGTTTGATGGATAAGACCGCCGGGTCCTGCGCCGCTTGAGTGATGAAGTCGACGAAGGGTTGAAAACTGTCGTACGGTTGATGGAGCAAATAGTCCTTTTTACGAATGTGCTCAAATAGCCGCTCGGCTGCTTCCAGATCCGGATCGATATAAGGCACATGGGGGCTGAACTTAAGGTCCGGCCGTTCGATTAGCTCGTAAGCGCTCATCAGGCGCGCTAAATTTAACGGCCCTTGAATGGTGTAGGTGTTGTCGGGCTTCAGCTCGAGGGCATCCAACAGTTCCTGTTGTAATACCGGGTCGGCCCCTTCCGCGATCTCAAGTCGCACCGCTGCGCCTTTCTCGCGGTTGATGAGTTCCTCCTCAATTTTACTGAGCAGATTGACGATTTCCTCTTCGTCGATGTAGAGGTCGCTGTTGCGTGTGATGCGGAAGGGAACTGCCGAGCGCACCCGGTAACCATTAAACAGCCGTTTGACGTAACGCTGGATGATGTCGCTGAGCCCGATGTACACTTCGGGATGGCCGCGCCGTGGCACTCCAATACGAACGATGCGCGGAAGGATCCGTGGTACCGGTATAATCGCCATCAGGCGTTCGATGACCGCGGTTTCCGGGTCATCGATGGACGCTAAAATGTACAGGGCTTTGTTAGTCAGCTGAGGAAAGGGATGGGCGGGGTCAATCGCGAGCGGTGTAAGTACCGGAAAGATCTGCTCCTCGAAATACTGCGCCACCCATTGTTTCTCGTTGCGGGTCAATGCATCGTAGGCGCAGAATTTGATCTGCTCGGCCTCCAATGCGGGCACAATTTGTTGGTGCCAGCAAGTGTACTGATCCGCAACCAATCGCTTGGCGATGCTTTGGATCCGGCGCAGCTGTTCTTTGGGGCCCAGTCCATCGGCCCCGCGCTCAATCACACCGGACTTGACTTGCTGCATCAGACCGGCAACCCGGATCTCAAAAAATTCATCCAAGTTTGAGCTCACGAAGGCGAGAAACTTCATACGCTCCAGCAGTGGGTAGTCGCTGCCCTCGGCTTGCTCCAGCACGCGTCGATTGAACGCTAGCCAACTCAACTCACGGTTGAAGTAGGGGTAGCGGGTCGAATGCTGGCTGGAATGTGGCACGGTGCGGAGGTGTTCGTCGATGACATTGTTACAGGCTGTCCCGTAGGGCAAGTCTCACTATAGAAAGGGTAACGTGGCCGCAGTGCCGGTCGCGGGTATGGACTGCGCAGTTCCGGCAATACGAAATCATACTTGTTTTCTAGGTTCTCGCTTGGCGCGGATACAGTCGGCAATCTGTTGACTGCTCCCTTGGTTGCTTTGGTACCACGCTTGTGCGGCATGCTGCATGTCTGTCCGCACCTTGGCATCGCTTAAGAGGCGCTGGCATTCACGCTGCAGGTCGTCTGCGTCGGTCACGCTGCAGGCTGCACCTGCAGCAAGCAGTGAGGACGCAACGGATTTGAAATTATTCATATGGGGGCCCATTAGCAGCGGGATGCCGAGGCCTGCAGCCTCAATCGGTGTCTGGCCGCCGTTGTTAGGCGGTAGGCTTTTGCCGATGAAGGCCAGATCGGCAAGTTGACTGAGCTGTGTGAGCTCTCCGGTTGTATCCGCTAGGTGGATACGGACGGAGTGCGCGCTTGTGCTGCCCTTGCTGCGCTGCTGCCAGGACAGTGGTTGTTGTTTAAGTAGTTGCGCAATCTCGTCACCGCGTTCGGCATGGCGGGGTACCAGGAGTAGGCTGCAAGCGATGCCGGACTGCAAAAGGGCTTGTTGTGTCCTTATCAGGCAGGCCTCTTCGCCCGGCCAGGTGGACGAGCCGAGTAGGATCGCATCGCCCTCGGGGAAGCCCAATGCTTCGTGCAATCGCTGGCGTTCAGGCTCCGTAAGGAGAGCCGGGAGTGGGACATCAAATTTAATGTTGCCGGTGCAGGTGGTTCGCGCGGATTCGGCGCCGAGTTCCAGAAAGCGGGCTTGGTCCGGCTCACTCGCAGTAAATACGTGCTCGAGTTTGTGAATCAGGCCTTGCGCGAGTGGGCGCAGCTTTTGGTAGCGCCTATAACTGCGGTCGGACAGGCGGGCGTTGATTAAGAAAGCCGGCACCTTATGGCACTGCGCTTGGTGCAGGTGCTCCGGCCACAATTCACTTTCCGTGAGGAGCACCGCATCGGGTTGAATGCGTTGCCATGCCCAGCGTGAAAAAAGCCAAAAATCGAGAGGGAAAAGACCGATGGCCAGGACCGTTTCGGAGTAACGCTTGCGGGCTTCCGCGTAGCCGGTGCTGGTGGTGGTCGTGAGGACAATTTCCACATCCCCGTGGGCTTGGAGTGCATCAATTAAGGGACCGATCGCCAACACTTCACCCACGCTGACCGCTTGCAGCCAAAAACGCCGCACCTTCGCGCTGGGGGAAGGGAGTCGGTGAAAGCGCCCCAAGCGGTGCTGAAAGTCTTTGCGATAGCCGCCACGGCGCCACATGCGCAGCAAATAATACGGCAGCGCGAGCAGCAGCGCGGGCAAAAACAGCAGGCGGTAGAGGCACATCATTGACTTAGCTATGACCCTTCCGACATCCGTTTCCAAGAATGTTTTCTGTTGACCTGTTCAAGCGCGCCGCCTTTGTTCAGCGGCTTTCCCTAGGAGAGGTGACAGAGTGGCCGATTGTGCATCCCTGGAAAGGATGTGTACTGGAAACGGTACCGAGGGTTCGAATCCCTCCCTCTCCGCCATTTGACGCAGTCGAACAAATCATCCGGCGAAGCCGGAACGAGGGATGAAGAACGGAGTTCGACGAAGGGAGCCTGAGCGACCGGAGATGGCGCAGCAATCCCTCCCTCTCCGCCATTTGCGAAGCAAATGCTTGAAGTTGAACGAGGGATGAGGACTTGTTCGACGGAGCGAAGCGGAGATGGCGCAGCAATCCCTCCCGCTCCGTCATTTGGCGCGGCCAAATCTAACAGAGTGGTGCGCCTTTTTTGCGTTTGTGGACGAAATTCATTCGCCCTGATTTCAGAAGCAGTCCTTATAGCGCTGTGAATACCCTTGAAATTCAACCTGAAGAATCTGTGAAGGCCTCGGCAGTAAAGGCCGAGCCGTTGAATTGGCGCAAGATTGTCGCCAAATATCAGCAGCCTTGTTTGAAGAAGAGCTGCTGGCAGATCGTGAATTCTATCGGCTCCTATCTGGCGCTATGGGTGTTGATGTATTTTACGGTGCAATCTTCATGGCCGCTAACGATTGGTGTCGCGACACTGGCTGGACTCTTTCTCGTGCGGGTCTTTATCATCTTTCATGATTGTGGACACGGTTCCTTCTTTCGTTCGAAGCAGGCCAATAATGTGCTCGGCTTCATTACTGGGGTGATGACATTTACGCCGTATCGCTACTGGCGTTGGCAACATGCCGTGCACCACGGAACTTCAGGCAATCTCGATCATCGCGGAACGGGCGACATTTGGACGATGACAGTGAAGGAGTATCACACTGCGTCTCGTTGGATGAAGTTGCGCTATGTTATTTCCCGGAATCCGATAGTGGTGTTTGTGATCGCCCCACTGGGCTTGTTTTGGCTCTACCAGCGTTTTGCTTTTGCAGATGCGAACAAGCGGGATCGTCGCTCAGTATTGTGGATGAATCTGGCGCTGGCTAGCTACATCACAGCGATGAGCTTGGTGTTTGGATTTTGGAATTACTTCTGGATCCAATTTATTCTCACACTGGTGTCGGGTACTGCAGGTGTTTGGTTGTTTTACGTGCAGCACCAGTTTGAAGATACGTATTGGCGCAAGGCGGATGAGTGGGACTATCTAACCTCAGCAATGCAGGGCAGTAGCTATTACAAGCTTCCGAAAGTGCTGCAGTGGTTTTCGGGTAATATCGGCTTCCACCATATTCACCACCTGAGTTCACGCATTCCCAACTACAATCTGGAGGCCTGTCATCAGGCCGAACCTTTCTTTCAACAGGTGCCGGAGCTGACGCTGCGCAGCAGCATCAAATCAATTCACCTTCGTCTCTGGGATGAGGAGGGCGAGAAGCTCGTCGGCTACAAGCATCTGCGTAAGCTCAAGAAAGCAGCTTAGCTAGTTCAATACTGCCGCGCATCATTTTATAATGGCAATGGAGCCACGCGGGAGTGAGACGATACCGGACCCCAGCCATCTTCTCTGTAGAATTAAGACAGATATACTTTAACCAGCATCGCCTTTAGGCGCTCTGGATCGGTCGCGGATGTCTTGGCGATGAAGCCTTGGGCGTCGGTGAAATGCACGTCAGGCTCGTCGTTACTAAACTGATAATAATTTGCTTTTTGGCGGCGCTAGCCGCTGGGGTTAGGGTTGACTGCTTGGGATGCCGGCTCAGTTGCCTTGCGGGCTGGTCGGGTGGCAACCTTTACTTTGGAAGGAGGTCAAGGCACGCGCCTCGGTTACGATTGCCCCAAGGGCACTTACTCGGTGACTCCCGTCACCGGAAAGACACATTTTCAAGTCTTCGCAGCATATAAAAAAGCCTCCGACGGCTGTCGGAGGCTTTTAAATGGGTGCAGGGCCTGGATTTGAACCAGGGACCTTCAGGTTATGAGCCTGACGAGCTACCGGGCTGCTCCACCCTGCAATAAAATTTGTGGCTTCAAACAGGAGCAGTGGTTTGAAGAAGCGACAGAAAACGCCGATGTGGCGTCTATGTAAAGTGCTTTCTCAAAGTTTTTTGAGCCCTTTAAATAAAGGGTACTGGATTGAATCGTTCACCTAAAATGTGCGTGGAGTCACTCTGCAGCCATTGGTCCAGGATGGTCGAGTATACGCCGCGAAAATCGGTGCTGTAGCGGAGGTCTTGTTTGGCTCTGAGGTTTAAGTCCGGTGCGCTGCCAATCAGCCCGCCGTTCACGTTTTTACCCATTACAAAGAGTGGGGCTGCGGTGCCATGATCGGTACCACGACTGCCGTTTTCTGCAGGACGGCGTCCAAATTCAGAAAAAGTCATGGTCAGTACCTGGTCGTCTTTACGGTTGGCGGCGAGATCCGCTTGAAAGGCTGCCATCGCATCCGACAGCTGCCCCAGCAGGCGAGCGTGATTGTTCAATTGCCGTACATGGGTGTCGTAGCCTCCCTGCGAGGCAAAATAGAGGCGGGTTTCGGCATCGGCATGAATCAGTGCGGAAATGCGCAAGAGGGCATTGCCGAGCGGCGTCTTGGGGTAAGGGACTGCGGGCTTATAGCGCGCGATGATCGTTTCAATCCGTCGCTCCGTGATGTGGGTATTCAGCATCGTTTGCTGTAAGTAACTGGCATTGCCTTCGTTGTGCTCGGTGTCGAGCAGTTCTTCGAAGGCATGATCTGCCAGAGTGCGACGGCCTTTTCGGCGCCCTTTGGCTTGCACGCCAAAGATCGCTTGTGGCTGTTCGGCGAGGTAGCTCTGTGGAGTAATGTCGCCGATGTGGATTGCTGCTGGGTCGGCTTCGGGAGTCGGTGTGCCACTGCAGGTATTGTCGAGGTAGCGCCCCAGCCACCCGCTGCTGTGATAACTGTCTCCATCGCTCGCGGTTTCCCAGATTTCCGTAGAGCGAAAATGGCTGCGATTTGGATTCGGATAGCCGACGTTTTGGACAATCGCGAGTCGATCCGAATCGAAGAGCCGGTGCAAGCCGCCCAACGCCGGGTGCAGTGCCTGGTGGTCGTCGAGGGGCAGCAGTCCTTTGCGGAGCGCCAGGTTAGGGCGTAGTTTGTAATAGTTGTCGTCGACGTGAGGGATGACGGTATTGAGCCCGTCGTTGCCGCCCGCGAGCTGAATGATGACGAGAATCGTCCGATCTTTCTCCGGCGCCGGATTTTGCGCCATGGCACTGCGCGCCAGAAAGGCCGGCGCAAAGCCACTGAAAGCCATAAAGCCGATGCCGCTGGCACCACGAAGAAATTCACGGCGGGTCAGAGGAAGTGAGGGGTCGGGTTGTTTCATGATTTTCAGCAGAGATTGTAGGCGGGAGATTGCAGGAGTGCCATCAGGGTGTTCCGCGTGCGGTTGAGCGCGCCCTTCGCTGCCGTGTCTCCGATGAGCTCACTCACGCGGGTTTGGTATGTGTCTCGGAAGCGTTCGGTAATGAAAAAATTGCACAGATGTTGGGTTAGTGCTGTGTTGCTCTGTGCCAACAGTGGCTTGAGCCGATCCTCAGAGATTTTGAAATTGCTCTGATTCGCCGCGCGCGCATCCGCCAGCGCTTTCTTCTCATTTCCATTCAAATAATTTTCATACAAGGGGCTGAAGGCATAGTCCACGACTTGGCGGCGCGCTCGAATCGTCGTGGAGTTGATCCAATGCTGGCCATACTGCCAACCGCGCACGTTTGGTGGGTTGTAGAAATCCTGCCCCATGCTTCGCATACTTTGTAGCAAGCGCCCTTGAAAGGGCACGATTGCGAGATTCAGGTCCTGGCAGAGGCCGATATAAAACTGCGTGGGGCTTTTGACTCGATTGCCACGATAAGCGGGATGGAAGAACAGCCGGCTTTCAAAGAGAGTAAAGATCAGGTAGCGGATCTGGAAGTTGTGTGCCGCCCATTGCTCACCAAGCGCTTCAATATACGCCTCATGCGGCAGTTCGCCATCGGTTAAATAAAACTTGATTAGCTCTCGTATAAAAAAGGTACGTGCCGCGGGTTGTTGAAAGGCAAGGTCAATCACCGCATCGCCATTCCACCGGCCGCGTTGGCCGAAAATAGTTTTTAGGCCTGAGTCGTGCGCGCGCGGATTAAACGAATAGATGGTGCGTTTGCCTAAGCGATGGCCAGTGAACGCGCGCGCGGCCTCTTTGACGTCGGTCTCCGTGTAATTGCCTTCCCCGAGGACGAAGAGTTCGAATAACTCGCGAGCAAAGTTTTCATTGGGTTTTTGGGCCGTACTTTCTTTAAGGTCCAGATAGATTAACATGCCGGGGTGGCGACTGACCGCTTTACACAGCTGTGGGTAGGTGGTCTGGATTCCTTTCCGTAAGAGATGCTGATAGTCGATCAGGGTCGGCGCGTCACGCACCTTGCGGCGGTCGATGACCAAGATGTCGTGCAGAAAGAGGACAAATTTTTCTTGTGCGCTGTTGGCTTCGTCGCGTGCATGGGCGTACCAATCCATGGCAAACTCGCGGAAGAACTTGTTGTTCTCACGGTTGAGTTGCTGCCTGCGTTGGCGCCGTTCTTTCGGGTCTTTGATTGTGTTGTAGAGTTCGAAATAGGCCTGCGGCAGACTGGCTGCAAATGCTTCGCAGGCAGCACTGGTTTTTAGCGGGCGTGTCTCGCCATAAAAACGGGAGAGCACCCGACGAATCGGGTGTTTCAAGATAGAGCGAACGATCGCAGGGTTTGCCGAAAAGCTAATGCGTCGCAGCAAGTGCGCGGCGGCATCCTCGCGCCACTGATCCGGGGGCAACGGCTGCCATGCCTCATTGACGGGGAGCGAGTCTGGGGTAGGTGGATCTAGGGGCATCGTATTGGAACCATACATCGCTGGATGGATTTGTTAAGTTTCAAAATTCTTCTCGAAAGGAGTGTTTTTACGCTTCCCCTGAGCTAGGGTATCGAAACAAACTAGCTAGATGCCTTGGTACCTCTACCACGCGTTGAAGCAGCTGTTTCCTTCGGGGCGTTGTTTCTCATTTTTCTCCCTCATGTCGATTCTGGGCGTCATGCTGGGAGTCTGCGTGCTGATTATCGTACAAAGTGTGATGAACGGCTTCGGAGAAAACATCCGTGCGCGCATTGTAGAAACACAGGGCGATATTCGGATTCGCTCCAACGAGGTGATTTATGATTGGCCAGAGCTGGTAGCTCAGTTGGAAGCCCAAGCAGAAGTACTGGCGGCGGCACCTTATGCAGAGGGGGTGATCATGCTGCAGCATGGTGCGCGGCCGCAATTTCCGATGGTGCGCGGCATTGACCCGCAAGTTGAAGAATCGGTGGTGCCGGTGCGCAAATTTTTAACGCGGGGTGATTTGGATGATTTGGATGACGGCGGTGTGTTCCTGGGTGAAGGGCTGGCCTATGCTCTCCAGGCGGGCCCCGGTTCCGTAGTCGAAGTCTTCACGCCACTGATGCTGGAGCGGTTGAAGGAAGACGAAGTACTGCTGCCGCGTGAGTTTACGGTTTTGGGCTTATTCCGCACCGGATCTCCTGCCGTAGATGGCAATACCATGCTGTGTACGTTGCGTGTGATGCAGGAACTCTACGGACTCGACGAAGGGGCGCATGGTGTCGTCGTCAAGCTCAAGCCAGGTGTAGCCGCGCAAGCTTATGCGCAGCAGTTGCAAACGTCGGTGCTGCGAGCCGGCTTACAGCCAATCAGTTGGTTGGAAGCGAACGAAGATTTTCTTTTTGTCATCCGGCAGGAGAAGCTGGTGATCTCGTTTATCATTATCTTTATTATTTTGGTCGCTTCGTTCTCCATTGCGATCGCGCTGATGATGGCCGTCATTCGCAAGACTCGAGAAATTGGTCTATTGATTGCCATGGGGGCTCGCCCGCGGCAGATCGCGCTGAGTTTTTGCCTGCAAGGCCTGATCATCGGGGTGCTCGGC
>Ga0228650_1000589_pt1 | contig 13624 bp, 8 predicted proteins | sample 62DmetaG_FD_183171 | JGI IMG/M metagenome (GOLD analysis project Ga0228650, IMG submission 183171) | Seawater microbial communities from Monterey Bay, California, United States - 62D | ecosystem: Environmental > Aquatic > Marine > Coastal | place: USA: California | collected 2016-10-28
CAACCGTCTCACCCTCACGAAGTGGCTATTGAAAGCCCTGCGCGAGCAAGAAAGGAACGAAGGTATGAAACCCAATGTGGCCAAGCTCTGGGCACTGCAAAACATCGAGCGGCACATTCTACCCAAACTCCCTCAACTCACACAAGGCGGTCAAGCCCTTAAGCTCGCGGAGCGCGGTGGCACCCTCTACGCCATACTCGACTATGCCGAGGGCGAAATTTATGCACTCAAAGATCTGAAAGGCAAAGGCCTCCTCAACCCCATCGAACGCAAACGCGCGATCCAAGGCAGTCATCCAGAGAACAATGATCAGGAAACGAAAGGTAGGAGCTTTCGTATGCATAGCGTCGCAGAACAGTGGCATACACTCGGTCTGATTGACGATAAAGCCCACCCCACTCGGCGCGGCATCCTCTTTTCTTTCTTCAACCACGGCGAAGGTCTCGCTGTGACCGCCGCACTTGAAGCCAAGCACTACCCGATCGAAGAACTTGTTTACGATCTAGCCAACTTGCGCGCAGGTCACCGCTTCAACGCACTTGCTCTTGCAGGTCGTCCACTTACTGCCTTCTGCCAAGAAGCCTACGGTCTCCGCACTATCCCCGGCTACTTAAGACGCGGGCTTCCAGAAGACTACGGCGAAGGGGCGAGCGAAATACTCTACAAGCTCGAAAACAAAAGCTGTCGTGCCGAAGCCTACCTCGACGACGAATTGAGCCAAGGCGACATCGAACGGGCCCGAGTCGAATGGCGTAGCCTGCGAATGCATATCGCCCACGCTCCCTACTACGATTGGGATCGTTGGCTCGATCTGCAGGAGGCGTGTAGAAAATCCTTAGGTAGCAATCGATCAACATTACCCTTTGAAAATTTACCACCACTGACACGGCAGCAGAAACAGTAGCGTGCGCGTTTACACAGGCCAATCCATCGAATCAGCAATCGCGAGAGCCCTCTTCGACCTTGTCACAAGCGCGCAAGCCTCGATTGCCTAAACTACCGCCAATCGTGTTTCGGATAACGGCCAGCCAGCTCTTTGCGAACGTGCGTATAGGCACCGTCCCAGAAGCCATCGAGATCGTTAGTTAGGTGCGCGGGTCTTTGATTGGGTGCGAGGAGCTCGACCAGAAGTGCCACTTTCCCCTTGGCCACACGTAAAGTCTTGCCAGGCACGTCGTAGAAATCCTGCAGCTTCGAGGCGATAATGGCTCTGCCATCAGCTTCATAGCGAATACGGGCGGGGTGTTTCTTTCGTGGCAAGTTAAGCTCTGCTGGAGCGTAGGTATCAATGTAGTAAGTCTGCTCGGGACGAATCCATTCCTTGACCGTGCTAAGCACAGGGCGATCTTTGATTTCTTTATACCCAAGTGCGCCGTGACAAATTTGTTCGATCAATAATTGACGCGCCTCCCCGTCGATCGGAGCGATCTCCGTTTCGGGGCAGTGTTTGGCCACAAAATTAACGCGCTGTATCCAGTTTTCTACGGCAGTATCCCATTTTTTAAGGTTGAGACGACCAGCCACTACCTCTGCAGCGAGTAAAGCGGCCGCCTGATCGTAGTCAGGCTCACCTTGAACTTTTGCACTTAGAACCAGATCGCGGAAGCGGCGCTCGGTGCGGCAGACCACACGCCGAGCGGACTCGTCGTAAGTGGTGGTCCTGCCATCGCTAAAGTCATCGGGGAAGCATTCATCCAGCCACTGCGGCTCAACTACCGTCGCTAGCCCGAGCAAGACAGAGACCTCCCCACGTAATTCGCGCTCCTCAATCTCAGCGGCGACGAAGAGTGAACTCTCAACCACGCTCTCACGGCGCAGTTCACCCGAGCGCCCGTGCACCATACGGCAGCGACGGGTGCCGCGATCATTACGCAGCGCGAGGTGGTCGCAAAAGGCGACCAGCAGGCACTTGCAGATACGCTCTTCGTAATCAGGCAATGCACCCGTGCGAGTATCGAGCCCCGCCTTCTGCGCCAGTTTCAAAATCTGCTGCGCCACTGCGCCCGCTTGCCGTGCCGCACCCCCGTGAATACTTAAGGCGCCACAAGCATTGGCATTAAACTTAGCGGACTGAGCGACCTCCCAAGCTTTTAAATGCACAAAATAGTCAGACCGCGCATCGGCATGATCCTCGATCTGGCGTAGCTGTTCGCGGCGCACGCGATCTTCCCGAGCCACACGATAAAAAGGGCGACCTTGGCTCAGCGCCGCGATCAGAGCGACATCGGGCAATACGCCCAAGCGATCTGCCTCAATCAGCAGTCGTGCATAACGCGGATGCAAGGGGAAGCTGGACATTTTACACCCAAGCTCTGTGATGCGATTTTTACCATCCAGCGCACCGAGATCATGGAGCAAAAAGTAGGCGCGTTCCAAAGATCTAGCCGCCGGAGGCTCATACCAAGGAAACACTCCCCCATCCTGGGGATGGAGGCTAGGGGTGACCTCGGTTCTTTGAACCGGACTTGCACTCGCTAGTTCCCTTATCCCTGCCGCCGCCAACATGAGTAGGGTCTCTGAAAGATCGACGCGCTTCACTTCGGCCTCGTCGCGCTCAGAGCGGGCGAGGTGTTCAGCCTTGCTCCAAAGGCGAAGGCAAACACCTGGACCCGTCCGTCCTGCACGACCAGAACGTTGCTCGGAGGAGGCACGACTGATTGCTTCGACCAGAATCGAATTAATCCCACGCCGTGCATCGTAGCGGGCGATCCGCGCAAGCCCGCTGTCGATCACGACGCGAACGCCCTCGATCGTAATTGAAGTCTCCGCCACATTGGTCGAGACGATGATCTTCGGGCGACCACCACTGGAAACCGCGCGATCCTGGGCATCAGGCGCTAACTCGCCATGAAGCGGCAAAACTTCGTAGCCGCGCGACTCCGGCAATGCCTCTATGGCTTCCATCGTTTTACGGATTTCAAAAGCGCCCGGCATAAAGATAAGGACATCGCCTTCCACCTGCCCAGCAATTGATTTCCTAAACGCACCCGCTGCTCGCTCCCAGACAGGGGCAGCTTGGCGACCAAGCGCTGACCCCGCATAGCTGACCTCGACAGGGTACATCCGCCCCGTGGCTTCGACACGACTGCAAGGCGAAAGATAGTCTTCCAAGCTGTCGATATCGAGCGTAGCTGACATCACGACAAGCTTCAAATCGGGCCGCTGATCCGCGACGCTTTGCAAAGCGCAGGCGATACTCAGATCACTGGTCAAATGTCGCTCGTGAAACTCGTCAAACACGACCGCACCGACCCCTTTGAGTAAAGGATCTTCTAAAATCTGCCGCAACAGGATCGCCTCAGTAACGAAGCGAATACGTGTCTTCGCGCCGACTACGTTCTCAAAACGAATCTGATAGCCGACCTCGTCGCCCAGCTGAACGCCGCGCTCGAAGGCGACTCGCTTGGCTAAAAGCCGTGCCGCCAGACGCCGAGGCTGTAATACAACGATCTCTCCCTCGATACCAGCCTGATCAAGCAGGATCTGGGGCACCTGTGTCGACTTACCCGAGCCAGTAGGCGCGGCGAGTACGATCCGCCCCGTCGAAGCGATTCCAGCAAGTAGTTCGGCAGCGACGTCGTGGATGGGAAGAGTTTTTAGAGGCCTACGCATGTCGACAGATAGGGTGCGTGCGTGCTCACGCTGTGGTCAATACTTTACGCGTGGTCAATCCTCTGCGAGCACGAGTGAGCACGCAGGCTACGATCAAACTTGAGCCAGCCGCTAAAACACTGTGCAATCACCCAATGGACAGCGAATCACTCCAGCGTGATCTTCGTAAGGAGATCTTATTTGCACGTCGTCGCATCTACGAGGTGGGCGAGGCAACGCCTCTAGATTCAATTTCCCTGGAAGGCTCCAAGTTAGAAATCTTTATAAAGCGCGAAGACCTGTCGGCCATCCACGCCTACAAATGGCGCGGTGCCTATAACCGTATGGCACAACTCAGTACGGATGAATTGGCTGCAGGCGTGGTCACTGCCTCGGCGGGAAACCACGCGCAAGGTGTGGCGCTAGCTGCACGTAAACTAGGCACTTATGCCATCATTTACATGCCGCTCTCCACTCCCCGGATGAAACAAGTCGCGGTCAAACGCCATGGCGGCGAATCCGTTGAAATCCGCCTTTACGGCGACAGCTACGACAGCTCGAGCGCGGCCGCACATGACTGCGCAGCCAAAGACAAACTCAGCTATATCCACGCCTATGACGATCTCACTGTGATGGCTGGCCAAGGCACCCTCGCTGACGAGATCGTGATGTCAGGCAAAGGCCCCTTCGATGTCGCCTACCTGCAAGTCGGCGGTGGTGGCATGGCTGCCGCGACGGCAACTTGGCTGAAAACAAATTTCCCGGACATCCGCATCATCGGTGTCGAGGGCGTCGATCAAGCCTCGATGGCTGCTGCAGTCAAAGCAGGCGCCCCCATCGCTCTAGATCAAGTCGACGTCTTCTGTGATGGCACCGCGGTGCGTAAGGTCGGCACACTCACCCATCAAATCTGCGCCGACCTAGTCGATGAATGGATGACGGTGACGAATGACGAAGTCTCCGCCGCCATTGAATTCCTCTGGGAACAACTACGCTGCATCCCAGAGCCCTCAGGCGCAATGGGGGTGGCTGCGATTCTGAAACAAGGCAAAGCGCTCGAAGGTAAGCGCGTGCTCAGTATACTTTGCGGTGCAAACATGGACTTCGAACAATTAGCCACCATCGCTCTGCGGTCTGCGGTGGGTGCAGCACGTCGACGTTTCCTAAAAATTCAGATCCCTGAAAAAGCGGGTGCGATGCATAGCCTGCTCAAATCAATGCCAGACACAGTAAGCATTGCCGACTTCCAATATGGCAAAATCGATGTCGCGATGGCGGCACCCGTCATCGGCTTTGATGTCTCGCCGATGGAGTTCGAAGTGCTCACGCAAGCACTCGACGATGGCGCCTACACTTATGAAGAGGTCACTTCAGAAACTGACGTGCGCTTTCGCTTGATTCACTATCAGTCGAACCTATTGAGGTATCCGATATTCATCACCCTTGAGTTTCACGAACGCCCAGGGGCACTGGCTGAGTTCCTCAAAATTGTCAGCCCCCATTCAAATCTTTGCTATTTTAACTACGTATACTCGGGCGAGCGAGTCGGTCGGGCCTTACTGGGCTTTGAATTTGAAACCGCTGAAGGCAACAAAAGCTTCGGCCAAGTGCTACAATCTGCCGAGCACGCCTACCGAGCTTATGAACGAGTTTCGAAAGATTCGATCAGACGGATACTTGGCTAAAATGTAAGGTTTTAAGATAAAACAGACTGCGTCGGGCTGCCACTACCCTGGCAAAACTCGATGCCCTCCCCCTGAAACACAATCTCGCCGCCGGCTTGGCCACCCTCAGGGCCTAGTTCTACAATCCAGTCGGCCATGCGGATGACGTCGAGATCGTGTTCTATAATTAGGATCGTGTTGCCTGCGTCGCGGAGTTTAAAAAGCAAATCCATGAGGCCTTGCACGTCGAGCCAGTGTAAGCCTGTAGTCGGTTCATCCAAAATATAGAGTGTCTGGCCTTGCTGGCGCTTGCTTAACTCTAAGGACAATTTAATGCGCTGAGCTTCGCCACCTGAGAGCGTTGGGGCAGGCTGACCAAGTTTGATGTAACCTAGGCCTACCTCGGCAAGTGTATGGAGTTTTTCCGCAATGCGGGGCTGCTTACTAAAAACTTTAAGGGCCTCATCCACGCTCATTTCTAAAACGTCTGCGATACTGTAGCCCTTGAAGCGCGCGTCGAGGGTTTCACGGTTATAACGGCGCCCCTTGCAGCTGGGGCACTCCGTGTAAACATCGGCCATAAACTGCATGTCGAGCTTGGTCACACCATCACCCTTGCAGCGTTCACAGCGGCCACCGCTGACGTTAAAAGAGAAGCGATTACGCTTGTAGCCACGAATTTTAGCGATCGAAGATTTGGCAAAGAGATCGCGCAGTTGGTCGAAGAGCTTGGTAAAGGTCGCGGGGTTGGAACGGGGACTGCGCCCAATGGGAGATTGATCGACTTGGATAACGGAGAGGAAGTTTTCGAGGCCGGAAATCTTCTTATGCTTACCTGGGATTGTCTTGGCTCGGTTGAGCTTGAAGGCCGCCGCTTTGGCGAGGATATCGTTGACTAGCGTGCTCTTGCCAGAGCCTGACATGCCGCAGACTACAGTGAGTAGGCCGACGGGGAATTTAGCGTCGACGCACTTGAGATTATTCTCACTCGCAGCGTGAATCTTGAGCCAATCAATTTTTGGGCTCAGCGTCCTAGCATTCTTCTCCACCCGAGCTGCACCGCTCAGAAACATACCCGCACGGCTATGTTTATCTTTGAAAGATTTTTTGGGGCTGCCTTGGAAGACCAGATCGCCGCCCTCGATGCCCGCCCCGGGACCTAATTCAATCAGATGATCCGCGGCCAACATCGTCTCGCCGTCATGCTCGACCACCACGACTGAGTTACCCCGTTCACGTAGACCAGTGAGCGTTTGAATGAGTCTACGATTATCGATCGGGTGAAGACCAATGCTGGGCTCGTCTAAGAGATAGACCACACCGACGAGCGACATGCCAAGCTGGGAGGCAAGGCGGACGCGCTGGGCTTCGCCGCCACTGAGAGTCGCGTAGGCACGGTCAAGCGTGAGATAACTAAGGCCGACTTCATTAAGAAAAGTGAGACGTGATCCGAGACCGCGCACGGCATCACTCACGCTTTGGTAATTAGGATTTTTTGACAGTCCATCGACAAAGTGTAGCGCCTCTTTCAGCGACATAGTGAGCAAATCGCTTACGGAGTGGCCCTCAATCAGAACACTTAGACTGGCTCGGCGTAGGCGCCGGCCCTCACAGGCTTCGCAGCGCTTACTCGTTTGGTAGGCCATAAGCCGAGCTCGCAGACCGTCGCTCGTCGTGTTACGACGAATATTTTCGAGCTCAGCCAAAACACCTTCAAAGCGCATCAACTCCGCTTTCGTATTACCACCTTTGAGTTTAAAACTAAATAGTCGTTCACCAGTACCATGGATGATTTGCTCACGGCTAGCGGGATCCAGATCTTCCCAGGAGAGAATTGGATCGAAGGGTAATTGCTCAGCCAGTTGTTTCAAAATGGCGTTGTGCCGAATAATCATCTGCTTGGAACCGAGGCGCCAGGGTTTGATCGCCCCCTTTTTCACGCTGATACTGGTGTCGGGTACGACAAGCTCAGGCTGAAACTGAAGCGTCTCACCTAGGCCGCCGCATTCGGGGCAGGCACCTTCGGCGTGATTCCATGAAAAGTGGCGTGGTGTGATGGGCTCGTAAACATCGCCGCAATTGACACAGGCTAGACGGTTACTAAGTGCTAGCTCACGCCAGTTATTAGCCTCTTCGATTAAAATAATCGCACGGTCTTCACCCTCGCTAAAAGCGAGATCAAGGGAGTCGGCGAGTCGACTGCGCTGCTCGGGTTTGAGTACGACCCGATCCACAACGATTTCGGCGCTGATCATAGAGGCTTTGGAATCGATGAGACTGGGCTCATCGAGGCGGCGGATCTCGCCATTGAGGCGGACGCGCTGAAAGCCACGTTGCTGGAGACGAGGCAGCTCTTCGCGAAGAATGGCAGGCTTTGCCCTCATCCACGGAGCTAATACCATTAGACGACTGCCTTCAGGCTCAGCGTAGATTCGATTAAGACAGTCGTCCATCGAACGACGCTCGATAATTCCACCATCTTTCGGACAATAGGGGGTGCCGCAGACCGCCCAAAGCACACGAGCAAAATCAGCGATCTCCGTGACTGTGGCAACAGTGCTGCGCGGGTTAGCTCCCCCACCCTTGCTTTGCTCCAAGGCGATGACGGGAGAAAGGCCTTGAATGTAATCAACGTCTGGGCGAGGAATTTGCTCAAGCACCATGCGTGCTTTGGTTGAGAGACTGTCGATATATTTACGGTAGCCTTCAGCGTATATCGTATCGAAGGCCAGGGATGACTTACCCGAACCGCTGACTCCTGTGATCACCACCAGTTGATTACGCGGGATGTCTACATTGATGTTCTTGAGGTTGTGCTCGCGTGCACCTTTGACGGAGATCGTATCGGCCGTTTGCGAGAGCTTAGCAGGTGCGTCGGTAGGTCTCATTTTAATCGTGAAGATTTGTATTTATAGGACTACGAGGCCAGGTGCAAGTCCGGTGGGTATAAACTTTCAAAATGGTGAATTTACGTTGTCACAAGCGCAAGGATCGGCTATATTGATAGCAAGCCATGAACAATAAGACACTTCCTATCCTTTACATCAAATCTGGCTGCCCTTGGTGCCGTGAAGCCCTCTCTTTCTTCAATGCTCAAGGAGTCCAAGTTCAAGTGCGCGATGTTAATGCGAATCCAAAGGATATGGACGCGATGCTTGCATTGAGCGGCCAGACGAAAACACCGACTTTTGAATACGAGGATTTCATGGTGGCCGACTTTGACGTAGACGAGTTTTTAGCCGAACTGAGCGAATTTCCCGAGATCCGTCAGAAACTAGGAATTTGCGACGACTAAAATTAGACCTACGGCTTAGGCCTTAGGTGGTCTGCCACCTGAAGGCGGGGCTACGATCTAAATACAAAAAAGGCGCTCCCGAAAACCGTAAGCGCCCTTTGTTTAGATTGATTGAAGCTCAGACTACTTCTTGTCGACCCAGCGGGCGATACTTAGAATCGTCCACTTCTCCTCGTTGCCGCCGATTTTGGTGGTAACGGTGGCACCCTTTTCTTTTCCAATAAGAGCTTGGGCAAGAGGCGTTTTGTATGAGAGTACATCGTTCTCAGGATCGCTGTCCCATGCGCCGAGAAAGGCGTATTTCTGTTTTTTGCCAGAAGAGCCATCCTTCAGCTCGACGATACTACCGATACCGACGCTTTCGGTAGTCGCTTCGGTAAAGTCAGTCACTCGGGCGCGAGAGAGATCCACCTCCAACTCGTTTTTACGAGAGAGCAATAAGTCTTGGTCTTGTCGGGCCATCTTATATTCGGAATTTTCCTTCAAGTCACCGTGGTCGCGAGCGACTTGGATGGCTAATTTATTTTCAGGAATCTTCGTTGCGATGAGTTCTTCGTATTCAGCCTTAGCTTCGTTGAAGCTCTCCTGAGATACGATGAGAGTATCATCTTCGGAGGTCTCAGCTGCTTGACCAGCAAGGAGTGCTTGCACGGAAGGGAATTGCTTAATGAAGCGAGCGAGGAGCGACTTTTTAGTCAGATCCCCAAAGCCTTGATTGAGCAAGAGGGTCTGCGCGAGGTCATTCGCAGTCTCGACGCTGGCCTGCGACAAGAGATCGGGGATCAATGTGGTGTCGTCACTAAGTAAGTCGGCCAGTGGAATACGGCGCGTGCTCGCGTTTTGCAGCGCTTCGTAGTCGATCGCGTAAAACATCGCAGCTAAGAGGCGCGGGTTGACGAGCGGGTCGATGATAGCGCCGTATTTCTTAGAGGCGCGATTTTTAACGACCCAGAAAAGGAGGGGACCTTTGATCGTCTGCTCCTTGAGCCAACGGTCCAGGCAGTAACTGATGCGCTCTTGCATCTCGTGCTCAAGCATGAAATTAATACATTCGCTAGTAAACTTACCGCTTGAATTGCGCAGGAGATCTTCGACCATGGACTGCCACTTATCCGGATAAGTGCGGCTGATGAGATCAAGATAGCGCTTAAAATACTGCGCGGGCAATTCAGCTGCGAGCTCAGAGTAGTCGTTGGTAGCGTCGAGAATCGAAGCGGAGGATGGTTCGAGCGATTCCACATCCTCGTGGAGATCTCGCGCTAGGTTGTTACGAACCCAAACACCGTGTAAGCGGTTGGCTTGGCTGAGGCTCTTAGCATTGGCAATCGCGTCAGTCAACTCGGTAAGGATCTGCGGCATCTCTTCACGCACGACGGAGATGTTCTCCGAGAGAGCGTAGAGTTTTTCACCAAGCTCGATCTTTTGCATCGAGTTCTTGGTGCCGTGAAACTGCTCGAGGATTTCGTCTTCGGGCTTCACGGGCTCATCGCGATAAATGTAGGGCTCAGTCTTCTTGAGCGGCACACCGATACGGGGATCTTTGACCAATATTTTTTTAGTAGCTGTCCACCACTTCTTGTATTTGATTGGCCCGATAACGCGAGCAAGCAGGCGCTCGATCTCGGAGGCCATCATGGCTTGATTTGCGCTGGCAGATATCATTTCACAAATCAAATCAGCGGGCTGTTTCTTGATCATCGTCTCGATGGCGTCTGCCTCCGTACGGGAGCGCACTAACAGGTCATTCGGCAAGAGGATATCGAGCTTATCCACGCAAAAAGCGGGTGCCATTGCGTGACCTTGCTTACCATCCTCAAAGTCGATGATCAGGCGGTCGTCTGCAGCGTTGTAGTCTACGATTTTACCAAAACCCCAACTGCGGTGCAGGCAGTAATTACCAGGCACCATGGTTTCGAGCTTCGCGCGGTGCGAAAGCAGTTTCGGATTCTTTTCGATGAGAGCATCTATGGCCTCTTTATTCATAATAATTGCTTGTCTATGTCGTAAACCGTCTACTATGGACAAGTTTTGCGCTAATGAGAAGTATTAAGTTAAGCTTATCCTCAAAGTCCATAACGGGCTGGGATGCAGCTGTGTACTTAGTGGAAGCCTATCTAATAGGCGAGCAAAAGGCGGATCAGCTGCTCAATCAACTTCCTGAAAATTTTGTAGGAGACCGTCGCGCCGCTTGCCAATCACTTTTTTTGGGTGCGCTTCGCCATGGGCACCGTACTAGAGTAGCGCTGCAGGGGCTCTTGCGTAAAAAGACAAAATCTAGCGTCGAAGCGGTTCTACTAGTTTCGGGCTATGAAATACTGAGCGCCGAACCCGAGCGGCATCCGAAAATCATCCACCACGCAGTCGAACGCAGTAAGCAGGTCGTCAATCGTTTCGAGCAGGGCTTCCTCAATGCCATCTTGCGCAAGCTACCTGCTGCACTAGAGCAGATCAAAGCCCAAAAAGCCCCCGCCGCCTATTACAGCCACCCCGATTGGCTGGTCGAACATTGGCAAAAGGAGTTTCCTGAGGCCTACACGCGCCTGCTGAAATGGAATCAAGGCATCCCGCCCACTTACCTGAAAGTCTACGACGACGAAGTTCAGATTCCTGTGGGCCTCGAGGCGACTGAATGGCCGCAATTCTATAAAGTCACGGGCAAAATTTCTTGGAGGGAAGACCTTCATCCACTACTCAACAAGGGTAACGCTTATATCAAAGACCCCTCCACACGAATCGCAGCTGCCTTACTCGCTCCCAAGCCCGGCGAATCGGTGCTTGATCTATGCGCCGCTCCCGGAGGCAAGGCCTACGACATGGCGCACGCGATGGAGGGTAAAGGGCAGATCGTAGCCGTCGACCTGCCCAGTAAGCGAATCACGCGACTCGAAGAGAATCTATCCACACTCCGCTCAGAAAACCTGAAATGTGAGATCATCGAGTGTGACCTACTCGAAATGGAGGCAAGCACTTTTGAGGACAAAAGCCTACCAAGCGCGTATGACGCCGTCATGCTCGATGCACCTTGTTCTAATACCGGTGTTATTCAGCGTCGGACAGATGTGAAATGGAGGCTAGAGCCCAAGGATATCGAAAACTGCGCAAAGCTACAGCTACAACTGCTGCACTCTGCTGCCAGATTCGTCAAAACCGGCGGCCGTATCGTGTATAGCACCTGCAGCATCGAGGCCGCAGAGAATCAGATGGTCGTCGACGCATTTTTGACGAGTAAATCAGGCCGTGTCTTTAAGCTAGAAAAAGCAATGGCCAGCCTCCCGTGGGAGACCGGCCATGATGGTGCAGGTGCTTTCCTGCTTCGTCGAGAGGTTTAGAAAACGAAGCCGACCCCCCCGCTGAAGCGGTCGCCATTTCCATGGTCAGGCTGATCCGAGCTCACGCGCGAGATGAAGTCGTGCTTCCACTCGATCCGAATATGGATCTTGTCATTCCAACGCCAATAGAGCGCGGGGCCCGCCGAGAGAAAAAACTTATTTTCATCGTCCCAACTCAGGTCGCTCTCCCAAAGGATCTGTACATCGTCGCGCGCATTCCAGCCGAGGTCGAGCGAGTAGCTCCACTCCGCTGGCTCTGGCTGCTCAAAGATCCAGAAGCCAGCACTCGTCGCGATGAACCAATGATAGGTCTCCGTCTCGTAACCGAGTGATAGCCCGCTGCCCCAGACACCATCCCAGACCTCAAATTCGTCGTCCTCTTTACCCAGTGGAATCCGCAATTGCGGGGCCAGTGTCCAAGAACCCGAGCGAGCATCGAGGTTGAAGTATTTCTTCAGCGGCAAAGCCAAGGTCAGGTCACCGATTCCTTCATCGTGCTGTACCGCTTTTTGACCGCCCGCAACAGGCACCTCACGACGGGCATCTGCGACATAAGGCAACTTCGCTGTGAGGCGTATCGAACGATCCCAGGTGTAAACACCTTCAAGGTGGAACTGACTTAGGTCCTCGGTAAAGCCACGCCCAACCACATCGCTCCCCTGCTTGAGGTCCGATCGGTGGACATGCTCCGCTCGGACTTGGAAGCCGTAGCCTCCATCCCAACGGGGCATCATATTCATAATAGGTTGATCCGCATTCAGTGGGGGCAGCACAAGGAAGCCTAGTGCCAGGCCACCACAGCAGCCTCGAAAAGTATGACAGCTCATTTTTCAGAGACAGGGTAAACGCTTTGCCTAATGCCGTCCACCTCCGTCCAGAGGTAGTAATGGACAGGATCATAACCGGCCTTATAGATCGCCTCGCGCACGCCGTCGACGTCGATGGTAGCATCTGGCTTGAAGGCAACAAAGACCAATTGCTTTTCCACATCGAGAGCCACGCCCTTGGTGAGCTGTGATTTATCCACAGCAGCGAGCTTCGAGGTGTGGATGCGTAAGCCAATGCCGCAAGAGCTGCAAACCAGCCCCCTAGTATGGACGGCCAGATAATTGGGATGGTTTTCAAGCATCACCTTAACGGCTTGATCACGAAGCTTAGAGGTGGTCTCTGGATCCGTGCTCCGCGCCTGAGTTGCCATTGCCAAAGAAGTGAGCGCACAAATAAATAATAAAAATTGTTTCATAGTATGTCGTAAGAAGCCCGACTGAAATAAAGTAGGTATGCGCCAACGAGCCAGCCACGGCTTCTAAAATAAAAAAGTTCCCTCGTCGCACAATTTTAGGCAGACGCAGCAAGCGCGTCCGTAAGCGCGAAACTCATAAACGCCAGACACCCCACTCCGTTGTGGGGCAGTGTAGCGGCGGCTCGGCGATCTTCACCTCAGCAAGTATCTCCAAGGGATCGGATGACCATTCGGCCAAGGACATTATCACTACAGTAGTTAAGGCCACATCGACAACAAGCGTCCGGGTAAGCGATGGCAGTGAAAGCGGAAAGTCGGCGGCATGCGCCTCTAAATTACAATTCAAACAGCCATAAGGGCACTCTCCCGAAGCATCAGGCAGCAGAGGCAGCAGAGACATAGCGCCCGCGTGCTCACAGCCGCAAGTCGATCCCGCGGGCATCTCCATTCTACACGCATCCCCCGGACTCAAGCAATCACCCAGCAAAATAGCCGCGCCCTG